>JACKZZ010013247.1_pt1 | contig 13983 bp, 5 predicted proteins | sample 8027871 | NCBI WGS metagenome assembly JACKZZ01 (sample SAMN15724774, study PRJNA655200) | protist metagenome | isolation source: fluorescence activated cell sorting (FACS) single amplified genomes of... | place: USA: West Boothbay Harbor, Gulf of Maine | collected 2000-07-19
CGGGCACTTACTTACAGTCGGAAGCTTCTTCGACATGCGTTGCCACCTCGCCCGGGTACTATCAGCCGCTTGCAGGGTCCAATTTTCAGCTGCCTTGTGCCGATGGCTCGATTTGCCCCAATGGAGGCTGCGCGACTTGCATCGTCTGTGGTGAAGGAGAAATATATGATACTCGAATAATAAGTGATTCCGAAACTGAAATCATCTGTAAGGCGTGTCCAAAGGGGGAGTATATGAAAATATTATCCACAGAAGAGTTAAATGACAAGAACTTTCAACAATTCAATAATAATAATAGATCTCAACTGCCTGGACATATTAATAGTACAGCTACTCTTAACAACTATCGACAGTGTCGTCCCTGCAATGCCGGCTATTACTCTCCCTATCCCGGCAGCTCGGAATGCATCCCCTGTGCACAGGGCGACTACCAGCCTTCGTCTGGGCAGGACCACTGCATCCGCGCGCCCATCGGGTATTACCAGCAGAACATCGCCTCTGTCACGATGGGATTCCATTGTCCTTTTGCGAAGACCACCCAAATGACAGGTACGGCGTCTGTGAACGACTGCGTATGCCCAGCGGGAATGTGGGAGTATAACAAGAACTCGTATTGCAAAAAGTGTGGCGAAGGAATTTTGTGTGATATCGGAACGCAGTTTTCATCGATCAAAATCAAGCCGGGCTACATGATGCTGGGAGAGGTGATGCGAAAAGCGGTAGAGGCGCGGGATAATAACAAATTCAACATTCTTGAATTTCAAGAACAAATTTACAATAATGATACTCTAGTAGTAAGTGTATTAAGTTCACAATCTGATTCTAGTACTAGTAAAATTTATCCCGAAGATTTTTCCAGCACAATATCGAACAATCTTTACACCTACCGTTGCAAATCTCTACATTCATGTCCAGAAGAAACTACCATCAATGATAAACTTCTAAAAGACAGCTGCACCATAGACGGGGCGGCGGGAATCGCGTGTGCTGACTGTGAGCAGAACTATTTTTGGAACAACGAAATCTCGAAGTGCGTACTTTGTGCGGACTACGCGGACAGCAACGGGTTTCTATCTTACGCGTTCTTTTTCTACGTTTTTTCCGGCTGGTTCATGATGTACTTCTGCTCGTGCCGCACGCATCATTCCGGCGACAATATCGTGGAGGAGATTCATTTTCGCGTCATTAGCGTGAAGAACTCCACCGTAATGGCATTCGTTCTCGCTAATTTGCAAACTTTCTGGCTAATGTACGACATTGTGAAGGACGTTTCGAATGTGGGGGTGTCCTTTAGTAATACAGAAAACATATGGTCTTTGTTTTCGTCCAATTTTGACATAAAATTGGTTGCGGAATGTTCTGGAGACGGGACGATATCGAGCGCGGACGCCGCGTTACAACGCTTGCTGACGACAAATATCGTCCCTTTTTTCGTCATTTTCTTAGCATGTCTTACGGATTTTATCGCAAATCATATTTTGGGTGTGGAATGGTTCGTGCAAAGGAATCTAATACTGTGGCGCCCGCAATTAGTCTACGCAATTAGCTTTATAATCACACTATTCGATACTTTCTTTATCGTCATCGTACGAAGCATGGTAAGCGTCGCATTCGAAATATACGCTCATCCGAAATCTGACTCCGAGGAGTATTCTTTGCAAAACCAACCCTCGATACTGCAATCTTCGAGCACTTACACAACGATGGTAGCCATCACTGTAGCTGACGCATGCATTTGGTTTCTCGGGTATGTCGGAGTAGTGCAGATGTACACGATATACTATATAAAAACATACTCCTTAAAGGGTCATAAATTTATGGCTCGTCTGTTTTTACCATGGTTTGCAAGATATGAGGATAATTATTTCTATTTCGGTCTGTTTATATTGTTCCGTCGATTATTTCTTGCCTTGGTTAAAGTAATAACGAATAGTGCACGATCACAATTATTGCTTATTTTTGGAACGTTACTTTTTGCTTTTTTACTGAACATTTCGATACGTCCTTTTCGTTATCTGCTACTAGAGTTGGCGGATAATGTCTTGCTGATTATACAGATTGTAGTTTGCGTTATTTTAGTTGCCGCTGTTAATGATATAGATGTAAATTTACAGTCTTTACTCGATTTTTGGCTATATTCAGCTATAATACTGTCCATTTTATTAATTTGTTATTGCTGTTGTGATATATTAAGATGGTTCAATGTTTTGCGTATCAAGAATGTGTCGAAAACTTTAAAAAGAACTTCGAAACCTGTTGCAAATATGGTAGGTAAGATTCGTAACTCTATTGTAGCTTCATCATCGAGCTTTCAAATTATATCCTCAGTTGATTTAATTTCGAAACATTTGAACATTCGCATGCAATGCATAAATGACAATTATTTGCATTTATTTTTATGTATATTAGCAGAGAGTATGGATAAATTTTGTACCGAACGTTTTTCCGACGTACATTCGACGGGTCCAAATTTGATTAACGCAGTAGAAAACGACCGAGAGAGCATTTCCTCTAGAGATGATTGTACTGTCAGTGTTGCCAAAGTACCATCTGCTAAGGAAGATTTATCGAACGACACGGTCCCAATTGTGAATGAAGCTAATAAGGACTCCTCCATTAGCAAAGATCTGAGGTCCACCAGCCGACTTAGTGGTGGCACTATTAACGCTATAATGGACTTCCCGAACTTCACTGCGTCGCATGACTTCAGCAAAATTTCGCAGCTTAAAAAGTCAAGCAGTGTCACGACCGAATACCGTGAGCGCGTGATGCGCTTTTTAGAGTGTCAGTCGGATCGCAGCGTCTCCAACTTGCGGTACATGGTGGAGCAATTGGAAAACGGAAAGCTCGTACCTCGGGGCCTCACCTCGCGGCGAAAAAGTTCCTCAAACTCTTACGTGACCATGGAGGCGTTCGCCATGTTTTCGCGCTCGACATCTAAGGTGCTGCCTACGGAGACGTTTACCAAGTTCTCGCGCTCGGCATCTAAGGTGCTGTCCTCACCCTCAAATCTTGATGCCTTGAGTTCTTCGGGCGTTAAGACGCCTCGGGCGCGGGCGACAATGCACCAAATCTTGGACGGGGCAACGGACGCGAGAGAATTCGGACTGGGCAGGCAAGAAATGAAGTTCGAATTTCCGAATAATATGAGTCAGGAAACGTTCAGAAGTGGGCTAGTAGAGGTTGTAAAAGAAGATCGGGATTCAATTGTTGCTTCTGTGGGGAAAGACGGAAGTGTCGCTTCTGTGGGGAAATAAGGAAATTTTGGTGGGAAATCAGGAAATGTAACTGTTGGTGGGAGATAATAATTTAATTGATATTTAAAGCATATAACGTAGCCATTTTGGCTCAAGTACTTACTATTCTTCAAACGTGTATCAATGTACTAAGTCCAAGATTATCTGACTGTCTCAGAATTAATAATAAATAATTAGATTTTCGGATTCTTCTCAGTTAAAACTATAATTATATTTATGTCCCTACAGCGCTTGAATCCCAACCGTGAGTAATGCGCCGTGATGTCATAACAAACTTCTGACATTGGGAGGGGCTTCACAGACTTCAAATTGCCTTTCTTACTTTACTTTATTTAATGTCACTACACACAACAATCAGATAACTTTTCTAAAGAAAGCTGCAGTGAAGTTGGTTTCTATTACTCTTATTAATTATTTATCTTCCCAATTATTCTGGCCAAAATATTATCAATTTTAATTTTATAATGGTTCATTCTCCAATGTCTAATTCGTTAAAGCATAGAATTTATAATGACACTGTTGATATAATTTTTCTGTTGATAAATAGTTTTGGTCCACCTTGTAGACATACTTTTTTGAGCATTAAATTTGAACGTTCGCGGAACTTATAACATTGTTGATATAATAGTAAAGTTGTAGAAAGTCTTATGCCTGTTGTGCATACGAAAGAGAAGTTCCCTCATGCTGCAGCTCTCGTGTTCAGTAATAGCATATTCCTGAAGTACATATTTCTGCAGTCTTGTATTTTGATTGATTGTCAGAGTTACTTGAGTAAGTAGAGGCGGCTTTAAGAGTTGAAGAAGAAGTGTGAAGACAACGTTGCAAAGCGCCTTGCGTGCTATAACTATTGCAATTCGCATGCGCAAATTGGACTCATCTCAGACGTCTCTACAGTGTTTGCTGCTAGAAGCAAGAGTATAAATGTTTCCGTGACTGACGCGCAATTTAAGAGTAGTCGGTTGCAATTTTTGACGCAGTGTGCAGTCTTACATCAGCTGCAGTCTGTATTGTGGTGCTGTAAGAAGCCAAAACACATTAAATAAGGCATGCCACGCCTTTACAGCGGCGTTCCTGATAGACAGGACGGCAAGCAAATGGGCTTCATGAAAGATTTGAGGTCCAAAACCTACCTCGACGTGTACGAGAACCATAAAGACTTCGTGGGGTATGCACTGAGGGAAAAATTCCCAAAGTGTCCGCAGATGTACAGCTTCTCCGAGTATTGCAAGGGCAAGCAGAGTGATGAGGCCGCGGCTGTATCTACGTTTTTCAAATTCTAAATGCGACTACTAATCTATTTACCTTATGCTCAGACTAAAGTTAGTATTTTTTAATAGTTATATTTAATACGCGTTGTTAAAATATATTAATTTAAATCAGACATAGTATAATACTTTAAAGGTCTCTGATTCTATGTCGAGTACTACCGAATCCTTCACAAATATACTAAGTACTAGCCATCCCAAGGCTTCTCGACATAGAGTCAGACGGTGGAGAGTCTTCTTCACTTCTGCGACCAACTCTCTCTCTCTTCAGGTCCCAGTAGCGAAACGGCGTCGTCTGGAGAGCGACAACTCCGACGATGACGAGGTGCTACTTGTATCGCGAGCGACCACTACTACTAGTTGTACTGACGATGATACTGCGTCCGTGGTCACTGAAAAGGAGGTTTTGACCGCGGTCCGAAAGTTCCAGTCCGAAATGGAGAAGTGCGCTGAGGAGATCGACGCGCATTTGGCTCGCCAGTTTGGCAAAGACCCGTTGCAACTGCCGCTTGGGCACACCAAAAGCCTGCGTCAAGAAGTCGAGGCATGCACCAGGGCGAGCCTAGCAAAGCCTGAATCCTACGACGCTACTACTAGTATCGGGGAAGGGCCCGAGCGCCTGGTCTCGCTGTATCATTGGTTGTTGGACCAAGGGCGATTCTCCTCCAAGGATAGTGATATGACAGACGCCGAGCGCAGCGCTCATATGCAGCAAAAATGGAGAAACGTGAGGGTCTTAGAGGAGGAAATAGTGTATTCGCCACCTGGCCTCATCATTCGCTAGGCTTTCTCCTTACTAGCGACCCAGGCCAAGAAGAAGACGTCATCTTCTGTTGAGCTCTTGGAGACTCTCCCAAAACTGTTCGACTTGCTTCTGCGCAAAGCCGTGCTGCCTCTGCCGCCTGATCTGGAACGAGCCGTGATCAAAAGTTTGGGCCGCCTAAGCGCGAAGTGTAGCAGTCCTCAGGAGATCTTGGGCCGTCTAGTCGTTCCCGTGGTGAGGCGTGAAAACGGCATCGCCGCTGATACGAAGATTGGCACGGAGGACTACGCCGATTTAATTGCGAGTGAATACGTGAGAAATCGCCTCGCGAAGGCTTACGACAAAGCCGCGTTGCCGGATAAGGAAAAACCAGAGACGACTCTAATGCGTCACAAACTCGATTTTTTCCTAGCGAGCAAAGCCGCTGCTACTGCTGCTACGGGTGGCGAACGGGACTCGGCGTCGTGGCTCTGTTTTGAGCGGCGCAAAAGGTCGAGGGAAGGGGAGATGCTAATTGTTTGGGCGAATCCCAAACGCCTGGGTGCACCTGCCAGCGCGGGACAAAGGTTTTTGGTGATGAAGAGCCCAGATATTGGGGGTGTCCACCTGTTCAAAGCCAGCGAAATCATGGAGTCCTTCACAGATCTTAGGCCGGGTATTGGAATTTTTGTGATGGTGTTCACGTCCCCTCTCTCCTTCGCAGCGTGTGTGGCTAGAGTAGTATTAGTAGGTAACTTAAACTTTATTATAACTTTAATTAATATTAATATAATTATCGGCAGCGTGACAATTTAAATTTTAATTACCATTAGAGTTTCTTTGCGGCCTCTCCATCTCAGGTAACTCGAAGACATCCCAGCGGGCGAACGCTGAGACAAAGCACGTGCAGATGCGCCAAAGACTGGATCTCTTTTACGCGTACGGAGAAGATCGTATGCGCGGCACACGAAGGAGGAGGTCTGAGGTTCGCGCAAAAGACGAGGCTGACTGGAGCGAGGATGAAGGTGAGGCGTTCATCCTTCCATTTGGGTACGACCAGCGGACGCAGGAAGACGCGCCGCTGTATATTATTATGATATTTCTTGGGTCGTCAGTGTTTTTTTAATTCGTCTTTGTAAATTTATATATGTTAAATAATTGATTATGCCAATAGACTTGGACTTAGTATCAATAAGTCTTTCGATCTGGCGCAGTTTATTGAAAGTTGTCCTTTGACAAAATATATATATTATTAAAACTCTACTACTTAGTATAAATTGGTCTATAATTAGGTACTACGACATTAAGAAGCGGTTTCCTCATTTCGATTCCGTCTTGAAGAAGGATGGCGGTTGCAGTCCGAAAGAGTTGTTCGGATGGGTGAAGAGATACAACCACAGCAATAGGAGGCTCTTGACTGAGCTCCTGTCCGCTCCGCATCTGAAGGCCGATGACCTGAACCTCGAGAACTTCGAAAAAGACTACGGCGAGGCACTCGCTAGAACGAACAGTGCTTTGCTCGCCCAAGACAATGAAATCAGAGCTAGGAACGGATTGAAAAAGCTGGGAGGAAGAAGAAGAAAGGGCACGGAAAGCTCATCTTCTAGTAGCAGCGGCTAGTTTAAATGCTAATAATATTGCTCGCGGTTGTGTGAAATGCTAATAGGAGGGGTTTTGACGGTCAACTACTGTTAAGTTTTATGAAAAAAAAAAATGCAATTTTTTGATTTTGTGGTGTTATTGGTTAAAAAAATGAGTGGGCAGGTACTGCAGTCTGAACTGGACATCGTGACTACTAAAAAGACTCATTGTTTTGATTTAAAACAGCCTGTACTATGATATCGACTGATTTTAATAAAAACTGTTTATTTACATTAACTTCAGATCATCAGATCAGACTTTAAAGTAATATATTTCACTAATACGGAAGGAATCTCCAAATTTTTGTGGTGAACTTGATTTGAGGCAATACGCAATCTGGCATTCGCAATGAGGGTTTCAACTCAGGTCCTCCTCCACTTCCTTGGTGTGTTCATAACTGGTGGGGTGGGGGAATCGAACTAATTAATTGGTATGGAATCGTGGACATTAGTACTTGTTACATGTACCTATAATATATTAATCATAAAGTAATTGTTACAGTAGTACTGGACTAGTCAGAATATTATTCCTGTTTTGTATCAGATTCAAGTCTAGCTAAGAATGTTTACTATTTTGCGACTTAATAATATTAACTTGACAATGAAGATAATTAATTTGGTATTATTTGGATCGGAGTTTTTGCACCTCACCTACACTGTCGAGATTCGCGAGTCGATTCCTAGTGAGAGCCTAAAGGCACTGAAAGCAGGGTCCAGCTTTGATTGCAACAGCTACCTGGATCTGGTGAACACCAGGGATTTGTTCACTTATACCTCCTTCGAAGATCATTTACTGCAAGAGTTTCTCCAGTCCTCCCGCGTGATAGAGAGAGGAAGTAATGCCGTACGGAAGGAATGGCTCTTGAAGGGAGTAAGTAGCAATGATTCTGCTAAAGCTAACAACAATAAAAGCGGCTATGATGGAGGGCGCAATGCCTCTATTGGGAAACTTTATGTGGCGGATCTGCTCTGGTATGGCGATAGCGACTACACGAAGGTGATTTTGAGGGAGATAATGCACCGTACTATTTTGGAGGGCGTCTCTATGCGTGTTCTGGGTAGTGAGATGCTGCGAGAGTTGGAGATCGAGAAGGTGGAGTTTTCAGTGGGTTTGCTCTCGAAATACGCTCAGGATTTTTTCTCCTTTTTTGACCGCGAAAGGAGGGCAACATTGTTGACTAATAATTTGGACCGTTTTTTTGGCACAATGGCCCAGGAATTGAGGAACCCCCGAAGTTTTTTCCAGGGGGATGGGAGCTTGGGAGCAGGAGAAGCGGAACCGCCTGAATCGGCTGTTTATTCGGAGTCCTTAGACGATTTTAAGCCTAATTTCCCGTCGCAAGACGCTTTGCTAAATCAGATTCTGATTTACATTGACCAGAGGTCGCCAACGATGGTCGATTTGAGGGTTCATGACCTGGAGTTTTTGCGAAACATAGCTTTGAGGGGAATAGCAGATGCTCGTTGGCGGGATCAGGGCGAGGGATCAAAGGAGTGTTTGCCTACAGCAGAAGGAGATAATGAATCCAGAATTCTAAATCTTACCACTAGTAACAGCCATCCTAGTCTAAGTCTATTAAGTGAAGTATCTGGGGGCGGAACGGTTTCAAACCCCAATCAGTCCTTGGATCGGCGACGGTCCTGTTTTCTATCTCGTTTCCTGCGACGAGTAATCGTTTCTGAGGGCATTTGTGCGAAGCTGGTGCATCCATTGTTAGAGCTAGTGGTTCAAAACGTGAAACCCACATATCACGGCTCCGAGCTGTGGCATTGGCAACGAAAGCGGGGAAAGTTTCTGGTGAGCCACGATGAGCTACTGTGGAATATACAGTTGCAGGTGAGAAACATGTTTCTCGTCTTAAGGGAGGACAGACAGAAACTAAATTCGGGGAAAGGTCCTCCTCCTAGTAATAGTCAGCTTGTTTCGTCGGACTCTTCAACTGGAAGAGCCAATTACAGAGGCGATGTGAATTTCCGAGTGCGGAAATCTGCTTTAATATCCGGCTCTGATTTGGATTCGTCCAGTAGTGGTGGTAGCTCAGAGGATGATGACTTCTTCGTTCTCACGGCGACCGGATTAGTGGAGCACGAGAATCAAGCAGTATACAGTGAGTTATCTTCGCAATTGCCTCATGTTTATAAGGTCTTCTTGCCTTCAGAAAGGCTGACGCAAAGTTCGAAAGTGGATGGATTTTTCACGGGTGTCTCCAACAAGCGAATAATTCAAGCCGCTAGAGACGATTCCGAGCTTCTGCTTGACCAACCTCGCGCTGCTTCTATTCTTTATAGTCCGCGTCTCGGCCTGTCTCCCAATCTGCTGAGGGCAACAGCCAGTGGACTCGCCTTTGTGGCAAAACAACGACGGCTTTCGCGCTTTAAGCGGTGTATGATACGCGAGATCCTATTATTCGAAGTCGAAGTAGATTTCAACAAAAATAAGTTTGGGCGCGATAATCACAAATGGGACGATGAGAAGTATTTGGCAGACCCCACGAAACCCGACTATGCGTATGCTGCGGAAATCTTTTCTGGCACGCTTCTGCCTCATGACCGGCTCAGGATCCTGGAGCGCAATGGTGTTGTGGATGGAAGTGTAAAATCGGAAGCTCTTTCCAATGCTAGGTTTCTGAGTTCTGAGGTGTGTATCTCATCTGACGAAGAAAACATTGTTCTAGTGAGATCTGACGCTGCTGAGGACTCTGAATCGTTACTGAATTGGAGTGTTCAACGTTGCTGTCTCACTATGGACGCTGAGGAGGTTGGTGCTGCAAGGCTTTTAAAGAGCGCCTGGAAACGATACGCATTTTCCCAAAAGGAGCTAGATTCGGAATCACAACTGCAATTAGGGCCTACGCTAACTTCAAGAAAGTTTTTGGAAAGGCTCGAGAGACTAGAAAAAGTAGAATTCGAACAGGATGCTCATCCATCCGCTAATTCCTTCCCACAATTCTTTGCTTCGATTTGGAACGGTTTTGAACCAGGTGTGTCTCGTTTAGCTTCGCGCCTGAATTTCGTGAAGCTGTCGATCTGGCTTCAGTTTTATATTGCCTATAAATCGACTAGTGCAGGGGATGAAATAGGCCTCGATTTGGACGATTTTAATAAGGAGTTTCCTCCATCTGATCCTCTCAACTCTTGCGTTTTTCATCGGGTTTTAGAAAACGTGTTCGTTTATTCCAAAAACTCCACGGCAGTTCGATTTAGGAGGGAATCGGTGTTGCCAAGTTCTGAGCAGGATTCCCAGAGTGAGATAGGCTCTGACCTATCCTATCGCACTCACTTGAGTCCATTGGCTCGCGAAGTAAGGGATTCGATCCCGGGTGGCAGTTTCCTTTCGGTTTGGATCGACACACCTTTTTGGGCGATCATTGATGACCTGTCTGCGGCATCGGAAATACCCGGTATTCGATCCCAAATCACTAACATCACGCTTCCGGCGTTCAAGAAGAAAACCATGTTCCGTAATTACTCACCCTCCTACATCCGCACTCTCAATCAAGAACTGCGACAGAGAATGACTAGTTCCAAATCTAATAGTGGGAAGGCTGAATCTGCAGAGTTTTCCAGCTCCGATCTTGCCCATGCTAGGTTCCAGGAGAATCAAGCTCTCCTATTGAAATCGGATTTAGAAGCCGACAACAAATTTCATCGCGGCCGTGTGATCGCGCGAAACACGTTCGTGAAGCATGAGCAATTTGATTTGCCGAATCTCCCCATTTCCTATTCTGTGCTGCGTCAGCGAGATATCATCTCGAACGGCAATAGATTGCATCACAGCGTCTTTTGTCCAATGGAGCTGGGGGAAATATTTCAGCAAAGAGGGCAGGCCTTGATACCACAGGCTTTAACTCAGAATTGGAAGGCTTTGCGTCAAGAAAAAGAAGAAATTGGGAATCCAATTGTAAATCTTGATTTTCGAGTAGACTACTTTTTCGAAATTGGGGGATACACGGGGGACTGCGCCGTAATTGCGAGCTATTTCAACTTTGCCAAGAAGGGAGTAATCGCAGTAGATGGAAGCCAGGAGGCCACCGAGAGTTTGCAGAAAACAATGAATGAATTAAAGAGAGTCAAACCGTCAACAACCTATTTGCATCACGCCTCTTCGGGTTTTATTTCTGATAAGGTTGGATTTTATCGACCTAAAGAATCCAAATTGTCTTCTCGAGCTGTTGCAGGATCGGGAACTTCAGTCAATAAATTCCAAAGCGTGCGGTGGGAGCAATGTCCTGAGTCAGAATCCAACAATTGTACTCACTTCATAACTGTGGATTCTTTTTTGCAGAATCAAATTTTTCGAGATGTGAATGCAAATTTTTCATCTGACTCGATCGGCCTTCGTGTTAAAATATCGGGCGATGAGGATGATCTAATCAGAGGAATGAGGGAATCGCTGCGCAAAAATGTAGATGTTATGGCAAGAAAAAACGTCGACTATTACTTCAAATGGATACATTTCACTGTTACCAAGTGGTGCGGCGTGTCTAAGCGAATGGACTGCTTTGCGCACATAAAGGAAGTGCTGGAAAACTTCGGGTACAAGATTCTATGGCTGCAAAAAAATATCGAAGCATTTACACGCGGAGGCCTATTGTTGGATTTCTTTGCGGTCTCAATGGCGCACTTATAATAGCAAGCGCACTAGAAGTTTGAACACTGCGTCCAGTGATTTAATCGTTAATATCTGCCGTAATCGATCCTTTTACTTAATATTTTGTCTTGTGTTGCAACAAAATAGTTCTTTTTATATTATTTGCTCCAAGCTTAAAGACTTTATATTTCCAAGAGGTCTCCGTTAAATAGTGACACCGGACTGGAGTGCTGCTAAGTTCATGTTCTGATGTTAATCATTGCTTTTTGATACAGCTATGTAAGACAGGTTATATTGATTGGAAATCACTCAAGATCTGTTGGGTCGTCTAAGAGGTCTTAAGTAGTTTTTAAACGTAAAAGACATGGTATACATGCTCGATTAAACTGTGTTCGAGGAAGTCTGTGTTTTGATATGTGCAAATCCAAATGATTCTGTCTGATCATTCCATACATTCGCTGTAGTATTTTAACCCGTCCGGACCACCCATTTCAAACCATATCACCTTTCTATTGTCGATTGTATTTCAATGTCTGACGGCACCAACGATTCAACTCCGATCCCAGTCATCATGGGACCACCCATACTCTAATGAATGAAGAATAACATACGATACCAGGTCTCTGTGTGTATGGTGTTTTTTTATAGTACATAGTGAAAAAAAAGAAAACGAACTAGTGTCAATCCGTGTATTTGTAGCGATTACTAAAATATTTGTGTTTACTTCTTTAAAGTACTTGAACGTGACATCTTATTTCTGGCATATGCAACCAACGCCATGGCGACAATCGCTAACGACCAAACAACACATATGGATTCTAGCTTGACTGGATCCAATCAGTCCATGAAACGTACCCAAGAGAGCGTAATGACAGCAACCCCAACATCGGATGATAGCCCGAATTCAGCATCGAAGATTCGGCGCCTAAATGCGCCTAATGATATGGACGATCACGATGCCTCAAACGAGCAATCCATTAAGTCTCTAATGGTGCGAGAGTATCAACGCAAGATGGAACCTCACATGAGCAAGTATCTGAAAATCGGGCCTTCTCCCGAGGGTTTCGGTCTTGGACTTTTACTGAGAAAACCTGACGCCGCTGAGAAAACACCGGAGGGCACGAAAGGCATGTTGAAGGCTAAAGTTCCTTTTGCACTCATTGTACGACCGTTTTTCCCCACCTGGATCCTACCCGAAGTGGATCTAGCATGTGAGCTTGTTTTCGATCGAAACCACCAGTATTTGCGTCATCTCTACTTACTACAGGACTTTGATCTCGCTTTTTTCTGGGATCTGAAGGGACACATAGACAATACGTATTTATGATTTTAACAAATCAAGGAATTTTTTGACGAATCATCAATATATGAACTTAAAAAAATCAATATCTAAAAAAATTTAATAGTAAGATGAAAAAAATATCAAGCCTTTTCCTTGTTGTAATTTTCTCTATACCGACTACCAAAATGTCTTCAGGCAAACGGAGCTACAGTCTTTGGTTGAAAAAACGGAGCTTTGGCTTCCTATACAAGAGAAACGACGTACTCTGCGGGTCGCATTCGATGAGATATTTTTACAGAATCTATCGGCTAACGATCAGTCCTCTCAGTCCGCCATGTACCATAGACTGCGTGCCTATCGGAACGAGACATTATACATTCGTTCGAGAGTAGCATACTCCGCTAAAAGTAGTGGTGAAATAGATAGTGGCTCGAATTCGGAGATAGTGAGACATGCAGACTCTATTGAGAGTCTGGTGAAAGAAGTAAAAAGGAGCACAACTCCGATGCTCACATACAAGAAATACACGACTGAAGTAAGCTCTTCTCATAATCTTGCCACCACTTTTATTGATCGTCTGACCAAAACTAGGAGGTGTTTGATGAATGATGATGCTACCACGGCAGCAGGCTCTCTCGACTCCATAGAGGAACTCAACAACTCGGGAGTGATGTATGAAAAGAGCTTGTTAATGTCCTCCGATACTGAACGGCTAGAGGATGATTTTCTGATTGCGGTTTCCGGCGCTCTGTCGCATTTGACTCCTTTTGGAATAGCGGATGAAAACCTGCGCCCCAAAGTAGAAGGTTTCGAAGCGGAAGCCAGCATCACACCTTTAGTTGAGTTAGCCAATGCGCGGAGTCCATTTTTTGAAAAGAAGACACTGAAGATGGACGGATCAAATCTGGAGAGGAGAAAAAAAGGAAATGATACTGTAATGGATATTGCTAAGGATAATATCACTTCTGAAAGTATCTGTTTTAGCTGGGAAAAGACGACCATCGCCGTGGCAAGTGGATCAAAAAAGAAACCTACCAATAACTCTTTTAAGAAAGTGAACGTCCGAAACTTTGATTTAGTTAACAAAAAGAAGTCGGTAGAAAGTGAAGAACCACAGGCGTACAGTGTGGTTGCTCGTACCCGCAAGATGCTTCCCGGTATCGATTTCGAGGAAGATCCAGATAAGGAGGTGGTAGAGTTAAAATC
>JACKZZ010016051.1_pt1 | contig 13983 bp, 13 predicted proteins | sample 8027871 | NCBI WGS metagenome assembly JACKZZ01 (sample SAMN15724774, study PRJNA655200) | protist metagenome | isolation source: fluorescence activated cell sorting (FACS) single amplified genomes of... | place: USA: West Boothbay Harbor, Gulf of Maine | collected 2000-07-19
CGCAGATTCTGACATGGATGGTGAAGAGGAGGAAGACGAGGAAGAAGACGTGGAGGAAGAGGAAGAAGGTGAAGATTGCGATGATGATGAAGAGGAACAAGAAGATATTGAGGAAGAGGACGAGCTGGATGAAGACGAGGACGATGAAGAGGATGATAACGATGATGAAGAAAATGAAGACGATGATGAAGAGGATGATGACACTGATAAGGATGCTGACTTCGAAGAGGATGACGATGGTTATGAGGAAGAGCATTAGTATTGGTATATATTTTGAATGTGAATAATTTGTAGTACTGTCCTGGGAGTGTTTGGGCGTTTCAAGCACTTAGAGAATCAATATATGTGTGCCCGTGTATATTGTATAGTAGTATCCACCTATTAAGGACTGAGATCGTAGTCGTTCAATGACCAGAGTATTAAAAACACTCTTCTTTGATCAATATGAACATGTACAATAAAATGAATATACATCCAATAATTCGTAAACAATGTAGAGTTATACTATATTATTATAAAAAACATCACAAATTATTCACGGCTGCTACTATATTTGTCCGCATAATTTCAAGAAACAAACCCCTTCTATCACCCTCGCCAGACGACGAGTTTGCATTAAAATGGGGTTGACGAAAGGAGTGCTTCGAGGCTTCCAAAGAACTTTTATCGCTGCTGCTGCTGCTGCTGCTGCTGCTGCTGCTGCTGCTGCTGCTATTACTACTATTATTACCCTCACAACAACTGCCATCACCACTACCGTGTTTCGGATACGGTGCCAACTCCACCTCCAGTGGCGGCGCTCCTTTCGCAAGCACCACAGCGTTCACCCGCTCGCCAAACAGCAGTAAGAGGGAACCCATACTGTTGTCGTTACTACTATGACTATTACCATCGGCACTCGGGGTGGTCGGAACAGTATAAGAATTACTACTCAAGTCCGCTATTTCCCGTGTTGGCTGCGGTTGTGGCGGCGCCCGACCCAGCAGCAGCACATCGGCCTTGCACTGAGAGCACATCTTTCCCAATTCCTCTAAGAGACTATTCTTGCTACTACCATTACTGTGGCTCTTACTACTACTACTACTACTACTACTACTAGCAGTCTTTCCTGTAAAGCCAGCACCAGCACTGATATTATGGCTTTCTTTTTGAGTATGCTGCTGCTGCTGCATTAGCTCCCGCGTGAACTCTTGCAGAGAAGCTGATATTATTTTTCGAATAATGGTATCAAGAAGTTTTACATTGACCCCGCTAGATTTTGTTGCTACTGCATGGCGAGTACGGACCCCCACAGCAGCAGAAGCAGCAGCAGCAGCAGCAGCCTGCTCCTGGGCCCACGAGTGCTGCACCCAGAGAGATTGAACTGCAACACTCGTTTCCTGAACTGCTGTCAGCATATCAGTGCCTTCCTCTACCGTATAAGAATTCCTATCAAAGATGAAGGCGGCGTCGGGGGGTTGCAATGCACTGGCAATCTTCAACACAGTGGATATGGGAATCTGTGCCGCGCCGTCTCTGCCAGCATTACGCTCCACTGCCGTGGACACAGCAGTATGCATAAACACTGTTAGTAGAGGTACACCGCGGTCCCGAGCTAGCACGTACACTTCTCGACGCATGCTCCGCAGATGCATTAAATCATCCACAATTAGCAGGTCCGGATACAGTTCGTCCCCCTGGTCGCCAACGCCTCCACTCTGCTCCGCACTGCTCTGGCAACCTATAGCTGAAGCAGCACTTACATTATTAGCAGAAGCAGAACGAGTACTGATTTCAGTGCTAATAATCGTAGTGGCTGTAGGCAGAGTCGGAGTAGAAGGTAGCAGCGCCTGGCCTCGGCTGGGACCGGGCCCGCTTTCTTGTTGCAGAGCACGCTCAATGCTTTCCAGTGCCTGGGAGCGGATGGTTTTGAACGAAGACTCGTCCCAGTCTAACATTTGTGTCGTAACATGTGTACAACACAAAAAATACAAGTTGAAATTGAGGCATCGTACAGGTTCACTTTTAAAACAATAGATATTTCACCAGGCCCACACAAGCACGATCGAGAATCGTGTTTTACATGTACGAGATGCAGGCATTGTATCAATGGAGCACCTCTTAATCATACCTATATTGCTGCCAATGTCATCAAATGAAACGATTCGCGCGGCACATCGATACGTAGCACGGTAGTGCTGAGCCAGCATGTTCGAGAAGGTGGTCTTACCAGAGCTGTCGAGTGTATGGGTAGCGGCCGCGCGAGTGGTAGCGGTGCAGGCAACATAATGGACAAACACAACACTTTAGCTTGTTACATAATCGTTCGTATGATGCATACGAAGGTTTTCACTCTGATTTACACAATCTATGCCCGAAACCTACCCTGGGATGCCTAACACCAGCACTACCAGCATATTGCATCGAGCGGGCTTCACAACACCTTGAACAGCTTGGCAGCTACCAGATCAGTCCATGCGCAGGAATTGATTGTTTTCGATAGCCTTACGTTGTTGTCGCTTTCTCCCGCACTCTCTTGATTCTTGATTCAATTCCTTTTTTTGAGTTCTTTCTCTCCTCTCGTCTCCCAACTCCCAACACACACAAAAAAAAACGCCCCGCCCGCCGCCGCACCTCTTGTGTCTCTTTCTTCTTTCTCCACATCTCTGATCTCTACAGTATCTGTGTCTTGGGATTCAAATCTCTCCACGGATAAGATCCTTTTCGAGAAAATTTTTGGCGCTAATCAAACAAACGTAGGTTTCGTTCGTATCCTTTCAACAATGATGATTCGCCAACTAATTTCAAAAACAGTTTCCGGCGGTGCGCTTCCCTCCGTCGCGGCCAGAGGCATGAGCTCCGCCAAGTTCACCGTGCCCGATCTAGAGTATGATTATGCTTCTCTGGAGCCGTTCATCAGTGGAGAAATCATGCAGATTCATCACTCCAAGCACCATGCTGCTTATGTTGCTAATCTGAATATTGGCTATGAGAAGCTCGAGGAGGCTGTGCATAAAAACGATGTATCCACCATTATCGCCACCCAACAGGCATTGAAGTTCAATGGTGGTGGTCATTTAAACCACTCGATCTTCTGGAAGAATTTGATCAGTCCCAAGAATGGTGGTGGTGAAATGACTGATGATGCTCTGGGTTCAATGATCAACGCCCAGTGGGGTTCCCTGGATAAGATGCAGGCGGCTATGTCAGCCGCCTCAGTGGGCGTACAGGGCTCTGGCTGGGGCTGGCTGGGGTACGACAAGGCGAGCGACTCTCTCAAGATCGCCACCACAGCCAACCAAGACCCTTTGCAAGCCACGACCGGATTGGTGCCTCTGCTGGGCATTGATGTGTGGGAGCATGCATAGTACGTCATTTTATTTGCAACTGCTACTGCTGTTTTCGATGTGATTGCCCGTATAAATTCCTCACTCTTCTTCTTTTGCATTAAATTGATTGATGTTTGATTGACAAACAACTTCATTTTGTTCACACGCTTTATGTGCAGCTATCTGGATTACAAGAACGTGCGACCGGACTACCTCAAGAACATCTTCAAGGTTATCAACTGGAAAGACGTTGGGGAGCGCCTTGCTGCCGCCAAAAAGTAAAGTACGTGTAGCAAAAGTATAAAATTAATGTGACCATTGTCTTCTTTCGAAGTCTTGTGACTTCATGCTGGAGATCAATCTTACAACGAAATAAGGTGTTTGAGTGACACATTTAATTTGCATGGTTGCTCTATCTTAAGCTGTAGTTGTAGAAAGGTGTAGTTTTGGTAGCTCTGCACATTGCTCGAAGCTTCTCTTAAACGGTAGATTGCATCCGCGAAAGAATACGATTTTATTTTTTATTGCTTTGCGAAAATACCGCATCATACATGGAGTACGGCATTGTGTTTTATAGTACAAGGATACTCAACACGATACATAACGAGCTAAACTACACCACTATCAACAACATAACGCTGTGCTAAAATAAACGGTCATGCACACCTGATATAAATAGTTTAGGGCCATTAAATAATTACCACGTGGCTACAGTCATAGGACGCAATGTGTATGAAGCGGGAGCGGAGCCGGCAGTGACGGGTAGCTCGGGCGCGATTGTCACAGGAACCTCCAGCTTCAGTTCATATTCTACAGAAGTAGCGTTATCCACTAGCTGGAGCCGCACTGGCTCTGGCGTGCGAGAGGCAGAAGGCACCACAGAGCCCCTCGTGATCATTTGCGGCTCAGCAGTCACTGTCAGTGTAATGCTGGTTGCGTACATGGATATATCAACACTATCACCGCCGCCTTCCCTTATATCACCACCCTGACTATGAGTATCGCCAACACCATCTCCGCATACATATTCCAAGTCCAATGTGTAGCCCAAATACGAGAAGCCGCGCACCTTGATCCAGGTGGCACCTTCCATGCAGGTAGGCGAGAGCAACATGCTGGTCTCACTTAGGCGCAGCCCGGGGTAGCCGAAAGTGACTGTGTGTAAGAACCCACCGGCACCGGTGATAAAATTTACGGCGTTGCCTTGCGGCTGATATTAAATTACAGTACCGAGCAGTGCAAAATGATTGGAGATTATAAAAAAAGGTTTTAGAATTAAAATGCAATGAGTGAGTGGTGGTTCAGAAGAGAAAAAATAAAAATAGAAAATAAATATAGTATCTCTCTCACCGTTTCAGTCCACACATTTAATGGAAGCTGTAAGTTGTCCTGAAAAGACATGTTGAAGAATTTATTGGCATTCTCGAAATCTAGTAAGTCCAAATAACCAATCGAGTGCATGCCCCAGGTCATTGCGGGGCCAGTAGGATCTGTTCGGGCGCTGTAATACTCCAAATCGGCTCTTTGAAGCTCGACGTCCATTTCCAGACCAAGCGGGTAGTGCAAGAGCACCACGTCCGCTTGCTTGATATTATCACCAGAGTAGCCCTCATATTCAGGGTGTATGTTTAGCTGTGTGTCAATAGGGATTACCAAAGCCGCAGCAAGTTCAGTGTACACAGCACAAGCAGCACATTCCAAATCAGGAAGCAGCCCAGCCGCTGCCACAGCGTAACGCAGAGCTTGTGCAGCTACAAAATTGGAATACACGGAGTCGTCGACATGATCGACGTACTCGTCTGGAGGAATAATGTCTAAAATATGCGCCTGCGCCAATGAGGGTTGTTCCTGCTGCCTCACACCATCCTCCGATGCGGAAGAGTACACTGCTCTAGACACCCAAAAATCCGCCACTCCTTCCAAAATAGGGAAGCCCACTTCTCGCAGCCATTCTAGATCTGCCGTCTGCATGTAATAGGACCACACCGCTAAGCTGATATCGCCGGAGATGTGATCTTCACGTGAGCCCGTGGCCGCCCACGAAGGACACGTCTCCACCCCGGAAAAGGCGCTCTCCCAAGGGAACATGGTTCCCGCCCACGGCGGCGTATAGGAGGCCGCTTTGAGACGCGCGCCGTCCAGTCGCTGGAAGCGGTAGTCCAGCAAACCCCGGGCAATGTCATTATGAAGCAACAGTACGGAAGGATACATCCACGTCTCCGTGTCCCAAAAACTGTGACCGTTATAGTAGTTGGTCAGCCCACCAGGGGCCAGGCCGAAAGACCAATCCGAGCGCACTGAGCTCAGTATCGCATATAAGCTCGCGTTCACGGCCACACCAACATCTTCCCGCCCCCTAATCTCTACACCACTTTTCCACAGTTTCTGCCATGCCTGCCGATGGGTAGCCCTTAATCCTTCGTTGGAATTTTCTTTTTCTAATGTTGAAGCCTTCTGACCTTCCTGTAAAGCAGCAAGGGCACGGGCTTCCACAGACAGCACATTGTCTTCGTCCAGAGAAGTACAAAATGCGGAAATAAAGGTTAAGGTCTTGCCATTATCTTCAGGCGTCATAGTCAAGGTTAAGGGAACAGCGGAAGAAGCAACACACACGCGGTGTGTGATTCCATCGGTAGTCTCTGGTTCAGTTGTGTTTCCGCACAACAAATTCACAGTCCCACCTCCATTCACGTGCATTTCCATTCTTTTGCTGATATCGAAATCAAAATCTACCGAATGCATATTTTGATTGCTCGTCAAAGAAAATGTTACATTACTCAAAACATCGCCCACTTCCAGTTCCATAACATACAGATGCCTACGAGATCGGTGCGCATACCATCTCAACTCGTACCATGCATCACCCTTGGTGTTGTTATTGCTTTGTAAAAGGCCCCTTCGGCAGTATGTCGCATTCTCAACATCCATAAGCACCCCAAGAGTTGTTGAATTATCAATTGTGACATCAAACATAGCCGGAATTTCGGCGCGATGAGATGGACTAGTTGTTTCGCCGTTGAAAATTCCAGATATGAAATTCGTATCGGAGCGAACTCCCTTATTGTTGGAAAAATAGCCGTTGCCCAGGAGTGGCAGATAGATTCCTGGATAACCATCTGAAAGTATCGGTCCATCATCATTTTCTCCATAAAACGCACTCAATGAATCGACTCTGGATTGCCAATCATCAGGAACCACTGCGCCGCCAAAAAGGGTACACAGAATTAATGCGAAAAAGAATTTTCCCAGCAACCGCTGCGCACCAGAAGCTATCATTTTCCGAGCCATTTGTCAGCAAAAGGGCCAGTGCTCTTGAGATCCGCACGAATCCTTGTTCATGTGTCTGTGTATGAGAGTATGAGAATATTGGCACAAACGACGCGGGATAATACACACTACACACACACAGCAGAGCCAAAAACAAACACACACAAATATATATATTCACACACAGAAGAATGAATAGTTGCTAGTTACACGTATTTTTAGAATTAGCTCTTGGAGCACGACTCACTTGAATACTTATGGTGATTATGAGAATGAGATGAATACGTTGCGTTCGCTTTATCAAACCAACAAAGTCGTGAGGACGATACTGACACCCTTTCTCAAGCCCAATGTACAAGAGAATGTAGATTTGTACCGGGCAGGGTTGGCTCTTAAATGTAGTATATTCTGCAGCAAATCCAATGCCCAGCCAACAGAACGGGACGTAAAACAATTCTATGCGGATATAGATGCTTTGGATGGCTATTCTCTGAAAAATTTTGTAGAGAATGAGCTAACGTCGCAGATAAGAGTCATGTTCGAAAGAGTGCACAGCGGGGCTGAATCTTATGACAGCTTTTCCGTTTGCTCAGGCAAGTCAGGAATAGAAGGCGCAGGCGAAGGTGTGTTTTTGAAAAGCAAGAACGATATTCCACCCGGTACTGTTGTGGCTCTGTGCCCTGGATGGGTACATCTCAAGGAGCACTTATCGGATGCGGCATACATGCGGACTCTGTTGCCAGACCCACATCTCCTCTTGATGTGTAGATTAGATCAAACTATCATTGACAGTAGGCAGATGACCGATGATATGCAGCTTAATCCTTATGCACTTGCTCATAAAGTGAACCACTGTGGCAGGAACAAGCCCAACGTTTTCCAGGTATTCGAATGAACCGAAACGGATGTGTGCATATTACTTGTCTTACGCTCTATGATGACTATATTCCAGATTTCTTACGACTTCCCTGAGGACATTTGGGGACGGCACTCCTTCCCCAAAGAGCTGCGGAAATATATCCCGAATCGCTACGCCAAGCCGCCTTCTTTGTTAGGCAAGATTGCCGCCTCGGCGACAACTTGTATGCCCACAGTGGCCCTTGTTTCGTCACAGCATATTAGCAATGGCGATGAACTACTTATGGACTATAGGTTGAACCCTGCCAGCGAAGAACTGCCTGAATGGTACATTCACTACGATAGTGATACCTCTAAAGCTCGGTGGGAGTAAAAATTCAAAATTCCTATATATTTTAACGCCCCATTGGAAGTAAAACATGCCACAAATTTGCATTTCTATTATAACAACACAACATTACAATATTTACTGATATAATGATATACTAAATTCCACTGTAAACAGCTATTCATTCGTAAACCACGTAGAATTATACAATTGCTTCCGTGATACAAGACTCATGTACATATCGTTGGTAGTACTTTGACAGGTTTCCGAAATACATGCCCCTAGTTTTCAGCTCAAGATGTTATGGTAGTACTGTTGAGTTATCTGCTCATCTACAGAATGATAATTTTGTCTACTGTCGTCCACTTTTCGCCTTTTTGGGCAACTCTGTCCCACCATACGCCCCTAACAAAGCAGAACCTGCGGCTGCGTCTCTACCAACGTCTCGCAAAATATTGGCCTAGTAGATGTGTGTAAACCACAAAATAGTAAATAAAATGAGACTCATTCAGGAATTACAGCATTTCAGTCTGATGCACATCACACGGAGTATAATTATCACGCAGGGTCGCACAATAAGCGTTGCTTTGTTACACTACGAACCTACCATATCATGACCGTCAAAGCCTCGCAGCATTTCAGCAAAAGCATCATAGACTTGCTTTTGCTGGTCATCCAGTTTATAAAGACCCAACATGATGAGCTCTTCTTTGCTGATATCCTCATCGCACCTATGGTTAGCATTTGCCATTTGCTCTTCCAACTCAGCTTTTTCCTCTGCTGCCCGTTTAGACACAGCCCTTCCGTGAGAAGAACGACTTTGCCTCACAAGAGTTTTTTCAGGAGACAGAGCAGAATATTTCTGATGATTTTCTACCCAACCAGCCTCCCTCGCTTGTATCTTCTTCTCTTTCTTGGGACCGCCCTCACTCGTGAGTAAACCTTGTCTTCCGTACATCAAGGTCATTGGGCTCATATTTACCTGCGAAGGGGGCCCGTCCACGTCGAACTTATGGTGCGCATAAATACTCTGTAAACGAGCTAAATGGTTCTTATAGCAAATATCACTTCCTTCAGGATCAAGAAATCCTTGGATAGACCAATGTTCTTCCAGGGGTCTGTGTAATTTTTTCAGCTGTGACAGCACTGCTTCCCTGGACTGAGAGGCCGGAGTTCTAGACATGATGGTTCAAGTACTAAAGGTCCATAATCCGCCCAATGCTAGAACCCCGGTTTAAGTAGCGGTCGCTTTGCACAGCAATATGTTACGTAAACCTGATTATACTAAAAAAGAAGAAAGAGCTTTTTTCAAAAAAACAAACAAAAAACACGAAAAAAACAAAAAACAAAAAACGAAACCGCTCCGTCCGCCGCCGTCTACTGTACAAAACCGCCACACACACACACAACACTCTAGTTTATGATGTGGGGTGCAAAACTTTTTTAATACTGTGTATCCCCAAATGTACAGTGACTCCTAATTTGCTCTTATGCAAGGGTACGCTCCATGTTGAGGCTGATTATATGGTGCTGGATTGGGGTTGCTTTTTTCACTATCGGGGTCGCTTCCGGTGACAGACGAGCGATGCAATCCCCTTCGTTGTTTTACGGCAGAATGGACCACTACCACCAACCGACCATGCAGGAAGAGCCCACGGAACGGATTGAGTTTGAGCCCGGATTTTGGAGACCCAGGTGGATAATGGATAGGAAATTTTTCGCTGAAGATGGAGAACCAACGGGTAAATCAGATCGTTTTTACTTCAAGATGAATAATGACAGATCCATTACTATACTCTCTGCCAAATCCAGAAGATTATTGGATTGGTTTAAGTTTAGAGAAAAAAAAACGCAAATTTTCGAGCCGGGAGAGGAATCTGCGGCGCCATCTCAATCTAAATGGGCTGCTCAGAGGCGCAAACAACTAAATTCTATGTATAACAACGCAGATGGAAGCTGGTCTTGGACGGATGAAGACATAATAGGAGTGGCAAAAGTAGTAATAGAAACGAAAGAAGGCCCCAATAAACTGAAGATTTTGCATGAAATCCGGGCGGACTGGGGCAAAATGGATGGATATGCAGCTCTCTTCCGTCGCGGAAATATCTTTCGTTATCAGGGGATGAAATACGAAACGGATCTACCACTGGGTAAATATTTGGCAGGTCACTTCACCATTCGTGCCAATGTTCACAGGCCTCTTGTTTCAAAGGATTTTCAGGCATTCCAATAGGACATCGTGACGCGTGATTGATATATGCGGTCTCTACTGTATGAAGAATCGCTCTACCTAGAGATGTATGTTGTATATATTCAATCGTTCGTAAACAACGTAGAGTTCTACAATTGCTTCCGTGAAATAATAATGAGTATTAATTTACGGAAGCAATTGTAAAATTATTCTACGTTGTTAGCGATAGAGTAAATATATAGTGCATATATATATAGCAATAAAGTATTCGATAGTGGTACCAATCTATAAAGCGCTCATGTTAGTAATGCGTTTCTAGCGTGTTCTGATGCACTTCACCTTTGCCTTACTACTGTCGGTTCGAACAAGGTGGGATTCGTCAATAGAGCTCAAAATATTGGTGCCACTCGACCGCTGAGGACATATATATGTAGCATACGAAATAACAGTTCGCTACAGAAAACGATCCAGACTCTTGTTGATTAATGAACATTGCACTCGTCCAAAACCTCTTGTGAAACGTGATTCATGTTATATATACGTGGTATCACATATTCGCAGTACAGCAGAGAGGTGCATAAGAAAACGGCTGTGCATAGCAAACCCATTCTGAACATCTGTCCCAAGCTTACATTTTTGTTGGTTAACACGATAGCATTTGGCGGTGTGCTGATAGGAAACAGAAAGGCCAGAGATATACACAGTGTCACGGGGGCCAGTACCACTATTGGTGGCTTGTGGTGAAACGGGGCGACGCAAGCCAGGGCCGGTAAAAATATATTCGCAGCTGCAATGTTGCTCATAATATTCGTTATGAGGCACCCACCGATGCCGGAAATAGCTGCAGCAGGAAACAACGAACTGGGTCCGTTTTGGACTAACCAATGTGATACGGAACCGGATAGCCCAGAATCCTGTTGTAGCATGCACACAAAGTCAAATAAAAATCCACTCGTAGCTGTTTCCAAACCAGGTATATATATGTACTTCAGTATGGCTTACCTCGATTCCTCTACTTAGCGCAAAGCCACCGCCGAGTAAAAAAATGATATCCCAGTTTAACTCATTAATTGCACTCCATGGCAAAATTGCGTCGTCTGTAGGCTTCCTACAACTAGAGTCAGTATTAATATCTGCAGAAGGTTGATGCTGCGGATCCAGCGCGTTGTTTATCTCGTCAACGCTGTCTATATCGACATCATCACTGCTCTCATGAGGAAACATTCTGCACTTATCACTATGGCCTTCAAATCGAGTGTAAAACCCGTACTGCTCCTCAAAAGTAGCATTATTACTAGTGCTACTGCTACTAGAATTTGTAGAGCCGCCAGTGCCAGTGCATGTCGATATGTCTCCATCCAGTCTATCACCATGCATGCTGGTACTCAGCCCATTGGTTGGAATAGACCTGCCTTTTTTATATCGATGGTCACTGCTCCATATGGATGTGACCGCTGCAAGTCGTCTATGAGTATCACTTACTAACCACAGCGGTGGTTTTCTCGGAACAATGAGAAGGAAGCCAGCACAAAGTACCGCCACCGTACCATCTGTTATGGCTTCTGGTGAAGAAAAGATTAGGGCCCAACCCCACCCACCTGGAGGGTCACGAGTCAACCATAGTACGGCCATAGCAAGAAGTGTACCTAAAACTAAGATTTGCTCGTAATTCAGTCCAGATATTTCGCCATTGTTGGAGTCAGTACTAAATATGATTGTTGATACTGGCTGGCTAGGTGACGAGGAAAACGTAAAAGAAACAGTCCGAGGGCGCACATACAAGGCGTATAGTATGACCCACAAGAGAAACAACTCAAACATTGACAAAGGGGCAATCATTATGAACCATTCCGCAAAGCTAATACTAGCCGAGCCATTCTCAAACATGGTGGACAGAGTACCCTGCAACACTAGGTTGGATCCAGTGCCAGTTAGCGTTGCCAGCCCACCCAAAGATGATGCGAATGCAATGCCTAAATCACACGCGGTCGCTATCCTATTTATTGCCTCTGTTGCATCGCCATTATCAGCACGAAGCTTTAAGAAAAGGGCATGCGAAATAGGGACCATGAGTGACGCGGTGGCTGTATTAGACAGCCACATGCTCATTCCTCCAGTCACCATGATCATTCCGAAGAGAAGGCCTCCTTCGCCATATTTACTTACAGAGAACAGCAGCTTATTCGCCACAAACTTATGAACGTTGTACCGCTCAATAGCATTGGCGACTAGTAGAGAGCCCCAGCAGACAAGAATACTGTCGGAGAAGTACAAAGCAGACACTTCCTTTCCGTTCGTTATCCCCAATATCGGTAGAAATATTAACGGTAGTATACCAGTTATTCCCACTTTTACAACACCAGTGAGCCACCAAATTATCATATAAACGCATAGACCTACGATTTTACAGTCCATTCCATCAACGCCACAGGCATACATCAACAAAGCTAATACCAAGCCCATTGTAGGCCCAGTGAGTAGCATTTTATGACGCCTTTCTTTGTACAGTCACTGATTGTATCGGCCACACCCTTATATAAACGTCACACGGAATCTCATTGTTGTTCTCAGTCGTCACTTCAAGTATTGAAAGTGGAGTGGCGTTACCAGGTTGCTACATACATATATACACTATCTGTGACTACACCCCACACATGCAACAGTTTTGACACGCACACAGCACACAGCACACAGCACACACAGCACACACAGCAGAGCACATCTCACACATCACACACACACAAAACAGCAGCATATTATCATATTATCACAATATATCAATCTCAGCACGCACGGCGCGCGCATCCATATCTCACCAGAACAAAGTTTTTTATAGTAGTCGTGTTTGATGATGGCATCTCAGGCACTAACATGTAAGTTGGAATCTTGTGCAAGACTAAAACGACGGTCATGTTTAACGGGTTTGATACAAACATTGCGCATGAGCGAAACAAAGCTGTTGCGTTCCTCTTTACAATCGGGGCCAAAGCACTGGTGATGGAGGAGCACGCCAAGCAGAACGTGGACTCCGCTATGGAAGAAGAGGCAGTCATTAAGCACGAAATTGACCGGGAGGAGCGGATAAGAGATATTCGCCGTGAGAGTTTGGATCGACTGCAAGTCTACAAAATATCGCGATCGGGGAAAATTCGCATGCTGTACATAAAATTCTATTTCAATCATCATCGGTCTGGTATTATTTCTTGGAAGTCGATGTGGAAATTTAAGAAACTCTTCGTTTTGGACAAAACGTTACAAATTACTTTTGTAGATTCAGAAAAGATATACGCTGGTGCAGAGAGAAAACCGGCGTCTTCATCACCCAAAACTGGGATTGGGACTGGTTTGCAAGCAGCTGCTATGCAGGATGATTCGTCTGCAGAAATTCGTCAGCCTCGAGCTGATGAGTCAAATCTAAAATCCGTTACATTTCTGAAGTTTGAAAATCGTTCACGGTACTTGATAATAGGTTTCGGGGACTTGGAGGAAATGCATGCTCTTCTTGAGATTATTTCGGAGCGCCTCCCGTCTGCTCAAGTCCCACAACAACTTGTGTACCACAGCAAGGGCTGAATTCAAACACTCTATATATCCTGTTTCTGCTTAATCAATTCTCTGCAATTCTGCGATGATAGTACAGCAAGACATGAAGTCATGCTATGCGCTGGTGAAAAGTAACGATTATGGAGATGCTTTCGTCGGTGACGCCAGGAAACTGATAAACCTCTGTGCAGCAACCCCCCTGAGAGTATGCGCGAAACGCCATGGTACATATAGCGTATACATTAGCTTATGCCAATTGGTGGTGATCTACGTAACATGACGGAGTATTTAGGCTCTATAAGCGGTGTGTAAGAAAAGTAAACACCCTACTTAATTTTAAAAATAAATCAAATGAATGCAATACTATATACTATATATACTCCATCGTTAACAACATATAGTTCTACAATTGCTCCCATAAATTAATATACACATTCACATCTCGTTGGTTGTACGAGTCATTTTCTACATGTTTGTTTCTTTTCTAT
>JACKZZ010001268.1_pt1 | contig 13980 bp, 3 predicted proteins | sample 8027871 | NCBI WGS metagenome assembly JACKZZ01 (sample SAMN15724774, study PRJNA655200) | protist metagenome | isolation source: fluorescence activated cell sorting (FACS) single amplified genomes of... | place: USA: West Boothbay Harbor, Gulf of Maine | collected 2000-07-19
TAAAAATAATTTTAATGAAGATATATCAGATTGGGATGTATCAAATGTTACACAAATGGATTATATGCTAATGGCAACTAATTTTAATCGTGATATCACTAAATGGAATGTATCGAATGTTAAAACATTTCGTAGATGTTTTGATCAAATTGCTGTATTTAATCAACCTATTAATGATTGGAATGTATCAAATGCTACAAGTATGGCTCTAATGTTTCAATCATGTGGATTTAATCAACCATTAAATAAATGGAATGTATCAAATATTGCAGATATGAATAAAATATTTTCAGGTGCTTATAATTTTAATCAAGATATATCAACTTGGAATGTATCAAATGTTAAAGATATGGGAAGTGCATTTAGGAATTCTAAATTTAATGGAGATATTAGTAAATGGAATGTATCAAATGTTACTGATATGGGTAATTTATTTGAGAATACTTCATTTAATGAAGATATTAGTGACTGGAATGTATCAAATGTTATTGATATGAATAGTTTATTTTATTCTAATGATAAATTCAATCAAGACATAAGTAAATGGAATGTATCAAATGTTGAAAAAATGGAAAGTATGTTTTATCAAGCAACATCATTTAATCAACCTATTGGAGATTGGAATGTATCAAATGTTGAAGATATGAACAGCATGTTTTACATTACTCAATTTAATCAACCTATTGGTAATTGGAATGTAAGTAATGTAAAAAATATGGGATTTATGTTTAGTAGTGCAAATAATTTTAACCATCCTATTGGAAATTGGAATGTAAGTAATGTAACAGAAATGGGTGCGATGTTTATGGTTGCATATATATTTAACCAATCTTTAAATGGTTGGGATGTATCAAATGTTAGAAACTTTGAAAATATGTTTAAAAGGGCAGAAGAATTTATAAATTATTATGGAGTAACAAAAACACCAGATCCAGCCTTTTGGAATAGATTTACAGACTCAGATTTAAAAGCAACAGTAAATGAATATTGGCCAAATGATGCAACAGAACCAGTTCAATCAGTTAGAGAAAAATATGGTTATATTAGAGATTGGGATGTATCTTTAGTAAATAACATGAATGGTTTATTTGAAGACAAAGTCAATTTTAATGAAGATATATCAGATTGGAATGTTTCAAATGTCGCAGAAATGACTTCAATGTTCTATTATTCAACTAAATTTAATCAAGACATTAGTGATTGGAATGTATCAAATGTTAAAGATGTACAATATATGTTTAGAAATGCTAGTGAATTTAATCAACCAATTGGTAAATGGGATATATCAAATCTTAAAAACATGAGATCAATGTTTCACAATACCCATAAATTTAATCAACCATTAAATGATTGGAATACATCAAATGTAACAGATATGATGTTATTATTTGATACTACAGTCTCATTTAATCATCCAATTGAAAATTGGGATGTATCAAATGTTGCTGAAATGTATGGATTATTTTCAATGGCACAGGTTTTTAATCAACCATTAGACAATTGGAATGTAAGTAATGTTAAAAGAATGGAAAAATTATTTGAAAGTGCATCTTTGTTTAATCAACCTATTGGTAATTGGAATGTATCAAATGTTACAACATTCATAAATATGTTTTCAGGAAGTCCAATTCCAAATAGATTTGGAATATCAGGAACACCAGATGTAGCATTTTGGACTAAATTTTCACAAACAACTTCAGATGGTGATTTATTTCAAGCTTTAGAAGAATATTATCCAAGAGATGGAAATCAACCAGTTGCAGAAGCAATAGAAAAATATGGATATTTGAATACATGGGATGTATCTAGAGTAACTAATTTTTATAATCAATTTGGTGGAAGAAATTATTTTAATGAAGATATATCAGATTGGGATGTATCAAATGCAACAAGAATGGATAGTATGTTTCAAGCAGCAAATGAATTTAATAAATCATTAAATAATTGGAATACATCAAATGTAATGAATATGAAAAGTATGTTTCATACTGCAAAATCATTTAATCAACCTATAAATGATTGGAATGTATCTAATGTTACAACTATGGAAGATATGTTTTATTTTAAAGAATTTAATCAACCTATTGGTAATTGGAATGTATCAAATGTTAAAAATATGGAAGGTATGTTTCAATATTGTGAAAATTTTAATCAACCTATTGGTGATTGGAATGTATCAAATGTTACAAGTATGAGAAAAATGTTTGATACCAATATTGAATTTAATCAACCTATTGGTGATTGGAATGTATCTAATGTTACAACTATTGATCAAATGTTTTTCAATGCACAATCATTTAATAACCCAATTGGAAACTGGGAAGTATCTAAAGTTACTGATATGAATCAAATGTTTTATGGTGCATTTTTATTTAACCAACCTTTAAATGATTGGAATTTATCAAATATTACTAATTTGGAAGGAATGTTTAGAGCTACAAAAGCATTTGATCAACCTATTGGAAATTGGAATGTATCAAATGTTAAAAATATGAAAGCAATGTTTGAAGTTGCTGAGGTATTTAATCAACCTGTTGGAAATTGGGATGTATCAAATGTTACTCTTATGCAAGATATGTTTAGACAAACTATATTTAATCAACCTCTTGAAGATTGGAATACGTCAAATGTTAAAAATATGAAAAGTATGTTTTTACAATCTTCATTTAATCATCCGATTGAAAAATGGAATGTATCAAATGTTACTGAGACAGAGTATATGTTTTTTAAAGCACTATCATTTAATCAACCAATTGGAAACTGGGATGTATTAAACGTGAAAGATATGAAATTTATGTTTAAAGGAGCACAATCATTTAATCAATCAATTGGAAACTGGAATGTATCAAATGTTGGTTCTATGAATGGTATGTTTGAAAATGCACAATCATTTAATCAACCTATTGGAAACTGGGATGTATCTAATGTTACTGGTATGGACAGTATGTTTAGGGATGCAAGTCAATTTAATCAACCTATAGGTTATTGGAATATAAGTAATGTTTCATACATTGGTGCTATGTTTAAGGATGCAATAGCATTTAATCAAGATATAAGATATTGGGATGTATCAAAAATTTTAAGCATGGATATTATGTTTACAGGAGCAACATTATTTCAAAATACATATCAAAATGAATATTCATATAATGATACTCCAACAAAAGATTTTTTCCATATTCAATTAAGAGATGATAATATTTCAACAGTAATAAATAGATGGTTTGATGACAATGAAAATGCTAAAAAATTATATGGTAAGAACATTGGAGATTGGAGAGTAGATTATATTAGCAATATGTCTGATTTATTTACTAATAAAACTTCATTTAATGAAGATATAAGTGGATGGAATACATCAAATGTTACAGATATGCAAGGATTATTTAGATCATGTAGAGCATTAAATAGAAATATTAATACAAAATCTGTAACTAAATATGGAAAGACATATAATTCATGGGAAACATCAAATGTTAAAAATATGTTTAGATTATTTGAATTAAATGAAAATTTTAATCAATCATTAGAAAATTGGGATGTATCAAATGTTACAGATATGCAAGAAATGTTTAGAGAAACATATAAATTTAATAATAACATAAAAACATGGAAAACACAAAGCTTATTAAATATGGGTTGGATGTTTTATAATGTGACGATATTTAATCAAGATATAAGTGATTGGAATGTAACAAATGTAACTAATATGACTAATTTATTTTTAAATGCTGAATCATTTAATCAACCAATTGGAAAATGGAAAACATCAAATTTGGAATATTTTAGTGGAACATTTCAAAATGCAAGATCATTTAATCAAGATATAGAATCATGGGATACATCAAAAGTAACAGCATTTGCAGATTTATTTAATGGAGCATCAGAATTCAATAATAATTTAAATAATTGGAATACATCAAATATTACTGTTCTAAGAAATACTTTTAAAGGAGCTGAGAAATTTAATAAACCTCTAGATTTATGGGATATTGGAAAAGTAAATGATATGAGTGAAATGTTTAATGGAGCTACTAATTTTTATCAATTAAAGATTAGATATTGGATTCCAAAACAAACAGGTGTAACATTCTTAAAAATGTTCAAAGATAATAGTATGAGTCCTGGATTATTAGATTTCACAGTAGCAGATTATGATACTGATGGAAATGGTGATACACCATTGAGAGTATATTTTGAGCAATTTAGACCAATTAGTTATTTATTAGAAATAAATTCATCATTAAGAGAAATATATAATTATAGACATTATTCTAATACAGATACTCATACAATAATGGAAATTTATAATTCAGGAAAAAGTCTTGAAGATTTATATAATGGAGGATTTACACCAAAAGAAATTAGATTAGAAGATCCAAATACACAAACATTTACAGTTAGAAACTTAAAAGATATAGGATATAAATTATCTGATATAGTTGATGGTGATTATACTGTAAGTCAAATAGAACCAATAGGTGATTATGATGCATCTGAATTAAGAAGTGTTGGTATTTCTGCAAAAGATTTAAGATATGTACAAAATACAAGTTTTAATTTAGCATTATTAATTGGTGGTGGTTATACAGTTGGAGAACTAAGATATGCTGAATATACTATTCAAGATTTGTATAATAATACAACAAAAACATTTACAATATTAGAAATTATTGAAGGACAATTTAATTTAGATGAAATAAAATCAGTAGGATATACAGCTAGACAATTGAAATATGATGGTAATAAACAATTTTCTGTACAACAATTACATGATGCAAATTATACAGCATTAAATTTAAAAGAAGCAGATTATACAGTTGCAGAAATAAAAGGAATTTATTCATTAATGGAATTAATTCAAGCAGAATATACCAATAATGAACTTAAAAATAATGGATTTTCTGCTGCACAAATTGTTATAGCAAATACACAATTAGGATCCACAATAACATTAGAAGAATTAGTAAATTCTAATTTTTCTGCAACAGAAATTTTTGAAACAGGACAATTTTCAGCATTGGAATTAAAAAATTATCAAGATTCAAATGGAAATAATGTATTTAGTATAAATGATTTAAAAACAGCAGGATATAGTTTACAGAATTTAGTTGAAGCACAATATTCATTAAAAGAATTAAAAGATATAAATTATACAGCAAAAGAATTAAGACAAGTAGGATTTAATTTACAACAATTAATAGAAGTTAGTTTTACATTACAAAATTTGAAAGATGCAGAATTTTCGGCAGTACAATTAAGAAGACCATATCAAGATGATAGTTTAAATACATTTACATTAGATAATTTAATATCAGTAAATTTTACTGCATCAGATTTGAAGAATGCAGAATATCTTGCTTCAGAATTAAAAGATAAAGGTTTTACATTAAATCAATTAGTTTTAGCAAATTATATAATTCAAAACTTGAAAGATGCAAATTTTACTGCATTAGAATTGGTTACAGAAGATTCTGTTAAATTTAATTTATCATCATTAATTAGTGTTAATTATACAGCTTCAGATTTAAAGAATGCAAACTTTTCAGCTGGAGATTTAAAAAATTCAACAAGATCTCCTCCATTTACATTAATTGATTTAATTGAAGCAGGATATACTCCATCTGAATTAAAAACAGATGCAAGTTATTCAGCAACTGAATTAAGAAATGTTCAAAATAATAATAATATTAATTACTATTCATTATCAGATATAATAGGAGCTGGATATAACTTATTAGAATTAAAACAAGCAGGATATACAGCCAAAGAATTAAATACATATGATAATTCAATATATACATTAGCTGCATTAAACAATGTTGATTTTATTGTATCACAATTAAAAGAAGCAGGATTTACAGCTAAAGAATTATATAATTTAGATTCCAACAAATATAATTTATCAGTATTAGATGGAGTAGGATATACAACTAAGAATTTATATGATGTTGGTGTATTTACTGCACTTCAATTAGTTACCGTAAATTCAGTAGTACACAATTTATCATCATTGGATAACGTTGGGTATACAATACAAAATTTGAAAGATGCTGGATTTAATGCATTAGATTTAGTAACATTAAATTCAGAAAAATACAATTTGACAGTATTAGATGGAGTTGGATATACAATTCAAAATTTGAAAGAAGCTGGATTTAGTGCTTTAAATTTAGTAACATTAAATTCAGAAAAATACAGTTTAACAGTATTAGATGGAGTTGAATATACAGGACAAAATTTGAAAGAAGCTGGATTTACAGCAAAACAATTAGTTGAGTTTAATTCAGGAAAATATACTTTAAGTATTTTAGATAATGCTAATTATGGAATTAATCAATTAAAATTAGCAGGTTTTAGTGCATTAGAATTAGTAACTTATAACTCAAGTAAATTTACATTATCAAGTTTAGTTTCAGTAAATTATAATTCAACAGAATTAAAAGAAGCAAATTTCAGTGCATTAGATTTGGTAACAATAAATTCATCATTATTTACAATAAATGAATTAGTAAATGCTGGATATTTACCAGATGCATTAAAAGATGCAGGTTTTACATATAATGATATGAGTTCATTTAATTTTTCATTATTAAATTTAAATAGAGCTTTTACTGCAAAAGAATTAAGAGATGTAGGATTTACCTTAGAACAATTAAAATCTGAAGATGCTAATATATTACCTTCACAATTAAGAGATGCAGGATATAGTTTACTAGAATTAAAAGGTGTTGGGTTAGTGCCAATTAGATTAAAAGAAGGTTTTACAATTGATGAATTAATTGAAGCAGAATTTAATATTTATCAATTAACAGCAGCAGGATTTACAGCAGAACAATTAAAAGATGCAGGATTTACATCATTAAAAGATTTACAAGATCAAGGTTTTAATGTTGTACAATTAAAATCAGCAGGATTTAGTATAAATGAATTATTAGGTAAAGATGAAACAGTGCCAGTAAATCAATCGATATCACAAACATATACAATTCAAGTATTAAATACAGCATTTAGTGCAATAGAATTATATAATTATGATAGTGTAGCTTATAGTTTAATAAATTTAATTAATGCAGGAGTATCAGTTATTGAATTAAAAGCAGCAAATTTTACAGTTCAACAATTGAAAGATGAAAATTTAACTGCAAAACAATTAAAACCAGCATTTAATCCAATAGAGTTAGATTCTGCTAATTATACATTACAAAATCTTACTGATGCTGAATTTACAATTACTGAAATAAATACAATAAAACAAGGAAATGGAGAAAATAAATATTCATTAAATGATTTTAAAGCTGTTGGATTTTCAGCATTAGATTCAAGAAATGCAGGATATAATATATCTCAATTAAAGGCAGCAGATTATACAGCAAACCATTTAAGAGATGCAAATTATTTAATAACAGAATTAAGAGATGTTGGATATTTAGTAAATGATTTGATTAATGCGGGATATACAGCAAATGAATTAAAACAAATAGGATATAATGCTACAAGTTTCAAAAATGCAGGATTTACAGCAGATAGATTAAGAGAATTAGAATTTAATGCTTCTGAATTAAAAGAAGCAACTTTTACAGCATTAGAATTAAAAACAGGAGGATATATATTATCACAATTAGTACAAGCACAATACAATGTAACAGAATTAAAAGCAGCAAATTATAGTGCATTAGAATTAAAAGGACAAAATTTCACAGCATTACAATTAAGAACAGCTAAGTATGATTTAACTCAATTAGTACAAGCTCAATATAATGCAATAGAATTAAAAGCAGCAAATTATAATGCAGCAGAATTAAAAGAACAAAATTTCACAGCATTACAATTAAGAACAGCAGCTTATGATTTAAGTGAATTAGTACAAGTCCAATATAATGCAACAGAATTAAAAGCAGCAAATTATAATGCAGCAGAATTAAAAGTACAAAATTTCACAGCATTAAAATTAAGGACAGCAGAATTTAATTTAACTGAATTAATAAATGCATTATACAATACAGTAGAATTAAAATCAGCAAATTATACAGCCAAAGAATTGAGAAATGCAAATTCTAAATTTACTATTCAAGTATTGAAAGATGCTGAATATAATGCATCAGAAATGAGAGATGCAGAATTTACTGCTAAACAATTACATGAAGTTGGATATACATTAGATGAAATTAAATCTGGAGGATATCCTGGTATTTATGGTATATTAGAATATGTTGTATCAACAGATAATGAGACTGATCCAATAATAAACAATGATTCAAGTTTTATAATTGAAAGAACATTAATAATTGGAACTATTAAATATAAATATTTATTTGAAGATAATGGAACAACAATGGATGGGTTTAAATTAAATAATTGGAATAATTTATCAAATTTAAAATATATTAAGAAATACGATAATATTCCATTTTCAAGAAGTGGTGAACACTTTTATAATATATCTGAAGATTCATCATTATTATTAAGTAATTCCTTTTTACCAACAAGTTCTACAGATTTACCAACAATATTATCAAACACATCATTTAATAAAACATTTACAAATTCTGTAATAACAAATTATGGTAATATAAGTAATTGGGATACATCAAATGTAACAGATATGAGTTACATGTTTTTAGGATCAAAAATTAATAAATCATTAGAAAATTGGAATACATCAAATGTTATTAATATGAAAGAAATGTTTTGGGAAGCATTTGAATTTAATCAAAAGATAGGAGAAAAAACAGTAGTAGATTATACAGCATGGGATACATCAAAAGTCACAGATATGAGTGGAATGTTTGGACATCAACCGTCAGATGATTTAAATTCAGGAAATGAAATGATTTTTAACAATAATGGAAATAATTTAAAATTTAATACTTCAAATGTAGAAAATATGAAAAATATGTTCCAAAATTGTAAATACTTTAATCAAAATTTAACAAATTGGAATACAGAAAAAGTTTCAGATATGAGAAATATGTTTTTGAAAGCAGAATTATTTAATTATGATATTAAAGATTGGAAAACAGAAAATGTCACAGATATGAGTAATATGTTTTCATATGCTAAAGAATTCAATCAAGATATAGGTATTTGGAATACATCAAAATTAACAAGTATATTAAATATGTTTATTTATGCAGAAAAATACAATCAATCATCAATGGGTTCATGGAATTTAACAAATGTTGCAAATATTAAAAATATGATATTAAATTCAGGATTAAGTCCAGAAAATTATTCTCAATTTTTAATAAATTTATCTAATAATTCTACATTAACTAACAATTTAAATTTAAATTTTACATCACAAGTTAGAATAAATAATGATTTAACAAATGATGCATATACAAAATTAACAACAATCAAAAGTATGACAATAAATGACGGTGGTTCATTTACTACTGATGAATTTAACAATACATTATTATTATTATCAGGAACAGGACAAACTAGAACTTTAACAAGTAATGAAGAAATTTATTTAGTAGATGATGGAGGATTATCAAAATCATATAGTGCTAATCAAAGTAGTAATATAATAATTGAATGTCCAGAAGATCATAAATTTGAGATAACATATAAAACTGATTTAGAATTTAATAGAGATTTGTTATACATACACAGAGGAGATAATGAACAAGGTCCTATTTTTGCCAATTTTAATTTTGAAACATCGCCAAATGAAGGATTATCAGGAGTATCATCAAATAATTATAAAATATTTATTAAATTTTCAACAGATTCAGATATAGAAACATCTGGATTTTATTTAAAAATAAAAGCCAAAAAAATTAATGATTTAAGTGCAACAAGTGATGATGCACAAATTGGTAGCGTTGAAGTTATTATGGATGATTCAGTTGGAAAAATATCACATCAAATTTCAGGAGGGGATTCGTCATTATTTTCATTAGGAAATTAAATATATAAAATTGATTAAATTTATAAAATTAAAAAATAATTTATTGTCTTATTTTATAAAATATGACAATTTTAAATTTTGATAAATTAGAAAGTCAGATTAGAACACTTAGTAGTTATATAAATTTTAATTTTGATGTAAAAGGTCAAGATGAACAACAAAATGAAGCAGATAATAATGCATTTGTAAGATATGATTTTAATCATAAATATTATTTAGTTGGTACAAATAATTCAATAACTGGATTTTATTATCCACTATATCTAAAAGCTCCATCTGAGGATGAAAATGATTATACATCATATATTTTTTTAGAATATCCAGGAATAACATTTTATATGTTGAAATCATCATCAAATATTGGAATGCCTTTTAAACCTGAAGATACCACATATTTAAACTTTTTAATACCATTTTATTTATTTGGTACTGGTAATGAAGGAGAAGGATATTATTATCCAATTTATACAGATCTACCATCAAATGATTTATCGAAATATACTTTAGTAAGATTTGTAGAACATGACAGAGATTTTTATGTATTAAACAATTATTATAAAAAATCAGAAACAAATAAACCAGATGAATTATTATTTATGAAATATGATCCTGTATATTTTTTATATGGTACTGTAATAAATAATTCATTTGTTGGAGAAAAAGGATATTATTATCCTATTTATGATGTAATTCCATCATCTAATAGTGAAGAATATTCAACATATAATTTTAAAGAATATCCAGGTATTGATTTTTACATGTTAAATAATAATAAAAATGAAGCAAAAACTAAACAACCAAGTAAAATAAGTCAATTGGTTGAGTATGTAAAAACAGGTTGGTATGCAACGACACTAAAACTTGACATTGATAAAATTATAAATAAAATGGAAATAGAACCAAATGAAATAGCTTTCATTAGTAATGAAAATAATTTATTAAATGAAAATGATCCAGATGTTGAATCAAATGAACAGGTAAAACTTCTTGAAGAAAAGACTTTAGATGAAATTCATGCAAGAGCATTAATTAAAGCATACAAACAGGAATGGACATATGGATATAATAGAACATATACAACAAAAGAAAAATATTTAAGATTTATAGAATTTAAACTTTATAAAATAGAGAATAATGATAAAATGTATATATATTGGGATAATTGGAATAATGAACAAAAAACAACAAAAAATTCATCATTAGCATCATTATTTTTAATATCATTTTATAAAGAAACAAGTTATATAAAATTAATTCAAAATTTTCATGAAAAGATTTTATTGATTGATAAAAGTGATGTAAATAATCATACAATAAAATTTGTAGATAATAATAGCACAAATATTTTAGCAAATTTAGATAATAAATTATTATTACTACCATATCAAATTACAAAAGATTCAAATGTTGATATAGTTGACGATTCCAGACTATTTACAGTTGGATCGGAAGAATATTATATTGATTATGTATATTAAATTTAAGAAGTTAAATTAATTTTATTTTTATTTGATAAATTTTCAATAATTGGAGAAAATTCTTCAATTAAATTTTTATATTGAAGATCTATTTCATTTTTTGTTATATCATCTTCTAACCAATCTGTAATTTTATCTAATTTGTCAATAAAATTACTGCATTTTTCTTTGTTATAAAATTCTTGAAAAGATGGATCAGATATTTTATGTTTAATTAAATCAACATAATTTTCAATATTAATTTTTGAATTTATTTTTTCACTAATTTCTATATCTTTTTCATTAAATTTTTCTGCATCATCAATCATTTTAATAATATCTTCTTTAGATAATCTATTTTTATCATTTTTAATTGTAATATTATTTTCATTACCGGAAGTTGTTTCAGATGCCTGTATTTTCATGATTCCATTAATATCAACATCAAAAGAAACTTCTATTTTAGGTTCACCTCTTCTCATTGGAGGTACATTTTCTAGATTAAATTTTCCTAATAAATTATTGTATTTTGTTAAATTTCTTTCACCTTCAAATATTTTTATAGTAACACATGGTTGATTATCTGAATAAGTACTAAATGTTTTTTTAATATTTATTGGTAGAGCTGTATTTCTATCAATCATTTTTTCCATTACTCCACCGGCGGTTTCAATTCCTAATGATAAAGGAGTAACATCAACTAATACAATTTTATTTGTTACATCATCATTAGTTTGATTAATAATTGCTGCTTGAATAGTAGCTCCATAGGCTACTGCTTCATCTGGATTAATATCAGATTTTAGTTTATTAGGAAATTTTTCATTAAGAAGTTCTTGTATTTTAGGAATTCTTGTGGAACCTCCAATTAATACAACATCATCAATAGAATTATAACTAATTTTTGCATCTTTAATTGCTTGATCAACAGGATCTAAGCATGATTTAAATTCATTTTGACAGAGAGACTCAAATTTAGATTTTGTAATATTAATACTTAGATCTTCGCCATCATAAAAATTATCATAGTTTACATTAATAGAATTTGATGTTGATAGAGATTTTTTTGCATTTTCACAAGCAGTTTTTAGTCTTCTCATTAATTTTACATTTTCTTGAAGTTTTATTACTTCAAAAAGTTGTTCAAGGTATTCTTTAATATTTTCATTTTCTGAATTAATTTTTTTTAAAAAGGATGATTTTAAATTTAATATTTGACTCATATTTTGTATATTTAACAATGAGCATAGTTCTTCTTTTTCAAAATCATTAATTTTTTTTTTTAAAATTTGTTTATCACTAAATTTTAATAAACAATAATCTTTTAATTTATTATCAAAATCTTCTCCTCCTAAATGAGTATCGCCACATGTTGATTTTACAGTAAATATACCATCATTCATATTTAAGATAGTTACATCAAGAGTACCACCTCCTAAATCAAAAACTAAAATATTTTTATCTTCTTTTTTATCTAAACCATAAGCTAATGCAGCAGCGGTAGGTTCATTAATTATTCTTAAAATATTTAAACCTGCAATTTGTCCAGCATCTTTGGTAGCTTGCCTTTGTGCATCATTAAAATAAGCTGGTACAGTAACAACAACATCCGTTATTTTTTCACTTGTATATGTTTCTGCAATATTTTTCATTTTTTCTAATATCATAGCAGATATTTGTTCAGGATGAAATTTTTTTTTTTCATTAAGATAATCTACTACAATAACTGGTTTATCATTTTCGTCTGATTCAACATTAAAAGAATAATTTTTTAGTTCATTTTGAATTTTTTTATCTGAGAATTTATTTCCAATTAATCTTTTAGCATCATATACTGTATTTTTTGGATTTCTTCCAACCATATCTTTTGCAGTATTACCTATATATCTTTCATTTTCAGTAAATGATACATAACTTGGTGTTGTTTTTGAAGAAACTTCATTAGATATAATATCAACTAATCCATTTTTTTTATAAACTCCTACACATGAATGAGTTGTACCTAAATCAATACCAATACTTAGTTTTGACATATATATAATTAAATTAGAATCTTTAAATAGTATTTTTAACGAGATAAACAAAATATATTTTTAAAAAAATGAAAATTATAGTAATAATATTAATAATTATAGATGGATCGTTATATTTTAGAAAATTTTAATCACTATGAGAGAATACATATATTAAAAAAAATGGAATACAATTTGGATAATTATAATAAAAAAGAAATCAAAATAGAAATTTTTAAAATACTAAATAATTGTAAATGTTGCACAGATCATCAAATTAACAAACCATTTATAAATGATTTATATAATTTTAATGGTAATTATCCTAATTCTCAACAAAACATAAAAAAATGTTGTCAATGTCCATGTCGTCATATGTGTAGAACAATTTGTGAAGAACTATATGTAAATAGATAATAAAAATTTGAAATTTAATTTAATTTTTAAAAAAACTTTACTAATTATGTTTTAATGAAAAATGGTGATAATCAAGGTATAGATAAAATACAAAATTTGTGTATTAATACAAAAACTTATGAAGATGATATTCATATTTTAAAACCATTTATTATAAATATTAATTACAATAAAA
>JACKZZ010002047.1_pt1 | contig 13979 bp, 14 predicted proteins | sample 8027871 | NCBI WGS metagenome assembly JACKZZ01 (sample SAMN15724774, study PRJNA655200) | protist metagenome | isolation source: fluorescence activated cell sorting (FACS) single amplified genomes of... | place: USA: West Boothbay Harbor, Gulf of Maine | collected 2000-07-19
GAGCGCGAGCGCGTGCAGGCCCTGCTCCTTAAACTGCGTGTCGAGCAGCTTGTAGACCTCGCGCTGCCGCTGCACGCGCGCGACGCCCTCGAACTTGGGAGACACGACGCGTACGTTGAAGTGCGTCTCCGGCGTCTGCGCATCCCGCACGCCCGCATGGCCCCGGTGCTTGTGCGACTCGTCCTCCACTTCCAGAATCACGGGGCTGAAGGCGGAACCGAGCTTCTCCTGGGTTTTATTTTGGATTTTTTCTCGTGACGATCAATTCACAGTGTGTCGTATTACTCTCGTTCCTTCTTCAAACCGTGATGTGGATCTTTGTGAATCTTCTTTCATAGATAAATTCCGAACTTTGGTTTGTCTTGGCTCTATTGAAAATGTCTGCATTGACAAGAATCGAATACCTTTATCGCCGTCCCCATTGGCCCGAGACCGGCTGACTCCGCGCTCATTGCTCGTCTCTGCAACAACCGATTCACAATTCTCAGAGACTGCATTTCCTGCGCACTTGGGAGGAATATCATTCAGTTACTCGCACGACGCACGCAAGGAAATACTCGAAGCCTCTAGATCAATCCTCCGAGAAATGAAGAGATCTGGAATCATCGGATGGAGATGAAGGGATGACGGAGGGACAGCAACGCACGAAAGATGAAGGAAGTCTTCAGAGCGCAGTGACATCGACGCCGGACTCCCGGGCTCCCGCGTCCGTCAGCAGTTGGCGCACGACCTGTGCCCGCGGGTTCTCCTTGTACAGAGAGACTAGAAAGAGCGCGGTTCCCGCGTAGAGCACCCCTTCGTGTACTAGGCCGCCCTCGCTGGCCCCCGGCGGGTGATGCGTGCCCAGCTCCTCGTCATACACTCTTGCGTCGGTGTTCGGGTCCGCTTTCGCCTCCAGCAGAGCGCGAACGATGTCCGTCTCGAGCTGGTAGGACGCGATCGCGAGCGGACTGCCAAGCAACGAGTTCTGCGTGCCGTCGTCGATATAGGTGTCAGGAGAGCAGGCGGCAGAGGCGCCGCCCTCGAGGAGGAGCTGCACCCCCTCCGCGCAGCCACGCACGGTGGCGAGCAGGAGAGGGGACCCTGTGAACGGGTGAAAAGATTTGGTGGAGCGGCGGAAGCTGCCCCTCCTCTCCAAATTCGCCCCCGCGTGGATTAGTTTTTGGAGAAGCGACATCCGCTCCCAAAACACCGCCGCAAAGACGGCGGTGCCCCGCAGCCTCCCGTCGACGTTCAGTACGAAGTCGCACATTTGGTTCAGCGCAGCACCGTTTTCCAAAAGAATGTCGAACGGGCTATCGTCCGGCCCGCCGACGGCGACCGCGGTCCACAGGAGCGGCATCTTCGCGGAGGACCCGAAAAAACTCCCGTCGTGAGCCTCCACGCGTCCCATACAGTCTTCTCGACGTCCGACTCTACCGGTTACCACCAAATTTGTAGTTCTACTCGGATCGTGAGACTCCACCGGACGGGTAACGGGACGACAATCCATGCAAGAATTAACATCGGCGCTGGAGTCGATCAGAACCTTCATCAGGTCTGCGAGCCGCATGCGGGTCGCGCGGTGCAGCGCACCGTTGAGGTCCCGAAGCACGACCTGAAAAACCGAATCCGCACACACCAAACGCATGCAGTGGCGCAAAACCTCGCCGTACTTCGCCAGACGCCGCGCAGAGCTCTGCTTCGCGGTGCCAATCCTCGTGCCTGCCACATCCTCTTCGGAAGTGTCACTGCGGGGCCCGTGCTCCGACAGAACCGCGGGATGTCGCCTCTGCCACAGGTGATAACACAACTCGTCACAGACGGGGGAAGCGCAAAACACCACCTCTCCGTCGGTGCTGCAAGGCAACGCCTCCAGGCGTGTCCAAACCTCAACATCCACGAAAATCGAATCTCCGTTCAAACCCCACAGAACTTCTAGTTCGGGCGGACAAAAAACCTCAACTTTCTCCTCCGTCTGCATACCGCTTCACGCTTTCAAAAACTAATTTTCGATCCGGGCCGTGGAAAAACAAAAAAATTATAAAATATTAATTAACAATGACTCGTCATTTCACGTCTCGCCTAAGGCTAATATCATGTACTAATAAAAATGAATTACTACCATTTAATCTAAACCAGTAAATCTTACAGTACACTAATGAATCTGCCATGACGATGTCGATTAATCATTGAATGTCAGGTCGTCTCTGTAGCATCCCAACATCTCAATCGGTTTCTTGGTTCTTGCTCGTCAGATCTTACCTTTGGTCATACCTAGTCCATCGGGATACTCTTAAAGATCGGCTTTCCCCTAGTCAAGATCTTTGTGGATTGTGGGTCGTAATGTGTGCAGAACTGGTAAAGTGGACGTTCGATGTATAATTACTGCTTCTACTAGGTTGGGTTCTTGAATGACTTTTAGTCGTTGCTTCTCCGAGCGACTCACGTCCCACAAGTCGACAAACACAGACCCATTCGACAAACACACCAATCTTTCACATTTGACCAAGCTTTTGCGCATTCGATGAATTCCCGGGGAATGATATAATATCACCTGCCCTTCGGACTTAAAAAGTCGTTTCGTCACACTTGACTTTTTTTGAACACCAGGCTTTTCTCTTTCACTACTCTCGCGCACGGAACCCTCCTGGGGAACGACATCTGGGAATAACAGACCACCCTATCTGCGTGCCGTGTTCGTGTTTCCCGACAAATAAACAAGAGACCGCTTTCAGAAATCCAGAAGATCTCAGTATCCCCAGTCGCATTGGACCTCTAGCTGAAGCTCGGGCCTCTGGGATCTCAATGTGTTCTCGACTATTTCATCCCACGCATCGTTGTACTTCTGGAGGAGCCTAACTTCACCTCTGCCGCCCCATTGCTCGGAATGCTCCTCGATCTCCAATTCTGAATGCAAAACTACATCTCTTTCTGTACCTTGGAAAAGAACCTTTGACGCGGTCATCTGACGGCTGTTGAATTTGCAAGTGACCTCGTCTTCGATTCTGTGCAAAATGTCAGAAAGCCGGAACGAGTCCATCTGGATCCAGCACCAATGCTCCTCATAGTCGCCAAATACTGAATCCCCGTATCGACGTCGCCATATCTGGAGCTGAATCCACATTCGCCCCTCCCTGAACTCTGCTGTTGACACAATGTGCTCTTCGAGATCGATGTCCCCGTCCTCGTCCTCGAACAGCTGCATCGCGGGCGCCGACAGGAGTTCGTTCGTTGGGATGTTCTGCTCTGTGGCGGTCCTGGTGGAACAACTCCAAATGGATGCCGCCATGTGGATATAATTTACGTACAAGATCTAGGCAACTGAATATCCGCGATAGGATACGAAATTCGCAACTGCGGGAAGATTGTAAATGCAAATTAATTTTGACTTTTTACTTTTAAACAATCTTAGATTACGGATCGCGACACTGCTCAATATGTTTTTTTTGGACGCAGACCCTCTCGTTTTGGATATGCACATGGACGGATGCAGGTTGCGATTCGCTTGAAACGCAATGCGCATGGACCGATCGCGCGAAGTCGCCAGATGTAACATACGCCGATCGATAGACTCGGGGCATGTTTTTCGCTCCTCAGAGCTTGCTGTGTTTTTGGGTCCTTTTCGCATCAGTTTCCCGATTATTCTTAGGTTTTTTTCCGAATAGGTTTTCCGCGACGGAGTTTGGCAGAGCCGCCTCGCTCTCGCGTTGCCGCTGCTGCGCGCGCGCCTCTGCGCGCAGAACGTCGACGCCCGCGCGCACCCCCGGGCGCGCCGCGACCCGCTGGAACCACTTCTCCAAACGAAAAAACCCGGCCTCTTTCAGAGTACCCCCCATCCAGAGCCGCCACGGTTTGATCCACGGCCAGATCGCACAGTCGCACACGCTGAACTCCGAGCCGAGGATGTAGTCGTTTTCCGATAGTCTGTCGTCCAGCACCCCCACGAGGCGATGGTACTCCCTTTTGTAACGGTCCAGCGCGTACGAATGGTCGGTTTTAGGTTCACACAGCCGCGGCGCGTAGTACAGAAAGTGCGAGACCTGTCCCGCGCACGGGCCCAGGTTCGCGTTGGTCCAGAACAGCCACTCGAGCACATCCTTGCGCGGGACTAGGGTCCAAGTTGGAGTGCCCGCGGAAAAAAGGGCACGCGGGCAGCAACACACGCATCTGGTCCGGGAACCAGGCCGCCAGCCGCAGCATGATCGCGCCAGACTCGAAGACGGCTTCTTCTGTTTCTTGGGACGACCCTCCGTTGGACCCCTTTGCTAATGTTGGTACCACTCCCCGAATGCGCACGGCCGGGATGCGTCCGTTGGGCGAAACCGCCAGGAACTCCGCCCGAAACTGCTCCCCCTGCGACAAATCCACCGGCACCAAGATATACGGTATGCGCGCCTCCGCTAGCAAAATCGAGAGCTTCCACCCGTTCGGCGTTGGGCTGTAGAAAAGCTCCACGCGCGGAACCGCCGAAACGCCCATGACGATTCTGGAACTGGGATACTGTTGACTCTGAGTACTGAACAGAAAGTCTGATTAACAAGTCTGATTTCTCATTTCTGATAGACGGCAGGGGGGCGACTGCCTCAAGTCGAAATTTAAAATTAGATTATAAACTCGGTCTGGTGGCGGTCGGCGGAGGAGCTTTGCGAGCACTCAATTTTTACGTACTTTGAAATCCGCACCTTGCGGAGCTCCGTTAGCCTAGAATTACCATGTCCCACCTGGCGGAGCTCTGTTAATTTCAACTACACGAGGAACTCCTTTTGCCTTTTGAATTCGGTGCTGTTTGCACGAAGATCCAAAACTTCTGGTGGTGCGCCGTCTGGTGGCGCGCACGTTGTCTTTGAACACCCGATTTAAGACACGGTACATCGCACTTGGAAATTCAAAAACTCCAAAAGGTCCCTCGCCCTTCTTGGCTCATATTTTGTTCTTGGAACTTTTTTCAGTGTAATACTACATAAATGGAAATCCGTTCTACTGACATTTTTTCATCTCTCAAAATTAATACATTTCTCTCCAAGCTACTCCAATAATTTATATCGGGTGAGTGAATTGAGTTAAATATTGCAGCGATTCCTGGTTTCTACTTCTATCGTCAACCTTCATTAACCGCCAATTCCGTCCGGCTACTATTAATGATTCGCCATGCCAAGCTACTAAATCCCAGGACATTCCCATCATACGTAGATTCTTGTGAACCAATGGGCATATCCCATACTTCCTCCTTACTCTTCACGTACTAATGATCGGGAAGTCGGCAACCCGTCTCCTACATATGGAAGTCGGCTACTCCGCTTGTATGGCCGCGTCCAGCGCCACCTCGACCATGGTTTTGAGGGTTTTTTCGCGGTCCGCCGAGCTCATCGCATGGAAGGAGAGTTCCTTGGTCGTATCCGTCTCGTAGCCTTCCGGCATGCGGATCTCGTCGGTGACGGTGCAGACGGTGAGAGCGCGCCCCCCAAACTCCGCCGCGATCGTGTACAGCACCGCGGCCTCCATCTCGATGGCGCCGTACCCGAATTTCTTCAGGAGGGGGTACAGCTGCCGCTCCATAGGATGGTAGAAGTAGTCCGACGTGAAAATCTTGGAGACGTGGAACTTCTTGCCATGACCGTCGTTTGCGCTTCCAGACGCGAAGTCCGGATGCGCGCGGCAAGCCTGCACGCACTTCTCGAGGAGCCCAAAGTCCGGGCTCGCTGCGCTGTCCAGCTGCAGAAACTTGAGCCGGTTCATGTTGCTGTCGGTGCCGGCGCCGATCCCTACGACCACGTCGCCTACCCGGATTTGGGGGGAAAGCAGCGTGCCGCAGCTCCCCACGCGAATTATCTTCTTCACTCCGTGCTTTTGGAGGAGCTCCTGGTAGTAGATCGCGGACGAGGCGGGGCCCATGCCCGTGCCCAAAATCGAAACCCGGTGCCCCTTCCACAAACCCGTGTATCCAAGCATGTTACGCACCTTTTCATTGGAGTTTTTGCGAACTATAGTCCATAGGTGTGAAACTATTAGTTCAACTTCAATTTCATTTCATTCAAATTTGCATCAAAGGAAGAATCTAATGCTCAGAACCCTGGTCTACTTTGTTTGGAATTTTAGAATTTGAACTCAGAGTCAGTGTGAGAGACTCATCTAGAGCACCTGGGTAATGAGCTTGGCATCCTCGAAGTAAGTCTCCGCAATCATTTTTGCGCGCAGCGGATCCCCGGGCACAAGGCAGATCTCTGCGAAATCACCAGGCTTGGCGGCCAAATGGGGGGTGCATTGGACCTTAGGAGGCGCCTCGACCTTCAGCTTCTTCGCCGCGGGAGACTCCATATCTGGGGAACCGAGGGTGTCGGAGGCTGACATTTATAGTTTCACGCGCGAAAGATTAAACTTATCATAACAATCACATAACGCTGCGTGCCAAACTAGATTGATTCGCATGATTTAGGATCGATCAGACTGCCGAGAGCTGCAACCGAGGAGGATTCTGAGTCCGAACACTCGACTTCGCTGCCACACACCTACTCTGACTACAAATTCTGCGCGTTCACTGAACCTCGACAAAATGAAACTGACACTTGAACTACCAAGTCTCTGAAGCCTTGAAACTCCAACTGTTATACTGACTATTGAAAACACTTCGACTCGTCGACTCTTCGACTCTTCGACCTCGCCACTGTACCCATTATCTGCACGATCTCAGTGATACAGCTTTGCGAGCCACTCCGCCCTATCCTGGTACTGACGATTCTTCACCAACTGCGAGATGTTGTTGGACCGCGCAAACACCTAGAAATATCCCGAGATGTTAAGAAACTAGTATTAGACGTAATCATACAATAATTTCATTATAGTTTGCGATCATCGGATGTGAAGAATCCCCAATAAGCCAATTATCCCAAATCCATAATATCCCAAATGAAATCCATTTTAAATCTAAAATCCATAGTAAATACGTGTCCGAAGATGCCGTCTGCGTACTTTCCGGGTACGAAGGCGGTGTAGCCTGGGATGTCGGTGCCCCTTCGGTGCGGCAACGAGACGCCATACGGGTTGTGGAACGGGGTATTCCGCGGCTGGTGCGTGTACTGATGGTCGTCTACCAGACGCTCCTCGCAGGAGATCGCGGCCAACTGGTTGCTTCGGTTGTACGTCGACGCAATCACGTTCTCGGCAACCTTACCTGTTGTAGTGTGCGGGAAGAGGGTTCTTAGTGTGCGGGACACTCAGAAAACGAGTGGGAGACTCACACTCCGGATGGAGGGGAAGGCGATAGGCCTGTCCGGGGGGAACAAGTCTCTAAATGAGAATTAGAAATCGCGCAGGAGACATTATCACAAAATCTAGCTTGCAACAGCCAATACAGCCACAACATTCGATGGCGTAATGAAACGCACCACATTACATGCTACATTAAGATAAGAGTTTCCCCCCGCGAACGCACATTATTCGATTATATCTCCAAATTACTACCTGGAATATGCCCGCCGTATCCGGGTATTCCGGTCATGGCAAAGTTTCCGACCTCGGGGAAATAGATTGTGTTCGGTTTGAATTCGCGGTGGTAACGTGGCTCGGAGATGGCACGCGCCTCTCCCCGCGCTGACGATCCCTGGCTTCGTGCGCTTCTGCTGGAGGCACGCCCCGATATCGGAACCTCATAATATCAAAATAAGAATTGCGACACGGAATCAGATCTAATAGTATACTGACAAAAAACAACTCGTATCTAGATCGGAATTGTTTCCCGGCGCATGCGAACCCCGCCGACTAGCGCGGAAAAGGGACACGCTCTCGGAGCGTGAAGCTGTTCGCTCCTTTTCTCCTCTGCTCTTTCGGCGCGCTCCTGGACTGAACATGTACACTTTTTTTCACAATTAAATTTTGATAATTGATTAATTCTGATAATTTGTATTCCGAATGGGTACCTCGGGCTGCAGCACGGTCGTTGGCCTCTCCTCAGGAGGTGCGTCCGAACGGGCACTTATTTTTCTGGCACTGCTTGCTGCAGAGGGCGGCAGGGACGGCGTCCTAGCCGACAGATTGCCTGGACGCCGCATTGCCTGATGGTCAGCTATTTTTTTTTTCACATACGGTGCCTGAGTCCACATTCTCCCGTCTCGACCAGTCTCGACAGAATGAAAATTTCGTCCAACAATCTCACACTCGCAACACAAAAGACGTCCTCTCTCCATCCAGGCGAACACGACAATTATTAGCCCTGGTTATTAGCCCTAAAGGCAACCACTCATCCAAGAGGGACCTGGTTTCTATTTTCCCCAACGCGGAACCGAAAGAACACGTACACACTAATCCGACGTATATGTGATACTAAATGTTTTAAGTTATCGTCTTTTATTATATTACATTCATTAAATTCTATCTTAATGCATCTAGTATTCGAGCTAATTCTAAGAAATCGGACCCTGAATCAGACAGGATTAACACTTTCCCACTTCTCATCGTATTTTTCCTTGGTGCTCTCCCCATCTTACCCTTCCTTGGTCGCCTGACCATTCGTATTTTATACACTCTCCTTAATTCCTCCTGAAAGCCTGAAAGTGAGTGCCCTCATCAATTCTAATCGAACTGCATTTTACTCATAACGGCGCACCAGACCACTCCGGAAGCGCTCATATACGGCCACCGAAACTTGAGCGGGACGTACTTGAAACAAACAGTAAGAAGCGGAACCCAGACGGCGATCGCCGCAGCCGCGTCCTTGACGAAATTATCTCTCCATTTTTGGAGACCTACTTTCAATATTGGGAGACCCCAACGGGTTGCGTTGCCGTCCTCCTGGAACGTCGCAAAGAGCTCTTGGAACGCGTAATACATTGGAAAAAAAACAAAGGGAGACTGAAGGCAACTGTCGATCAGAGCCGTTCGCAACGGCCGACTCGACCCAAAGACGCGCGGATAAACCAGATTGTAGAACAAATACCTGTGCGGGATAAAATACACTCAATTATCTTGACACGAAGAAATGGTCAACAAAATTTCCGGTTTCTTATGATAATAGGTATTTTCTCTGAAACTCTAGTACTGGGAATTAAACTGAAAACGCCGTCTTCGCTGAGACTGGGTTCTTCAGGAGGGATAGTGTACGATGGAAATGTGACCATGTCACCCAGCCCAATGGACTGGGTGGACCGAATTTTCATGTCTATAGCAGTCTCGGATTCCTATGTCTTATGGACTGTGTCAACAGTGTTCGTGATTTCATTTCGTTCTCTCCTCCACCCATCTCAACTCGGAGGGGCAAAATTTTCGACATCCACCACAACACAACGCAGGAAACTGCATACGCGGGAAAAAATCCCGCAGATTGCATTATGCGAAAAGACTTGTCCCTATATAAAAATTGTACTAATTAAGTGAAAATTGAATCATTGAATCAAAAAACCCTGGTCCCGCAGCGTAGAGAGCGCCAAATGCTCCAAAACTTCTCGTGCGGTTTTGATCCCACCACTGTAATTTAAAATCCAAACTTTTTGGCGACACCGTTGTGGACGGTGCGGTCGGGCCGACATTCGCCTTTTGTGTTAGCATATCACAGACGAAATACCTTGTACCGTTGGAGCACGCCGCCACCGCAAGGGGAGCCAAATGATTTGCCATGGTTTTTGTAGATTACAGAACTTCAACTTTACGATTGAACCTCAAGAGATGGTGGGCAGAACCCTCCTGCTCCTTGTGTTACTTCCGAGTTTCCCGAGATTCTGTTTGTATTTTCTCAAGGTCCTGGAGAAAATACGATATCCTGCTAATTACCTGCGCCACGCGAAAAATACGCGTCATCCGAAGCGGAAGATTTACATATTCCTGCAGAGGTGAGAGAAATTCCTTTCGATGGAAAAATCCAACGTTTTTTTCGATGAAGAATATAACAAATCAATGCGCCATAACATTTCAATATCGAAAAGGATGAAAAGAAACATTAATTTTGAAGGCCGCCTTTCAATAAAACAGTCAATACAAATAGATTAAGTGTTTTTCCCGAGCTGCCTATCACTGAACACCGTCCGATTTCTTCTAGTATTCTCTTCCGCTTCCTCTTGGAAAGGAATCACAAATACCATACATTAAAAACTGTGTGTCTGCGGTGCCGTGTGTCTTAATAATTTCATCAACGAATGCGCCTTTCCTCGTAAACTAGCTATAACACAAACTTGAAACTTTTAAAGTTGGAAATACTCCCGTAGCTTGTAGCTGGACACTCTGCACTACAGAGTATCTACGCCTGCTTTATCCAGGAGACGTCCGAGGCCACAACTCTCTTCACACAAAATTAGAATACAAACAATCCAAAACTCTAGACATGATAATTTGAAACATTCAATAATCAGTATTGTACAAGGAATGAATTTAAATTTCAATGACAATAGATAAAATATTTACTCACGCCAGACTCAGAGTCTATCGCGCGTGTGCAACGTACTTGTAGTGAAAACTTTTTTTCTATAGGAGAATTCCTCGTAGTGATTAGAGCCCAGACTCATCAATAGTGCGCGAAGAACTTCATAACAACCCAGTCTACCTCTCGCGTCGTGTTCTTCAAGCGGTGGCGGTGGCAGCACGCAAGACCGAGGAGGTTATACCACGGAGTTGAGTCTAGCAGTTGCTGTCCGTTGCCTCGCACGATGGTTGCACGTTTTACCATACTGCGGTCCAAATTCGGGAAAACTATGTCCTTCGTGACAGCCTCTTCGTAATTATCACTCACACGATTATCGGTGAAAAACGCAAGCTTCGTCCGTTGATAATGAGCCGCCACGTACGGATTCATAGGCGCCAGGCACAACACAAAGTTCACCGAAATGAGCATGTCCTTCCTGCAATGGCATGGATGTATGTACAAAGATGATACATAGTAAAATACATGTACATAAAATATATACTATCTGTCACTCTGACATTAATGTCAGAGTGACACTATCATATGGATACATTTTTACTATGAATTCGTCCTACTTGACTATTGCGACCTTCTCATAGCTCCGCGCACATTTAACGATTTATGATCTGTATACGGTTTGGTTTCTTCTGCCTGCTGGTTTGTCTCACTCATATGGATTGTTTCGTGTAAATCCTTTTCAATTTTGTCCTCCTTTTTGTGTTTTTCCTTTTTCTTCTCCTCACGCACGACAGATGCACGCGAGACTTCCCTTTCTTTGTTGTTTTTTTCGGCTTTCTTTTTTTCCGCCTCCTCCTCCCCGGCCTCTTTTTTCTTTTTCTTTTTCGTCTCTCCTTCGTCCTCATCCGCTTTCCAATGCCGTCCCTCGCAGTGCATCGCCAGAAGAGGCTCCGCTTCTGAGCGCTCCCCTAATACAAACTCAGGGTAGAGACGCTCGTGAGAACCCTCGACGAGCGCCTCGTGAGAACCCCTTGACGAGTACCACTCTTCCTCTTCCTCATTTTTTTTCTCTTCCTCTGCTTCCCCCCCTGGGGAGACTTCATGCAGACGTCGCTCCTCGATTGTATGCTCCGGATCGGGCTGCAGACGCCTCTGCAACAGCAAACCGTCGCCTGTTGAATACTCCCTTTGCACCACTAGATTTGGCTTCTTGGCGGCTTTGCCCTTCTTCTTCTTGGAGGGCGTGGATGTTCCTGCACCAGGCGCCACGTGCGCAGCTGAGTCGCGAAGAGCAGACTCGTCAGCGTACGCTTGCGCAACTGCATCGAACTCGAACGCAGACAAACTCGTAGCCTGTTTTTGGATTTTCGAACCGCAATTTAATCCTACGTTCTAACAAGACGTGTTGAATTTGTATGGTTTTTATCAAAATAAATATATTACTTTATAGTTTAATCACGCCTCTCCATTGCCAAAAAAGTTTTCAACTAAAATTGCCAATTGTGAATACGGGCTCGCCACAAAAAATGCAATTCTTGTGTTCCTTAAACCAGACTGGAGCGCAATCGACACACATAGCCACGTGTTTACAGGGCGAAAATTCCATGCACGCTGGTTTGACAAGACAACCCAAACACACCCTGCTCCCCACCTCCTCATCTTCCCAGTTATCGTGCAGCCAATCGAGCGCGCTCTCGTCCCATCCCCCTTCGGCTCCTTCTTCCGCCTCATCCAATAAAAACCTGGAGAGGCCGCTTTTGCGCGAAAGATATCCGGGCGGCCCCCATTCCCGTGTGTGTTTCGAGTCGAAAGCGGGCGTGTGCCCGTGTGTAAGCTGGCGCAAAGCCTCTGTGCGCGCCTTTAAAGCCTGGTCCAGGGTCCAGGTGAAATCGACGGAGCCTTTGATGGGGTACATCATATCGGCGCTGTGCGTGACAGCCTTCTCAAGCTTTACTCGCATTTTCGCGCTCTTTTCCGCGGTGTTCCCATACGTGCGGGACGTCCACTCGTAGTTTTCGATGGAAAAACGGATGAAACACTTGGCCGCGCGGACCTCCTCCAAATACTCTTCGAGCTCCTGCTCGTTCATTACTTTTTCGAACTCGCCATCGTTCAAAAAGTAACAGGCGTGACCCAGATACAGCACGTAAATAGTCCCCAAACCGATCGCCCACCGCTTTAAGTAATCGTATAGATTCCACTTGTCCAGAAGCATGGACTGTCCGTGGTAGGCCTTCGGCTCCTGAAGCACCTGCCAGATCTCCAACCTATCCTCGTCCGCAAGCTGAAACTTGAATTCGTAGGTCACCAACAACAAAAAAATGAGCGGAACAAATAGTAGGCAGAACCACAGCGAACAACTACAGCAAAGACCGATCGCGCCCGTGTGGTCCATCACCCCGCAAAACCACTCCACATTGTTCGGGTTCCCCCGATTCGCCTCCGCCTCAGGCATCTTAGAATATGTGCGGTGTTTCGCGTAAAAATTCGCCTTCGCCGCCATCTCGTACGCCTTCTCCTCCTCGTCAGGCGTCATGTAAAAACTTACATGGGACTCCTTTTCCATCCTGGATTAAATATCCGACTCAACGAATTTGCGCTCCGGCTCCTTGCAATTGTTATTACTGATAATCCTTCAGTTTCAAAATAAAAAATTATTGCCCGAGGGCCCAGTGCATCATTGGATCTATTTTTTTCACGTGGCCCGCAATATTACGTACTCTATAGAAAAGGAACATAAAAACCACGGACATCAAAACCGCGACTACATGCGTTCAACTCGGACTCAGGACTCGGAAAAAAATGCTGCGAAAGAAAACGAAACGCATTGCGTACGCCCTGCGACTGACTCCAAATTCTAAAGTCCCAACTTTCATCCCAAGACCCAAAAGGGACCCTTGATTCATATTTCTCCCAAAAATGAATCAGTTTGCACAGACTCTTGACTGATTTCTATTTAACCATATATACTCCTCAACTCTTAATTCCTAATTACATCATACTTAGTATAGTATCCTCATTACTGTTGCTAATTAATTCTGTATTAATTATTCGTTCCTTTGGACGCAAATATTCAAATTCGGGACCACTGCGGGATTTTCCTTGTAAAGAGACGCTTCGCTTCGTGGACACGCCTGGAATTCTTGACATCCATGACCCTACCCTTGGGAGTATAGATTCCCAAGCACGCTTCGCGCGTCGTTTCGCGTCGTTCGCGCCCCCCCTCAACAGATCCAGATCGGAGTCCCGAAAGAGATCGTCCCCTACCATGCCAATCGTTATCCCAGAGTAGTCCCGCCAAATACACAGCCACACCTCCTATTAAAGTCGTGAGGTCCCCGCGACAGTTTCGGTACGAGAGGTAGGAAGCTAGATGCACGACAAGCACTACCATACAGCACATCCTCTCCCCTAGGCCTACTGAGACTGAGAAACTGTGAAGAGACTGAGAGCCCTTGATGGTTTTTAGTACCAATGCCAGATAGTGCACGCTCGCGAGGAGGCCGAAGCAGGGCAGCTCCTGCGCAAAGGCGTGTACCAAGAAGCTGCTCGTCATTACGGACACGAGTTGCCGTTGCTCGAAGGACACTCCGCGACCGTCGCGCGGCGTGGAGGACTCCCAGCCGTGCAGCAGCAACAAGACGAGGGACCAGAG
>JACKZZ010010128.1_pt1 | contig 13979 bp, 7 predicted proteins | sample 8027871 | NCBI WGS metagenome assembly JACKZZ01 (sample SAMN15724774, study PRJNA655200) | protist metagenome | isolation source: fluorescence activated cell sorting (FACS) single amplified genomes of... | place: USA: West Boothbay Harbor, Gulf of Maine | collected 2000-07-19
GGTTCTGTGGCGTCCAGATGTAAATGATGATACATATGAGCAATATCATTTCTTTGCTCTTCAGATGCATCATCTTCAAGCATTTTGATTTCCTCTTTTACTTGGCTTGCTTGTCTGCAACTATACCTATTCTAGCATATAACTAACCATTGCTCTGCTGCCTCTAGATGCAATATTAACACCGGAAGAACGATTCTAAAATCAGGATGATATTCTCGATAAAAGAGCTCCAACTATGCTAACAAACGATCAAACAAACCCGCCCGCCCATTGTCCTCATCGAGACATGATAACAAAATACCTTCTTCACTAGACGTATGAGTCAAACACAACGAACACACTTCATCACCATTCATTAAAGAGCACATCTATATTACACAACATGTATCTATATTTATTTCATCTTGTACACTATTAAGGATGCATACCTTTGCAAGTGTTCTAGCCTAGCCTAGCCCCACTTGAGGAGGCTATGCAGCCCAAGATGGAAGCCATTTACACTCTTAAAGGTGGAATTCACACAACTCAAATAAAAATAAACAACAAACAATACTACTCTCTTTAATTTAGATTGAATTATGGAGTGTTTTATTCTTTAACAATTTCAACAAAGGTGGAGTTCTCCAAATTTTCACCGACGCACATGCGCATATTTGATGGGCAGGATTACAACAGAATTAGTGTAAGAAAATAGTGATACTACACATAAAACACACCACCAACTCACATTAAACAGATCCAATATAAATGATATGATATAAACCAATGCCAGTCCAGTCAGTAGAGCTTCAAAGGATAATTCTAATATTCACATACCGTTTTTTTCGCTTCTTTCATTCATCGGCCGTGTGGCGCAATTGGATAGCGCGTGTGCCTACGACTGCGCGTTCTTGTGCGCGCATTGGATAGCACGAGGTTGTGAGTTCGAATCTTACCATGGTCGGCGCGAAAGCGAAAACTTTTGCCCGCGAAAGAGGCGAAAGAGCGTACCATTTTGCCCCACAGCGAGGCAAGAGCCATTCTTAGGTAGCATCACAGTGGATAGGTGATAATGCTGTAAATTATTGATTATTTAGGTTCATTACATATCCAAGTTGTTTCTCATTGTAGTTTATCATAGTTGCAAATGACGATCTGTGCACTATGTTATTTTTTGGAATATATACATTTCTTGATGATTTGATCATGTAGATCAATAGCTCAAACTTCTTTAGACAGGTTAATTACAACAGCGTTATTTTTTGAAGTATCATTATCATTTGCTTGGTACCGTGTACTGTTCATTCATGACTAACACTAACAAAACTACCAAAGTTACTCATTTATGTTCCTAGTTATGTTCTGTGTATGTTCAATGTTTCCTGGTACCGTTAACGTATGATACACTTTCACCTTATTTCATAGTTGCAAGTGATTCTTTGATAGCTTGACAACTTTGACAATATGGCAAATTTTGAGAATTATCCTGTACATTTTCATCCAGCACCCCAATATTTTTAATATGTGAAAAGAGGGAATCATTATGAGTACTTTTTCTACAGCATTCTTTATCGCATAATTCATATTTTCCTTCATTACTATTATCATCTTCTATATATATAAGATGCAATCCATCACATTTAATTTTACCAATAAGTTCATGATCAAAATGACCACCTCTTTGTACTGGAAATCTATGTCCATGCCTACATGGAAGTAGATCATCATGAACACTATCTATAGTTGATATACCAACTTTAGCTCCACGGCTATCACCATTTGAAGGTTTTCTTTTCCTATTATTATTGTGAGATGTAGCCAAAAACTTGTCACGTGCATCATAATATGCAGATGGATTCTCAACACCCTTACCAAATAATAGAGCTTCTTGTATTTTATTTTGTAATTGAGTATATACAAATGTATACGCATCATTGTATGAATCAGTTGAATTTATATTGAATACTTTACGAACTACTTCTAAATTATTATCTTCACCGTCCGTATTATTAAATCCATCCAAACGAAGGATACCAACTAGTGTTTTACAATATTTTCCTTCAATATAGATTGAAGACTTAAAATTAAGACCAACAGATATGTAAGATACATTTTGTCCACTGATAGATTCACCAGTTGCCCAACGATTACTAAGTGTTGATTGTATTGGTATTGCAGATCCTTCTATATTAATAGATGTTGAAGAAGATTCAAAGGTCTTATCAATAATAATCCCACTTCCAGACGCGCTAGAGCTATATTCGTGATCTGTTAAATTACTAAACTCCATCTTTTCTACTTATAATTGTAGTAATCAATGTGATTACGACATAAAACGAAGAGAGGAACGACGGTCTGACGAAATCAGGACGCCGGACGCCGAAGATCCGAAGATCTAGATCTTGCTCTAGATTGTCTTTCACAAAGACTTTTTTGCATTTTTTGTATTTAAAAATCAGATAAAATGAGTGTCTCTTCTGTTGGTATTGATTTGGGCTCTTCTAAGACTGTAATAATTGCAGATGATGGTGAACTTGTCTTGACAAGCACAGGCTCTGTTTCTCGACCTAGTGTGATATGTTTTAATGGTAGATCACGTCTTGTTGATGAAGAGGCAATGGCTCAAACTAGTGCTGATAGTATAGTGAGAAGTTTTAATTTATATTTGGATCAAAATATAGATAATACAATGGCAGATTCAGTTGCTAGCAGCGATGATAATAATCGTGTAATGTGGCCAATTCAATATAATGATGAATGCAAAGATATGAGTATTGTATCATTGTTGGGTATGTTCTTAGTGAAACAAAATGATCGTATTAATGAAGTTTATAACAATGAAAAGAAAGTAAATCTTTCTTTTGTATTACCACCTAATGCAACTTCAGCAGCTGCTACAACTATTAAACAAGCATGTTGTGTAGCTGGCATTGAATTAGACCGTGTATGTACAACAAATAAAGCTGAAGCATTAAAAATTGCATATACTCGTAAAGCTCAAGCCCTTCAACCAAATGAACGAACAGCATTAGAAGGTAAAGATATTGTGATTATTGACATGGGTAATACCCAAACAACAGCATTATTAATTTCATTACCAGAGGATAGTTTAGATTCTAAAAAAGTACCATTATTTGGATCTGGTGGACCCTTTGTTAAAAGTTCATGTTATGAAGCAAATCTTGGAGCAGCTCATTTTGATAAATTAATTTTTAAGCATTTTGCTGATATATGTGAAAAAAAACACCAAACTACCGTTTCATTGAATTCAAGACGTGGTAAGCGTTTAATCAATGGCTGTGAACGTGTTCGTAAGCTTTTATCACAATTACCTGAAGCATCTATTACTGTTGAAAATCTAACAGATAATGGTGATGTGAATTTCAAATTAACTAGAGATGAATTACTTACACTTGGCAGTGATTTACTTTCTTCATTTAGGAATATGCTTGTAAATAATTTATTATCTGGTATGTCTGCTAGTGATATTGCAAATATAGGTGGTGTTGAAATTCTAGGTGGTGGTAGTAGAATGACTGTTGTTCAAACAGTAATTTGTGAAATATTTAGAGATAATAAAAATATTAATAATGTCACAGGACCCGGTACTACAGCAACAAGTACAATTAATGCACATAAAGCACTTGGTGCAAAACTTGATGATGGAAGTATAGCTTTAGGAGCAGCATTAATTGCAAACAATCAACTTATAGATACAAAACTTGCCATATCAGATGATAATAATTATATTACTGACTCTGCTATTTTTTCACCACTTGGTAAGTTTGCAGCGGAGGGTCTAGCAGCACCTGAAAATGTTGTCGGATTCACATCAGATGAAGTTCAAAATATGATAAATTTAGAACAAGAAATGCTCACTCAAGATAATGAAATTGTACAATTATTAGATGCTCGTAATGATCTTGAAGCCTTTTTATTAGATTGTCGTGGTTTTAAGCGTCAAAAGTATGGTACTGCAGCATATATGGATATCACAGCATTAGATAAAATTATTGATGATCATGAAAATTGGATGTATGATGAACCTGATGCGTCATTAAATGATGTAAAAAGTAAATTTAATAATCTTCGTCAAGAAGTGCAAAATAATATATGTAAAAAATATTTTGAAGCGATTGATAAAGATCGTCAAGAAGTTGAAGCACAATTGGCTATTGAAGCTGAAAAGGCTGCTGCAGAAAAGGCTGCGAATCCTGATGAGGATCAAGATGTTGATAATCGTAAATTAAAGAAAGCAGATCGTATGCGCTTAGTGATGAAAAATAAAGATGAAGCAACAGAAATATTTAAAGGTGGTGTCTATAAAACGGCGTGTGCACGTTATTCTAAAGCACTTACTCATTGTACAAAATTCTTTGATTTATCTGCTGATGATGAAGCGGAAGTAAAACAATTAAAGATATCTTTATACTTAAATATTGCATTATGTTACTTAAAAATGGAGAAAAATGAACAGGTTCTGAACAATTGTAATCATGCTCTCGAGCTTGATCCTCGTAATCCAAAAGCCTACTTTCGTCGTAGTGCTGCATGGGAAGCTAAAAAGGATTTACAAAATGCTTTAAAGGATGCTAAACAAGCACAAGGTGAAATGGTAATTCCAGATAAAGCAATTAATGCAACTGTGGGCCGTCTAACAAAAGCAATTGCAGCAGAAAAAAAAGCACAACAAAAGACTTGGGGGAAAGCATTCTCATAAATTATTGAATGTTTATAACTCTTTTCTAGTAATATCTTAAATTTTTACATAATATTAATCAAAATTCTACAAAATTATAATCTATTCTATTTTCAACAAAAAAACATGGCGACTTGCTTCTGATAATAGAATATCAACTCACATCTGCGTTACATGATAGTTATAGGATTACCATGATTAATTTGCCAACGTCGCATTGGTACTAATGTTATAATATATAATTCAAAAAGAAATACGACAGGAAGAAGAAGCAACAACTTATTTCTCGAGCGTGGCTCAATCAATGGTCGAATAATCATATTGTAACTCATAAGTGCAGCACACATGGAATATACTACGCAAAAGAACTGAATTATAGTCGATGTAGTCAATGATGGGCGAAGAGCTAAAATGATAAAACAAAGTGGGATTTGAGGCACTAAACTATATCCCAATATTGATAGATGAAATCCAATTGTACTTCCATCCAAAAAAGAGCGACATGTTACATGACAAAGTATTGCTGACAAACACCAAATCACATATACATAAGGTACATTACGTTGATTACCTAACCATAGAAGTGATGAAAAAATGGTAGTAATGAACAATGGTCCCCAAAAATCAGTATTAGAAGAAGTCTCAGTATCATTTTCATCCACTTTTTCATTCACATCATCATTATCATCATATTCGAATAATGCAGTTCTTTTATAGGAGCTGACTAATTTTATGGGATGGCTACTATAATCTTCTAACATTATTCTATTCAAAATAGCAGAATTACAAGAAAATCTTTTGATAATTCCAAAGAAGGGACAGAATAAATTCCATTTTACAACTTCAATGATATGTGAAGGATTAATTTCGAGCTCATCCAAAACAGATTGTGATGAATTGATTATACTTTCATCATCTTCATTAATATCAAAAAACCAAGAAGGCAGGCTGCTCTTTAAAGCATTGTGATCTTCTCCCATCAAAGATTACAAAATGGCAAAGAACAAAAAAAAATTAAAACTTTTAATAACTACCTCATTCAAGAGATTTTAGTGCTTAAGGGTATTCAATTATCCTTCTTTTGGTGAGAAATGATTTTTCTGACGTATAAACCCCGCGGTTATTCGCAAGAGGAGAGAAGAAGAGATCACGGGGGAAGTTTCGAGAATTATGCAATTTGTAAGTGGAACTGCGAGTTATGATGATGGGGCTATGTCTCCACTTTCAGCAGATGATTCCACTCCATCAGTAAGCCACAAAAGTAAATCATCAGTATCAGCTGAAATTGATGAGGTTGATAATGATGATTATAATGGTAATGTTGATTATTTATCGACACCATTAACTTCTCGTTCACTCGCCACAATTGGAACAGGTGCATCAGAAACGTCTGGTATAAGTCTTGGTGAGATAGAAAGTGAATTGCATGAATTGATTGCAAAAGTCAATGCAGGTGAACAATATAATGAGAAAAGATTAGATCAATTAATTGCACTACAAACAGATCATCCTGAACATCAGGCAAGACAGCTAGCGGAATTAACTGAATGGACAGAAAGTGTTGAAGACTATTTGGCGGAATGTCTTGTTTGCATGCGTACATTTGTACCTGTGAATATTGCTTGTAGTAGTAAAAGTCAAATACAAGAGGAAAATGTAGGTTTATCCGATGATGTTGTTAGAAGAATACATGAAAAAAAAACGTTGTGGCTGGTTCGATTAGATGTAGATGATATCAATCGCTTACATGAAGTAGAACTACGTGATAGGTATAATCCAACTGGTGAAACATTAGATATTGTTGAATTAGCTGCAGTGTATGCTTCATATCCTGAACAATTTACGAGTGATCCAACTGGTAAAAAAACAGAATTAAAATTAGAGGTTATGCATTTACTTCAAAAATTACTTAAACAAAAAGATGAAGGAGAACTACCTCAACAAAAAATGCGACATGCGTCCTATGCTGGTGAAGAATACGGTCCCATTGATGATATTACAAGTACATATAGTACACGTGTTGTTAGTGGTATAAGTAACGATGAATATGCTGGTATTATTGCACCTCGAAGAAGTTTCGAAGAAGTATGTGGTAAGCATTCTATTTTAAGTGTTCGCCGTGATGACCAGCAGACTCCGGTTGGTCGTAGATTTACCAACGTTTTTGCTCAATATTCAGGTCATGATTTGATACATGCTGGATGGCTAAAAAAGGAAACAGGTAAGGTATTTTCGGTATATCAATCTAGATACGTCGTTTTAACAAGAAGTGATAAAATGTTGCGATATTTTAGGAAAGAAGACGATACGCAAACAAAAGGCACATGTGACCTATCCCTGGTAGCTGATATATTTCCATCCAATACAAATAGTAAAAGTGAAGCCTCGAAACCAGAATTAGTTGCTGGGTCAGAATGTAGATTTCAACTTGTGAATGAAGAAGGAAAGCTGTGGACTTTCGAAGCGCCTTCCGTCGAAGAGAGGGATATGTGGATAAGTCATATTGAATATGTTTGGATGTCGATGCCGGATCAATCACGAATAAGTATATCTGATTCAGGAGGGAGTGGTAAGTTTGGTGGTCGCTTGTCTTTCAGTCCAAACTCCACGCGTAATCCTAGATGAGGATTAAAAGGAAAATTTGTTTGTCATTTGTTTCTTGGTGTAAATATTGGAATCTCTGTCCCCTGTTTTATATATAATAATAATTAGTAGATTACAAAATAACCTACTACGGGCCGAAACGCTACGTCGATTTGCTCCCAACTACCTCATCCGAACCCAATGAACTCCTATCTACACTCCCTCTTTGCTCATTATCATTATCACTTCCTTCATATGTACTATTAACTTTACCCTTAATCCTAAAAACATTATTTACATTATCTGTTTTACTTTTCTTTTTAGCCTTCGCAATTCTAACCACTACCGATTCAACCGAGTCAGAAGCATCCGAGTCATAAGCATCCGAGTCAGAAGCATCCGAGTCATCCCCATGTAAGAGGCTTCCCTTATCCTGAGATAAATCTATTGGCTTCGCCTGAACATCATCCACGCCTCTTGAAAGATTAACAATAATTGACTTCACAGAGTTGGTCGGTGACTGATGTTCCTGGGTATTATCTAGATCATGAGAGTAACTGATTTCATGGTCATCACCCTCAGTTGGGCTATTACTAGCAACTCCAAGCTTAGCCTTCCTCCACATCTTCATTAATGGAACATAGTATTGTTCCGAGTCACAACCCTTCAGAGCCTTTTCCGCATAAGCTTTGTATTCAACCTCATTCATATGTAGCATATTACCGATCGCACACCTAGCCTCATTAAACTTCTGATCAGGACTACGTATATTATTCGTTTTACACTTGGTACTACTTCCGCGCTTACCGCTGCCTCTCATATGCTTATCAGCAGATCGGAACGACTCTTGCGTGGGAGTCTCAAAAGGTAGTACACTCGATGAAGTATTATTGTTATTTCTCATACTCTGGTTATCACTCCAACACTCGATGCTCGAATTATTAACCACACTATTCACAGGCACTATGGCTGCCTCTGAAATCTCGCGATTCATTATCACTAATTTAAGCAAAAACACGTCTGATTTTATAACCATAAGCGAATCCATTATGATTTCTTTGATCAGTTTACGTCTATATGGAATAATGTTCACTGAGTTAAGATATTCAGTTGGGGGACCCTGCACTTGACTTTGAAATCTCATATTCATCAACGCAAATACTCCACAGTTCGATCCATCAGTTTGTTGTTTCCGATTTTGTACCCATTTAAACCTCCACTTATTAGCACTGATAAACAAATCATCGTCATTATGCTCTTCCATCTTGCTTATAAATTGCATTAAGTTCGTGATATGTACTTCAAATGTTTGACCATTGACAACATTATTCGTCGAGTCCATCCAATGGACCTCTGGGAACTTTTTATCTGGTATAATTCTAAAGTAAGCCCAATGTGCACCCTTCACGTTAATAAGAATGAAGATCGCGTCTCTATCTAAGATTCGCATCACTTTTGAGATCTTACCTAATTGCTTTTCAACCCTCTCAATATCATATCCTATGTTTGCAGGATCGACGCCACTGCCGCTCCCGGAACCAAATAACGATTGTGAAAAAGTAGAATTGAGATAAAGATTATTCGGATTGGCCTTTTGTAATAAACCCATATGTGCATCCATGATATCAGAAGATAACCACTGATCATGCTTAAGAGAACGAATAGCTTTAAACGACAGACTTATCCCTGCCGTCTTGCAAACTTCAATGTTGTCATCATCCTTCCGGTTCAGAAGGTTACTGATTGCAGTATTTTCAACTGGGTCCAATCTAGAAGATAGAGGCTCTTCCAAACCCATCGGAATCTGCACTTGTGAATCCGTGACCGTATCCTCAGTATAGTCATAGATAGACGATTGTGAAATATACGGCAAAGGAGTTCTACTTTCAACCAGATCCAAGTGTTCGTTCACGTTTTTTAGTATATTCATACTTGGACCTAACATTGAAAGTGCAAACACTCTCCTCTCCTCATTTTCTAAAAAGCTCACCATATCTCTACCTGGCCGCTGGATTCTGAAATGTTCACTGTTTTACCAATCCGCGTTTTCGGCCCCGGCACCTCCAGAATAGAAAGTTATTTATAGGTGTTTTAAGGAGTTTATATCGTTTCTAAGCTTCACTATTCCTAAATAAAGAGGTTAAATTGCAAAAGTACAATTCTTAGATTGCTTCGCTATCCCATAAAGTTATAATCTGTGAGCAAGACTCCCTTCTACAGAGCGATGGATGTATCTAGTGATATTCTATTGGCTTTACCAGGAAATGTATTGTCTGTAAAGACTATTCCCGTTGTTGATACACGAGGTGATTTAGGATGCGAAGCTCTTTTAGTGATAACGAAAGAATCTGTGTTAGTTATTAGTATTGATGGTCGTGTCCTGAGTACAATTAGTATCTCAGATAGATCAGAAGGAAATAATGTTGAAGTTACAAATGCTGCATTTATGCTTGGTATATCAAGCATAATGGTTTCTTTAAGTGATAATACTTTGGTTCATGTCCCACTTATGACTGCAACTAGTACACCCACAGCAGCGACAGGTGGTGGAGGTAGTAGTAGCAAACGATCTGTAGCATCTAATATAGATATAAGCTCTTACGAACGATTTAAGTGGTCGAAGCCAATAACATCATTATCTTGTATAGGTAAATCAGCGGATGGACGAGTTATGTGTTTAGTATCAATGTCCGATTCATCTGTAGCTGTCGTTCTCTTAAACGAGGATTCGAGCAATCCTACCATGCCATCGGAAATTTCGAAGAAAATTGGAAACATAATATTATCTGGGGGTACACACTTTGGCAGAGTTGCGGCTCTAGTATTGAATTCTAAAAAAAAGTATGAATTATTAACTTGGAGTAATTTTCAGGAGACTGGGTGGCTTTCCCCAGATACTTCCGAATCATGTATTCTCTCCATCATCGATGGTGAATACGACGTGTCATCTCTTCATGTGACATCAATTTGTACATACGTGGTGTTGAATGCAAAAGATGATAGTAAAGAATGTGTATTAGTCAAATGTGCATCAGATTGTGTACTATTTACCAGAGAACTCGGTCGAGCTCAGAAACCAGCTTATGCTGAAGTTTTAGAATCTAAAACAAACACAGAAATCATTTTATTTGGACTAGATGGTAAGCTTACATCTTGGTGTGGAAGATATGGCTCACCTGGTGCTGCTTGGAAAACGAGCGGAAGCGTAGGTGATATATTGACATCTACTGATGAGCCAGTCAAAGCACGAACGAGCAAGCGTGGTCGTGACACAGGTAATTCAGCGGATGCTCTGCAATCATTAAACAAGAATCAAAGAACTAAGAATCATAGTGATTATGTCATTGGAGGCGTTCCAGGAAACCCATCCTTATTTTGTATTCGATGCTCAAGTGGAGGCAGTAGCCTAGTACGTGTTACCCTTGTGGGTAAGCAAGTGAAGCCCACCGGACTTCTCAATGCTTTAGGTGTATTTAGTCATTTAGACAAACAAGTCACACCAATTGTTGTTCGTATGTTTGAAGTTGAAGAAGAAACTTCAGCCCAAGACAAAGAGTCCCATGAACAAAACTCGAAAGGGAAAGGTGTTCTTGCCACTCTTCCTCGTCCACTAAAACGCAAACTGCAGCAGACAAGTCAGTGGCGAGCGAGGTACGTTCTCGATCAGGATCAGATAGAGAGTGCTAATGATACAACAAAACCGATTGATAGTAATGACAATGATGGGTCATCTGTCAAACGATCGAAATCATCAACGGGGACAACATCACCTCCTTTCGAAGCATGTACCGCTTTTTTGAGAGAATTGCAGGCTTGTCAATCACCTGATGATATACTTGCATCAGATTGGGATGTTGTTTTGACGCTTTTAACAACGCAAAGTTGCGTAAGTTTGCAACAGCCTCATAACACATCTCTCTTGGATATGAGTCTTGCAGCGGGTAGATTAGATGTATTATGCTGTGCTGCACGTTATGCATCAGATTTAACAGAAGTTCAAGCTGTAAAGGCACTTATAGGATTATCACGCTGGGATGTAGCATCTGTAGTAGGGTGTCGTGCATTACAGCATTTGCGTCTAGGGTCTAAAGGTGTGCTTGAGTGGCATGCAAAAAGTATTCAATCTGAAAACGTTTCAACACCAAGTTCAGGTAAAGCCAGTAAACGCAAAAATCAAGCTAAGGCAAATAAAAATAATGAAGAAACGCTACCAACTTTAGGACATTTAGATTTACTTAGAGTTCTAACAGAGAGCTTACTTCGACGATCGAGTGGCTTTTCAGTACCTTTACTGTCGGATGCAATTCGAGAACATGCATCCTCATCAACAGCTGGACTTTTGTTGCACCTATTTCTACTCTTTCTTCGTGGACTTTGTAATGATAATGATGCGCAATTCTTTGGTTTTGTACATGATCAGCAAGTTGCAAGAGCTATTGATTGGTCAGAATCACTTCTTGATGCTCACTTTTGTGGTGTAGCTATGTCTACATCAAGCACAAATTCTAATGGGATGCTCGAGGGTGCGCTGAGAGCTGCTGCATCATTATTACCGAGTTCTGGTTTATCTTCTGGTGAGCAAAGTCTTGAACAGGCATTAGGTGCATGGACACATATCTGGCGAACAGCAAAAAGAATGAAGGATATTGCTGATTCAGGACATACAAGAGCTACTCTTCAACCACCTGGAGGATTGTATCGACTCGAAAAGATCGTGTTTTAACTGATAAATCAAGAACACTTTTCAGTGATCCAAAGCTGGACAATATTGTAAAACATATAAATAATACATCTTCGCATTTCCTACTCAATTAATCTCAATAAAACCGAAAAAGAAAAAAAAAGTTTTAGGTCAGGGATACGGGGGACGGTGTGTGTGTGGCTTTCTTTTATCCCCCCCCACTTTTACGCCACACCACGAGGAGACCCCCAAACATGCAATCTCAATCTGAAGTGGTTTTCCAACTAGGTGAAGTGCTTTTGGCTGTGTCGCGGGAGCTTGGTGCTTCTCAAGAGGAAGAGAAGATTCAGCAGTATTTGGACTCTTTTGAGAGTGCAGACAATTTGCTTTCCATCAAACATGGTCTCCTTCAAAAAATTGTTGCGTTGAAAAAGAATGGTTCAAGTTTAAAACCGTTTAAGGATGTAATTATTGATGCGTTGGGAGATACTTTTCTTGACTCAGGGGGGTTGAACCACTTGAACCTACCAATCAATGAGTGGGTTGTTCAGGAACAATTAAGTACAATCAATGACTTGCCGATTCAACTTGATATGAATTCTAGTCTGATTTCACAATTATTAAGTGAGTGGTCCAGTGATGCCAACAAGCATATCTATATTCGGAATTGGATTGAATGCGTGCACGGCGAATCAGGTGTTCTACCAGATGCTTTCCCAAAAGGATTGCAGATAGTCAGTTTATCACCATTATTAAAAGAAGGCTTTTTGAAACTACTCATACCTGTGGTTTTGGAAAAAAAAAATAAGGCACATGTTGTACGAATTTTTCTCAGACGTCGATTGAGGGACGAGCAGAGCCACGGAGGTAGTGGGGTGCTATCTGCACAGCCAAATTATGATATGGTGTATGATCTACGTATTAAAGTTATACCTCCCGCAACAAGTGCTCAAGACACAACATCTGTTGATGCGTCTTCAAATTCAGTACCTCAAATTTATGAACGAAAACAACAAACTCCTACAGTTGAATCAGGGTGGCTTTCAGGGCTGATGCAAACAGGTGCCGATATTCTAGACTGGGTTAATAAGCCTGCGGCTGATAATTCGTTCTTAGAGGAGCAGGAGTTTGAAGCTGGAGTGCGAAGACGTGGATCACATGGCAGTAGTGAGACCTCTGGTGCTGTTCCGCAAAAGAGTTTGCTCGAAAGAGAACGTGATCGAGCATGGTCTCTTTCGGGATCTGATCCATCTTCTGAAACCAGATCTAGAATTGATAGTACAGATAGTGCGAATAGTACTGGTAGCAAAGTATCTCATGCATTTGATAATGCTTTAGAACAATATGGTATTGGTATTCCTGACATAGCACCAGCATATACACCACCTCTAGTCCTCTCGCGATCTTGTTCCGATGGCGAGGGAGGTGATCATAATATAGGAAGTAACAGTACCTATTCAGCACCAGTCGATACAAGCTCAACATCAACACCAGCAGCTACTATGCCTGTTAAGTCTCCTCTGTCAGTGGTTGAAGCTAAATTGAAGGCTATGCGAGAAAAACAGAATAAGTGAATATTTATATAATTTATTTGTGGGTTTATTGAAGTTTATATATATGGGATAGATGACTATTTTAACATACCTTTGCCGCTGCTTCAAAAGCTGCTGCTACTGCAATCGATCCGGGATCGGCAGTTCCACTCATGAGACTCTTATTAACGTAGTTACTGCGACCGGCTTCTGCTTCCATAAACTTTGTTGAGTCCGACCCCCTTCGAGCAGCTATGGCACTCTCGTTTATTCTCTCTTGGATCGAAGCTGCTGGTTTGAAATTAGCCATTTGTTTCACTGCGGGGATCAAGGCGTCTAACATAGTCCTCATACCAACAGAGGCTCCTCCATAAAATTGCATACTCTTCGTTCCAGCCTGCAATGCGAGAACAGCTGCCACGAAATCGTCACCACCTTTAAGAGAAGATAGTGTGTTTGCTGCAGCTCTAAAAAACAATTCAAAAAGAGCTCCTGATGTCCCGCC
>JACKZZ010001707.1_pt1 | contig 13977 bp, 18 predicted proteins | sample 8027871 | NCBI WGS metagenome assembly JACKZZ01 (sample SAMN15724774, study PRJNA655200) | protist metagenome | isolation source: fluorescence activated cell sorting (FACS) single amplified genomes of... | place: USA: West Boothbay Harbor, Gulf of Maine | collected 2000-07-19
TAATGTGTAAGTAAAAGTATAAATAAAATAATAAAGAGTATATATAATGCCCACACCAATTTGGTTAACAGATCCGAGAATTTTATTACAGAATGATAATATAACACAATTATGGCCTTTACCTGGTATGTCATCCGAAGAAAAGGTAAATGCCATTACACGGTTAGTTATAATCTTGATGTTTATAGGATATTTATTAACATTATCAACTAATATATTTTTAATAGGATTAGTGACTTTAGGCGTAGTATATGTATTATACTTTATTCAAACTAGAGAAAAAAATCAATCAGTAGAGAAATTCTCTAATAGATTATCAGGAGTATATCCATCAATAACAGATCCGGTAATTTATGAAATGAATAAAAATAAGTATGTAAAACCAAGTGTATCAAATCCATTGATGAATGTAACCTTACCAGAGATATATTATGATCCAAAGAGAAAACCGGCAGCTCCAGCATTTAATCCGGAAGTAGAACAAGAAATTAATAAATCAGTAAAAACATTTGTAGAAGAACCATTTAATGATAATACAATAGATAAAAAATTATTTGCTGATTTAGGGGATGAAATGCAATTCAATCGATCTATGATACCTTTTAATGCAATGCCGAATACTCAGGTTCCTAATGATCAAGGTGCTTTCCAAAACTATTTGTATGGAGATATGATATCTGGAAAAGAAGGTAATCCGTTAGCTCTAGAGAGAAAACAAACAGGGGCATATAATTATACAATGTATTAAAACAAAAAATTATATTAAATAAGTATATAGAATGTCTTCTGTTCTTGATCGATTATTTGATAATACAGCCAGAATAGGTAATGATGCCTGTGATATGACAAATCGAAATAAACAAAATATTGAATCGGCAACTTATATGCTTGAAAACTTTTCAACATATAATCCAGTAAGTGATGCACTTAATTTAGCTACTAATCAACCAAATGTTACATTGCAGGCAAGTCTTCAAGGTGGAATAAATAGTGATAATATAGATATAAATTCCGCCTTAGTATTTGGAAATGGAACGAATAACAGAGTTCGAGGAATTTTTCAGGAACGATTATTTAGTACGGTTCCTTATTTAGGAAAAGGGCCTGCTAATACCCCACTAGAGAGTCAATTAATTATGAGTACTAATAATCTCAATAAAAAAAGTTTAGATCCTACTAGTGAAGTTAGTCATTTAAATTTCTCATATACTCCATTAATTCCATCTATAGAATCTACTGTTACTAATCCAGCGAATTATGTTGAGGGAGTCGCATCTGAGGGATGGATTCGTGGTGGTGTGCCATCTAGATTATTAAGTCGCGAGGAAGATTAAATTATAATTATAACGTATTTAAAGCCAACTTATTTAAAGCTAACTTATTTAAAGCCAACTTATTTAAAGCCAACTTATTTAAAGCTAATTAATTAATTAACTAACTTTAAATATGACACATTTAGCATTAGTAACTGATATAACTAAATAAGACGGTTCATATCTTGCGTAATTTTTGTTAGAAAAGGGCTATAAAGTTTATGGAATAGTTTATAGAAGTTCTTCGATTTTTATGTTTTTTATTTTTATATCATAAAACAACTTAATAATTTAGTTATAGAAGTAATATAATGCTGCAATCGGAGGAAATTTTAAGCTGTGAACAATATCAAGCGAATTTTGTATGTACATATCAGTTTGTAGAAGATCCAGATGAATCTGAAATATTGTATCAAATACAGTTTCTGCAAGCATTTAATTTAGAAACATTTGTTGACAAACCAATAAATGATATAACAAACGCATTATATAAAAAATTTGAAAGTAATAAAAACATTACCAAATTAATGTCTTTTCAAAATAAGTTTGATGATAAGGAAATTAAATTTCGATTATGTTTTTCATATGATAGTTTCTATGTATTACATAGAATATTATGTGCATTAATAAATAATGAAACGTTATTAGAGAATGAAATTGATAAGTTATTTAATAAACTAGATATTTAATAAACTAGATATTTAATAAAAATAAATTATTTAATAAAAATAAATTATATATATTATATAAAATGATATGGGAACCAGAAAATAATAAATTAGGGGCAGCAATTTTAGCTGGTCGAGGATGTACTCGAGATAAAAACAGTCAAGCAAATTATTGTTTAGAACAGCAAGCAAATAATGTAATAAGAGGTAATAATGAATTTTTCAATGGACCAAATGGCCATGCATATGAGCCGGCCTTTCCAGAATTATATCGTCAAGGATTTATGCCGGCTGATAATTTTTCATTTAATCCCATAGATATAGAATCATCATTATTTAATATTGGATCCTGTAATTTAGTTGAACCTAAATCAGAAGTAATTCCCCTGTTTAAAGAACTACCCAAAGTGTCATTTTTCAAGACAACACCATTAATTGGTCCAAAGATATTTTATCCACTATTAGATCAACGTCCAACTGTTTGTAAAATATAATTATAATTTTTTCTTTCAATAAAATAATAATTATTATATATACAGATGGCATCAACTAGAGATGATCGAGCAGAAATTAGTTGTCGATTAAATCAATATAATAATAGTATGGGATATATGTTAAATGTACCAGGTAATGGTACACATCCAGATTATATAGTGGATCCACAAATAAGATTGCAAGGTTTTGGTGCAAATTTATCAGTAAATGTAGTAGATATAAATAGTAAATTATTAGGAGTAAATAATCAATTAAGTAGAGATTGTCATGTACCAAATACTCGTGATCCAAATTTCAATGCTGATTTTAAAAAATTAACATTTCCAAGTATAACGCATGCTATAACAGATCAGCCGAGAACTACTATGCCAGCATGGGAATTGAGAGGAGTAGATAGAACTAATTGGGATTTTCCATTACGAAATGAGCAAGATCATGTGGAAACGCAGTTTGTTACTAATATTGATTCTAGACAGGATGAAAAGGATACATTTAGATCTACCTGTGGTATGTAAGATGCTTTAATCATGTTATAATCTATAAAAAATATTATAGATTATATATAATGGCAGAAATAGCAATACCTTTACTGGCATTAGGTAGTTTTTATGTTTTTTCCAATAAAGATAAAAAAAATAATTTTAAAAAAACAGAGAACTTTACAAATATGGGTAGACAACCCCAAGAATTACCAAATACTCATATTCCTAATAAAAATTTTCCAGTTCAAGCTCAACCAATAGATAAAACGAGTGATAACTATACTAGACAATATTTAAATCCAAATCAAACAACTGATCAATTTTTTAGTGATGATATTGGATTAAGAAATCTTAGTACCAAAAGTGCAAATCAAGAATTTAAAAGTATTTCAGGAAATTTAGAAACACCTGCAACATTTAGACATAATAATATGGTTCCTTTTTTTGGGTCAAGAGTGACCCAATCTAGCAGTACTCGAGAAAATCCATCTATATTAGATAATCGACAGGGTGCCGGAAGTCAAAATGTAATAAAACAAGAAGTCGCACCTTTATTCAAACCACAAGATAATATGCAACTACCACATGGATCACAAGTAAATACTGATTTTTATCAAAGTAGAGTAATACCGAGCTCAAGAGTGGCGAATGTTCTTCCTTGGAAGCAGGAGAAAGTAGGACCTGGATTAGGTTTGGGATATACAACTAATGGTGCAGATGGATTTAACTCTGGAATGATGGATAGAGAAGCTTGGCAGCCACCGACAGTTGATGATTTAAGAACCAAATCAAATCCTCGAGTAACATTTGGACTAGCAGGACACGAAGGACCAGCTCAAACAAAAGTTCAAGAATTAGGAACTGTCGGTGCAATCGAGAAAAACAGACCAGATACTGACTGTGCTCTAGGTCCACAGCGATGGTTTACTACTGCAGGTGGTAATGTCGGACCAATGCAGCATCCAGAACAAATGATGCCAGAGACTGATAAATGTACAACAGAATATTATGGTGCAGGAAATAAAGGTAATCAGCAAGGATTATATACTAAGGGACACGTAGAAGCACCACATCGTCCAGATAGTACCATGTATACAAATACAAATCCAGCAATTGCACCAGGTCATGGTCCAAGTACGCAAAATGATTATGGTAAAACTGGATATAATTTAACTACAAATAATCGGACAGTAAGTTGTCAATCACAAAATAATGGTGCTATGGGAATTATGAATAGTACAGTTAAAGCTATGATGGCTCCAGTAATGGATGTACTACGCCCAAGTCGAAAGGAAAATATAATATATAATGCAAATCAATTGGGAAATGTTCAGGCTGCAGTTCCAAGTCTGCCATTAACAAATCCACAAGATAGACCAAAAACTACAAATAAAGAGATGACAGCTGGAAAAGTTGGTTTAAATTATTTAAATGTTTCACATATTGGTGCAGCACAAGGAGGTGCATATGAGAATACTCAAATACAGGCTAAGTCTCAACAGCGAAATTTTGGAGATTCCAGTAGTTCAGGAAATGTTGGTAATACTTTAATAGCTCCAATGGATGAGACTGCATGGCAGAATCAGCATAATAATGTGAATAAAACGACTAAGAATTGGCCCATGGCAGGTGGAACTCAACTATTTAATGCTAATATAAATGTTGATATTGCAAAGAAAGATCATGATCGTGAAAATAATAGATTACAATCTGCCGATTTTGTTAGACCAAATTCCAATAATATAGCACAAGGTATTCCTTCAGCAGAAATGCTTGGCAAAATTGTTATGCCACAACAATATGATCAAACAATGAATTCAGAGCGTATGAATCCAGATATTTTACAAGCATTTAAATGCAATCCATATGCGCAAAGTCTAAATAGTTTTTAGGTAAAGAATATTGTTTATATATATATATATATATGAACAATGGTATAAATAATATATTATTAGCTGTATTTATTGCTCTTATTTTAACTTTTATGGAAACTATTGCTCAGAGTGCTTTAAGACATTATTATTTAAAAAAGACTAAAAATATAATTTATCCAATAATTTGCTGGGTAATTTATGCATTAGTTCCTTTATTATTATATTATAGTTATAGTTTTGTTCAAGAAGGAGTAATTGAAGTTTTTTGGGATGCAGGTACTACTATTATGGTCCCATTAGCTGCACTTGTATTATTTTCAGAGAATATGACACCACTAGGGTGGGTTGGTATAGTTATAACAACTATTGGTACAGTAATAGTTGGAATAGCATCAGTATAATATATAATATATAATATTTATTATTTATTAATTAAAATATTAGTTTAAGAGCTTTTAGTTATAATCAAGTATGATTGAAGAATTAAATATTCATCAAAATATTATAGAGAAATTAGATTTTTTTATTAAAGTAAAAAAAATACCAAATATATTATTTCATGGACCAAGTGGTTCTGGTAAACGGACTATAGTGTATAGATTTATAGATAAAATTTATAATAATGATAAACTATTAAAACAAAATCATATAATGTTTGTGAATTGTGCGCAAGGTAAAGGTATAAAATTTATTAGAGAAGATTTAAAATTTTTTGCAAAAACTCATATAAATTTTAAAAATGGAAATTTCTTTAAAACTGTTATATTATCAAATGCTGATAAATTGACGATTGATGCACAGTCTGCTCTTAGACGCTGTATAGAGCAATTTAGTCATACAACACGGTTTTTTATAATTGTTGAAGATAAATACAAATTATTGAAGCCTATATTATCTAGATTTTCAGAAATATATGTTCCATTGCCTTTACATAATAGTATACCTATAAATCTACATCATTATAATATTAATCCAGAAATATCAGCCAAGCTATATACTAGTTTGAAAAGAACTTTAGTTAATTTAGACAATCCAAGTATATTATATGAAGTTAGCCAAAAATTATATGATAAGGGTATCACTGGATTGGATTTAATAAATTATATAAGCAAATCTTATAAAAATAATAGTTTTAAATTTAAATTAATTACTGTAATTCAGAAGGTTCGTCGAGAATTAAGAGGTGAAAAATTAATATTAATATTTATATTAAATTTAATGGCTTTTCGTTCTGAAACAGATTTAGAAAATATATTAGGTATGTAAATGGACGATTATTCTATTGCAAGTCTTACAGAGTCAAAAAATGAGTGGTGTGCTCGTTTAGTCACTTTATTAACTCATAATATAGTGATGGGAATAAATTCCATCTTTGATGAAGCAGTAAAATTATGTCTTGATAATGAGGAAGAAAATAAATATCTAATGACATTTCAAAATTTATTAAGTACAATTCCAACATGGAATCCAACGACAATAGAATCTGAAAGAAAAAGAATAGAACAAGAAAGCGGCTGCAAATATTTGGAGGATTTAATAACTTGTGTACATATAATACAATTAAAAGCATTAACTTGTATTAGAGTAGGACAAAAACAAAAAAAAATAGATATTGAGATACCATCAATTGATAAATTTATACATCAAGTTTATATTAATACCGCCAGAAAATTATATACAAATATATATTTATTTGAAAAAGAGTTATATCCATTACAGGTCCAAAAAAATAATAGAGAATTAGAGATTTTAGTTAAAGAAGCAATTTTAATTACAATTAGAGATAATATTCCAGTAGATAGAATTTTGCAATGTTATATGGAGGAGTCTGAAACAGTAGAGGAATCTAATACTGTACCACAACAACAAAGCGAATCAGTAGCAGCTAATACTGCAGTTAATAAAATCCCAATAGATTTATCCCAAAATGTTGCATTAACAGAAACAAAATTAGAAAAATTAGCAGCAGATATAAATGATAAAACAAATACTATAATAGATAAGCCACAACTAGTTGAACCAACAATACCAGTAATTAAGAAAGAATTAGCATTAAGTGAAACAATAACACAAGTACCAACAATAACACAAGTACCGACACTAACAACATCTAATCCAACTTCATCTCTAGACGCAATAGTATCAGATAATTTAAGTATTGATTTTTCAAATAAAGATACTGTTATAGATAAAGATGGTAAAGAGAGTGATATTTTAGCACCAAAAGATTTAAAAACATTAGAACAGATTGCAGAAGTGAATCAATTAAAACGAAAAGAAGAAGAAGAAGAAGAGGCTAAAGAAGATAAGCTTGATATTGGTGATGATATTATTTTAGATATTACACCAATATCATTAGATTAAAATTCCATTGGCTGAAATATTATAAATTATATAACTAATTCGTTAAATTATATTAAACAAATTGATTATATAAGTTATAATATAATTATGGAGAATATTTATTTAACAGCTTTTGGAATAGCATTAATGTTTATGTTGATTAAATTTATTGATATGAGATATATTTCTAAGGAAAATAAACCATTAAAGGTACTTATTGTAGATACAATAGTTGTTTATTTTAGTGTATTAATGGGAAGTGTTATAATAGATCAGTTTGGAGTCAAAGCAAAAGGTTTAATCGAAGCACCTGTATTTGTAGATCATCCTAAATTTTAAATAAATTTATAAAAATATTATATATAAATAATTATATATAATAAAGATGGTAACATTAGATCAACCGATATATCAATCTCTTTTTATTTTTTTTTTATATATTTCTTGGGTTTTATATATATTTTCACTAGTAATTTCGTTTAATCCGACTTATAACTGGATACGTAATTGGTTGCAACAATTTATAAGTATTTATGTATCATTGTTGTTAATTATAAAATATAATCCTTATTTTAATACATCTAAGATATTTACATCATTTGATAAAATACTAGTATATAATGCTGGATTATTTATATTTTTTACAACAGTAATAAATAAAATTTTATCAAAATACTTACAATATATTAAAGCTGATATTAAAGCGAATTATTTATATGGATATTTTTTAAAGGATCTAAAATTAGGTTATTAGAATATTATTTATGTCGGATTATTTTCAGGATTCGGTTCTAAGTGAATAGTGTCAATATTTAAAATTTTAGACCCTTTTTTTATTTCTTTTTTTGGTACAATAAATTTGTCAAAATGTTTGTGTTGTAATTCTTTAAGTGGAATATGTTTATGAACTTTTCTTGCTATCATTTTATATAATTTGAAATCTGGATATCTCTCTTCATCATTATCTTTATATAGAATATTTCTTTTATTATCATCATCACACCATCGCATAATTATTTTGTGAATTGGGGCAATATTATCATCTAACGTATCATATTTTTCCATTATAAAATCATATATGGAACATCCTAATCTACATAAATCGAAACTGGGATTTGGTTCAATAAGAGATTTTTTATCGTTGTAGTATGGTTCAAAATTATACTGTGTTGCAGCATCACCATCCTTATGAAAGCAATCACTACAGATCAGTTTTCCTTTATATTTATATATAGCACGGCCAAAATCGATTATCTTGAATATTTTTCCAAATGTTTTAACTTTATAATGTTTATCATTTAATTTATAATATAGATACTTTTTTTCAGTTTCAATGTACATAATATTATTTGTATGTAAATCATTATGTGTTAGATCAAATAATTTTTGATATGTGATTAACATCATTAAGATTTGAATAACAATACATGATAATTCTTCAAGAACTATATTATCATCAACAAATAATTTATCTAATGTAGAAGTACATTTTTCTAAAGAAATTATCTGAATAGGAAATTGTTTAATAGAAATCATTATTGATTCTTCGCTTTCTGATTCTTCACTTTCTGATTCTTCACTTTCTGATTCTTCACCTTCTGATTCTTCATTATTAGTATTAGATGATCTAGATGAAATTTCCGAATGAGTAGAAGCAGCATCTTTATGTGATGCATTATCTTCATATATTAATGTTGTATTGCATATAGGATCATCATTATTACATTCAGAGAGAGTTTTATCAATATGACTAATATCTTCAAATGTTAGAATATTTTGATCTATAATTTCATCGCCTAGAGATAATTGTTTTTTATTTGCGCGAGAATCATCATTAAATAAATCCTGATGATCCATATTTATTAGTTTAAATAGATTATTATTTTGTTGATGAAAAAATGAATTATTAGATAACATTTCTAAATCATCCCCAATATCAACATGATAGTCATTTTTAATACCCAAAAATGATCCATAAAAATCTAGTCCATGAATAAATCCTTTACGATTTAATAATTGGCTTGTAAGATAAGTAAAGAAACTATCTACATAAGCTGAATTGTTAGAATCCGTTATTTTAGCTAAACAATTAGAGTTATCTAATTTAGGAAGAGCAAATAATGTTGGATTATTGATATCATATTTTCCAGCTAAATATTTAAATGGATCTAATAAAGGAGATAATTTGAAAAATACTGGTTTTGATATTAATTTATCATTTTCATCTTTAACAGTTCCTTCGAAAATATTTTCATTTAACTTTTTTGTTAAACTATGTAATGTATATTGATTATTCAAATTAATTGCATTGAAATTGTTAGAATTCAATTTAAAAAATTTTGTGTAAATTGGAATATAGTTTTGACAATTATTCATGTTCAATAAAACTTCATCTTCAAAATTTGTAAATAAATCTGAATTATTTATCTTTTTATATGTAATATCCATTTAGCTAAATATAATATTTTTATAGAGATATTTAAACTAAATTCGCGTTATTAAGTATAATTTTATTATCTTAAAACTTAGTAATGACGTTACAGCTGCGAAAGTTTGATATGAAAAGTATTACTTTTAAACCAGATCTAAATACTGGGCCAGTTATTGTAATGATTGGTCGGAGAGATACAGGTAAGAGTTTTTTAGTGCGAGATCTCTTATTTTATCATCAAGATATACCTATTGGAACGGTAATTTCTGGCACAGAAGCAGGTAATGGATTTTATAGTAATCATGTGCCAAAATTATTTATTCATGAAGAATATAATACTGTTATAATTGAGAATATTTTAAAGCGACAAAAAACAGTACTTAAACAAGTAAAAAAAGAAATCGAAGCTTATAAACGTAGTAATATTGATCCTAGAACATTCGTTATTTTAGATGATTGTTTATTTGATGATAAATGGACTCGTGACAAAATGATGCGACTTCTTTTTATGAATGGAAGACATTGGAAAATTATGTTAATTATAACTATGCAATATCCATTAGGTATTCCACCAACTCTACGAACTAATATAGATTATGTATTTATATTGCGTGAGCCATATATTGCAAATCGTAGACGAATTTATGAGAATTATGCAGGAATGTTTCCAACATTTGAATCGTTTTGTCAGGTAATGGATCAATGCACCGAAAATTATGAGTGTTTAGTTATTAATAATAATGTGAAATCAAATAAATTACAAGAACAAATCTTTTGGTATAAAGCTGAATCACATAAAGATTTCAAATTAGGTGCTAGAGAATTTTGGGAAATTTCGAAAGATCTTAATTCAGATGATGATGAAGATGTATATGATCCAAATAATAGTAATAAACGCATGGGCCCTAAAATTAATGTTAAAAAAAATAATCGTTGGTAAAATATATAAATTATTATAATAATTTGTATATCTTTATATTTTTACAAATTATGATTTTATTTACTTAGATTTTTTTTATTTTTTTTACCTTTTTCTAGTCTTACGTCCTCTAGTAATTGCTTGTAACTTAGTAGCTGCTTTTTTTTGTTTAAGATTTTTTCTAGTCTTACGTCCTCTAGTAGCTGCTTGTAACTTAGTAGCTGTTTTTTTTTGTTTAAGAATTTTTCTAGTCTTACGTCCTCTAGTAATTGCTTGTAACTTAGTAGCAGCATTTTTTTTTTTAAGATCTTTTCTAGCCTTACGTTCTCTAACAATTGCTTGTAACTTAGTAGTAGCTGTTTTTTTTTGTTTAAGAATGTTTCTCTCCTTACGTCCTCTAGTAATTGCTTGTAACTTATTAGTAGCTGTTTTTTTTTGTTTAAGATCTTTTCTAGCCTTACGTCCTCTAACAATTGCTTGTAACTTAGTAGCCGGATCTGTGTTATTTGCAACTACATTAATTGATGGATTCGTATCTGAATTATGTGGTATATCTAATGAGGGCCATTGAGAATGTCCCAATAAAGAGCTCATCCAATTTTCAGTCGAAATACCTTTTTCTGGTAGATTTATAAATTCTGTATTATTTGGTAATAACATTCGAAAATTATATATTTTAGGGGTTGGTGCCGGTGCTGGTGCCTGTGCTGGTGCCAGTGCTGGTGTTGCTGTTGCTGGTGCTGAAGGTGGTAGTGTTGATGGTGTTGATGTAATCGATTTAGCAGGTTCAATAGCTGAATTAGGTAAGTTCTTTTTTTGAGGTTTTTTAGCTTGTCTAAGGGGCTTTTTAATACTTTTTATTTTAATACTTTTTATTTTAATACTTTTTTTTTTAGTACTTTTTTTTTTATTCTTTTTTTTTTTTTTTTTTTTTTTTTATTATTTTTTTTTTTATTATTTTTTTTTTTTTCGCCACCTCTATCTAACTTTAATGTAGTATTATTACTACGCCTAAAGGTTTTTAGTGTATTATTTTTTTGGGTTCTCTTAATACCGTTTAATAATTTAGGTACTTTCATATATATTAAATTAATATAAATTATTAAATCGAATACATTTTATATGAATAATATTTCCAGTATATATATATAAATGACTTGTCAAAATGCTACTGGTCCAGTTAATATAATACCTACTAGTACTAATTGTTTTAATAAATGCCGATTTAGTTATAATTTTACAAAAACAGGTGTAAATACTAGTCATAAAAATAATTATATATTGATAGAACCAAGTGATAAAAATAGTCCAAATGTAATATATAGTTCTGCTAGTACTAGTTCTTGTAAAAATGGAGGTGAAGGAAATTATGCGGTTGAAGAAATTCGAATTTATCATTCATCTATTCATACATATGGTAAAAAGAAAACTCGAGCAAATGCCGAATTAATTATACATTTAAGTAATATTAGTGGTGGTAAAAATCTCATAATTTGCATACCAATAACAAATAAAAATGGTTCTCAACCAGAAGCAAGTAATCAATTGAATGAAATTGTTAGCTATTTAGCTAGAATGGGTAATTCTACTGGTGAAGGTGGAACAGTACAGGGATTAAATTTTGATCTAAATTCTTTTATTCCACAAAAAAAAGGATTTTATGCATATACGGCTTCTTTACCCTATCCACCATGTACAAAATGTATTGATTATATTGTTTATGATGTAAATGATGCAGCAATAAGTTTAGATAATAGTACTTTAAGTAAAATTAAAGAATTAATTGTTGCTACAGTTATACCAGAACAGTTAACTATCCCAAAATTAGGATATGCATATAATAAAAAAGGTGCTCAATATGGACTGGGAAATAATAATGCTATTTGGATAGATTGTCAACCAACTGGTTCTGATGGACAAGTTTTATCAGATGAAAATAAAGAGGGTATATTAAGTAATAATTCTTTTAGTATGTTTGCAGGTATGAATCATGAAAAATATGAGAATTGGAAATATATAGCAGTAGTTTTGTGTTTAGTATTATTAGCAGTATTAGCATTGGTTAGTTTTATTTATATTATACCAGGTATGATATTAAAGTCTAAAACAACGACTTCTCGTCCTAATAGTAATAAAGTATCTTAAAGCAAAAAAAAAATGAAATTAAAATATATAAAATATAAATTATAAAATGGGTAATTTTATATCTTTTTCACAATGTTGTGGAGATAAGAACCGATTGATAAGTATATTTGGTAAACCAAAAAAAAGATTGAATAAATCGCTACATACAGCTAAGCCATTAATAATAATATATTCAACAACTCCTCCATATTTTATAGAAGAAGGCAATTTAGTAAATTATTAATATGATGTACTATAATCTTAATGTAAAAATTATTATTATAATTATATTTATATTAATAATTTAATTGATATTAATTTTTCGAAGTTCCACCCATGAAATTTCCTCCTAATAAATTTCCTAGATCAAGACCCCCTAGACTTTCCACCATGGATTTAGCGGTGTTCATCATTGGCTCCATTTTATTCATAGCTTGAATTAATTGATCTTGTTTATTAGCTAATTTATCAGTATCAAGACTCATTTTATCTAGTCCATCTTTACCAAGAATTTGTCCGAGTTGATCAAATGCAGTATCTACAGTTGCTTTATAATTTAATGATGGTTTACCGTCTAATGGACTATTCTCTTCAGTTAAATCAGAGGCTGAAATTTTTTTATTACTATTTTTTTTATTTTCATTATTTACAGTATTAGAAACACATTCGTTTGTTCTAAAATCCCAATGTTGGTCGGCACTTTTACATTTATCATTTGTTTGTGTAGCATCTCCAGCAACAGAACCAGATGTAACAATTTTTACAGATTCTTTAATATTAAGTTTTTTGGGATCATTTAATGATTGATTTTTAGTTTTAGATTTTATAGGTTTTGTAGGCTTTGTAGGTTTTGTAGGTTCATCATCTTCTTCTGAATCTTCTTCTGAATCTTTTTCTGAATCTTCTTCTGAATCTGGTCCATTATTTTCTAAACCTTCTTGTAATGATAAATTTTTAAGATATCCCATACATACAAGTAAATTTGTTACAATAATAGCGGCAAGAAGAACAATAGACATATTTTTGGTGTAAAGAGTTGTTACATATCCAATTACTAAAAATATGACAACCGCAACTAAATTATTATTTTGTAAATAAGCTAATAAATTGAAAACAGCAGCAACAAGTAATAAATAAAGAAAAACTTCATTTTGAGTAGCATTATTAAATATTTTTTTAAAAGACCCAACTTTCATTATATACTAAATATAAGATAAAAATATATTAAAAAATTATATTAACATATTTTAATAACCTTTATGATTATTTTCTTCTAGAAAGTCTTCTAGATTTGTGAAATTTATGTTTGCGAGTTTTTTTAGGTGTTT
>JACKZZ010005430.1_pt1 | contig 13976 bp, 9 predicted proteins | sample 8027871 | NCBI WGS metagenome assembly JACKZZ01 (sample SAMN15724774, study PRJNA655200) | protist metagenome | isolation source: fluorescence activated cell sorting (FACS) single amplified genomes of... | place: USA: West Boothbay Harbor, Gulf of Maine | collected 2000-07-19
GAACAAGTGTTTTGTAAAAATGTATTCCCTAGTTCTCTTTCATTGTGCATCCACGCTTTTACGTGCCCTTCTTATTTAATAATCAGATAATTCAACAATTGTTTCCATATTTTTATCGCCATCATTATTCAATTCAACAACATCAGATCGTTTAGATTGTTCTGTTTGATATTGTTTTGCATTTTCCAACAAGTTCTTCTTTATATCTTCACTCAATATACCACATTCAATCAATTCATTCCAGCTACTCTTAGTCAATGATAAAACTTCAACATTGCCACCGACAACAGTAGCAGATGCTGTTCTTAATGAAACACCATCATTCAATGCATTTTCACCTAAATAATCAAATAATCCCAGTCGCCTTAATTCAATGTCATCATCATCATCATCAACATCATCACCACCTCTACCAGTAATATTGACGTATGAATCTTTATTTTCTAAATGTGCGATAATGTAAAAATGTTTTGCTTGTTCACCTTGAACACATAACTTTTCATTTTCTTCGTATACTTTTAATTTCATTTTTTTTATTAACATATCTTTATTTCGAGTGGATAATTTTTTAAATAAATCAACTGATGACAGTGCATCTGCTCGTTTTATTTTCATTTCTAATTGTTGTTTACGTATAGCAAGCCTTGCATTTGTACTTTGTATAGATTTTGTCTCCTTTCGTTTAATTTTAGCGTCATGTGCATTTTTTGCCATTTCTGATTCTTCAAAAATTGTATTGGCATCATCAGTTGTTGATTCATTCATCTTGATTTCCATGTTAAAATCTGTCTCTTTGTTATTTCTTTTTTTTTGGGGTAAAACTCTCTTTTTTCTCTTTTTACTGTTTTCTTGTTTCAATACTAAACTTGTTTGATTGTGTTGAAATGTTAATACCATCACTGTTGCTGTTATTAATGTTCCTAAAATAAAGCCAACTACGCATGCTAATACCATAGCTATCGTTGTCATACTGTCGAAACCTTCTGATGTTACACCCCCTACAGCTTCAACACAATGTTCACCACATGAGCTACATGTTCTATTTGATGATCCTGATGGCGTTAATGTATTTCCACTAATAGTACAATTTGGATAACAATCAGGATCCTTAAAAATATCATTTCCGTTCCATTGCATCTTTATATAAGTGTTAAATTTAGGTGTATAGAATAATGGATGAATGTAGAATGAATTTACGGTGGTATATAGTTCTTCTAAACTCTCTTCTCAAAGCTTGCCTACCGGTAGCCTGTTTAGCTATCAGTAGTTTTTCCTGATTTAAATTAGAAACCACAATCGATCGGGGGTTGAGGTGGTGATGGTGTGGGGGGTAGGTTAATTATCGTTTTGATGATCACTGTAATATATGTTCTTCCTATCGATATATAAAAATGTTTTTAGATTAACAATCTAAATCAGAAAAAATGTAAAACCGACGCGATGATGTGACGAACACTAGTTCCTATTATATATAGATTGAGATCGCAAATCGATTGTTGCGCACCAAAAAATGTTGGGTCAAAAAAATCTTAAAGTGAAGTCTATAAATAGATAGTGACATTGACCCTCTTTAATCCTCAATCTCTCTCTTTTTTAGGCCTCCTCCCATCTTTCGAACATCTAGCTCACTTGCCCGAGGAACTAGAACGGGAACGCAATCTTAGCCCACCTCAGCAAGATTCGAGAAACTACCATTCTGCCTCGTGCCTCGGGTATTGATCTTAGCCCAAATCTTAGCTCCATATTTAATTATTTAAAGAAGTTTTCAAAAGTTGGGAAACGGAGAATTCGGAGAATCTACTACTAACTGAGTCTATAAGTAGGTTAGGGTAAGAAAGGTATTTAAGTTAGGGCTATTTTTATTTTTATAGCTAGGAATACGAGGTAGGGAACGGGGACGAGCCAACGTAAAACCGTTGAGAATCGGTGGAGGGACATCGAATTCACTCCAATCATTATGGATTCTGCAAGATCTGATGATTCGGACGATTCCTCTAATTCCTCCGAATCGTCAAATTCCTCTTCATCTACCACATCTTCTGCGACTGCACAATCTGGTGTTACTAAAAAATCGTCAATAACCAATGATGCGGAAACGGCATCCCATATGCCCTCCAATGTATCCTCTGGTACTGCAACAAAAGATGAGGAAAAAGTCCCAGATACAGCAAGATCAACTAAATCAAGTGGATCTACTGTATCAGATACTAGTTCCAATTCATCGAGCTCTTCTTCCTCCTCTTCTTCTTCTTCATCTTCATCATCGTCCTCCTCTTCATCATCGTCCTCCTCAACAACTACATCTAGACGATCTCGACCAGAGTCATCTGGTGCTGCTGCTAATCTACTCAAAGAAATGAATGAAATGAAACTGTACAAAAAACTGGTTGAAAGAACGTTGTTCTTACATCCACCTAAACCTGAGCCAAAAGTAAACTTATCACATATACCAAAAGAGAGTCGAGCATCAATGCGATATTTAGCTCGTATGTTGCATCGAGTCAATTTAGATCAAAGGCATGTATTTCATGATCCAAGAAGTGGGCATTCGACGAAACAAATTCTCGGACCAGGATCAGCACATATATTTAAGCAAATGGTTCTACGACAGGGTAAAAAAGCAGTGCAATCAAAAGAATTAACTGCAGAAGAATTAGCTGCATTAAAACAATATAAAAAGGAACATAAAACAAATATAAAATTATCAAATCCAGCAGAAATGACAGTAGATGAAGTATTACCATCTGTAACACCACTTGGTTACTCATCGGACAGTGATTTTGATCCAGATGACTCGTCCGATGAAGAAATGGAAGCTAAATTTGATTTAGGTGTTAAAAGAAGGAAATTAATACGTAGAAATAGAAAACCACCGCCTAAAAATTGGCATACAGCAGAACAAGAAGATAAACCAAAAATGCAATCGTATCCGGGTACAGCTGCATTACCATCAATGGATCCAAGTAAAGGTATGAAAAAGTTTTATAATTATGATGGACGTTGGGAAAATGGTAAACCACATGGATTTGGTACATACATATTTGCTACATCAACAAGCGACAAAAATGGTAGATATGAAGGTGATTTTCAGAATGGTCGTGTTCATGGTAACGGTGTTCGGTATTTTCGAAATGGCTGCACATATTCTGGCACATTTAAACATGATCAAATGCATGGTGTTGGTACATTAAAAAATAAGGAAGGTAGAGTGTTTTATGAGGGTGAATTTAAAGATGGATTGAGACATGGTTTTGGTAGATTTAGTACCAAAAGTGGTGGTGTTTATGAAGGTTCATGGATTAATGGTGAAAGAGAAGGGCATGGTACAGAAACAAATTCAAGAGGTACCAAATATGTTGGTATGTTTAAAGATGGTCGAATTGTGGGGCCGGGGGCTATTGATTTACAGAAAACAGACAAGATACCAAATTATCACACACAACATTTTATGAGAAGTAATTGGTATGATGAGAGGTTTCCAGAGACAATAAGTGAATTAAAATATGAAATGTAAGTTGTGAAATACATATATAGTGGCCACTGTAATATTTTTTGCTTATTTTTTGGAGTGTTACTAACAACAATATTATAATATTTATCTTACATACGTATACTGCACATATATTCTAATAATAGACTCGATCATAAATTACAAACAAAAAAAGATAATGCAAAATTAACAAGACATTTAGATGATTTAGCATTAAAGAGATTTGTAACAGAAGCAAGAGATTTAATAAAAGAAGAAAAACAAAGAGAATTAGAAGAGCTGGCTGCTGCAAAAAGAAAAGAATTAAATGATAAAAGAGATGCATTAAAACAGAAGAGAGAAGAAATGTTAAATTCGCTAAAAGCAGAACGTATTGGTCAAGTGGGTAGCGATTCAGATGTAGATGATAATGATGATTCTGATTAGAAAGGATATACAGTAGGGTTCTTTATTACTGTGGTAATTTAAGAATATTTTAGAAGGTAATAAAGAATTATCAGAGAAAGAAGTTTAAAAATAAAAGGGAGGAAGATTCCTTTAATGTGTACATGTTACATGTGATGTGATACTAACCTTCGGGTGTCCCGCCCGCGAAGGCGCGAAGCATATTTTTTCCATTTTTTGTTGAATATCTTCATTTCTCGTTAATCACTCCAATCATCATCACTATCACCAAATTTACCAGCTGCAGCTGTAGTAACATCGTTACCACCAACTTGTTTTCTTCTAGCCATCATTGTTTTAGACATGATATCAGATAATGCATTCGATGTACTATTTGTTCTTTTTGATTTTTGTGGTCCCGAAGTTTTCTTTAATTTTACACCTAATTTGATACCAGCCATAACTTCTCTTTTAATAACCTTTTGTCCTAAACCAAATTTCCTTTCCTTTCTTTTTCTTCTTAAATCTATACCCTCATTTGATGTTGGTAATACAGGTATCTTCTTTATAAAATTTTCAATAAAATTATTTAACATACCAAAAAATGTTTCTGATTTCATTTTACTTGCTTCTTTTTCATCTTCTCCAGTTAAATATATGATAATATCAATAAACTTTTTATCTAGTTTTCTCATTTCTGCTGATATGGATAATGATTCTTTTGATGCGCTCGATAAAAATTCAGATATCAAACTGTTAAATGGATCCTAAATAAAAATGAAATGAAATAAATATGTTAACAATGTAATGAAAGTATCACACACAGACGGGTCTTACGTACATTAATATTTTTGGTAGTTTCAACCACACGTTTATAATTTCCGTCTAATCTTGCTAAATCACTACTTAATTTATTTACTTTTGACTTTAAATCAAAAATATCCACTTTCGACGATTTTTTCAAAGTGGATAGTTCGTTTACTATATCTTTTATATTATTGTCATTTTTCCAACTTTGGTGTACTATTAGATCAAACATATTTTTCATGCCAATGGCAGTTTCTTCTATTTTATCATCATCATCATTTATTTTAATTAATTTTGTGCTTTCTAATTTTAATAATGCGTTTAATTTAAAACCATCCGCTCTACCTCTTTTTGTGCCACCATTCATATAATTACCAACAGCTAATATTGTACCCATAATTAATTTGAATTTTTTAGAAGATTTAATTTCATTGCAACAACTTAATAATGTATTTATATCTGGTACAATATCATTTATTCTTTCTTCATGTTCTAATAAAGCACCTAACCAATAAGAAAAACATAAAAAAAAGTTAAAAACAATTTTGTGGAGTTCAATAAACAATTAATAATGTAATACATAAACTTACTCCAACATGATAATCTTAACGTGCAACTTGGTATTTTGCCTAATGCTATAAATAATGATTCTGGTTTATCCCATACTAATCTTTCAACAGTTGTTGAATTATTACCATCTTTTGATTCTTTAGCAATTTGATCTAAACGATTTTTTATAACAGATGCAATTTTTTTACTTTCATCTTTTGTAGGGTATAATTTTGATAATGCTTGAATGTTTGTTAGTGTTAGCCGATTATTATCTAATTTATTAATGGCATCAACAATCACGGGTATTTCTGGTAATTGTGATAATGTTATTGCTATTGTTTGTGCTCTTCCTGCTTCTAATACGCGCATTTTTGAAATTTTACGTTTATTTTTTTTAACAATTAATACATCATCATCTTTTTTTTTAATTTTCTTCTTCTTTGGTACTGCTAATAATTGTTCAATTAATTTTGTATCAATGTTTGTTTCATTTATATGTAGCCATATACCATGTTTATGACGATTTTCTTGCATATTTTTTTTCTTTTCTTCGTCTGTGCCTACTAATACTCGATCCCAATGAAATGCTTTCATTTTTACTCTTGGTTTTATTTCTGGTTTTGTTGGTTGTGGTCCAAATCGGAAACCACCTCCTCTTGGACCACCTCTTGGACCACCTCTTGGACCACCTCTAGGACCACCTCTAGGACCTCCTCTAGGACCTCCTCTAGGACCTCCTCTAGGACCTCCTCTAGGACCTCCTCTAGGTCCTTCACCACCTCTACCTGGCAAAGTCGGTACCCCACGTGCTGCTGGAGCGCCTCTTGGTTGATTTGCTGATATGGTGGCATCATTATTTCCTTCCGCATTTATTTTTATTTCTTCAATTGAAGATGTATCATTTATATTTTTATAATCTTTAGAGCAGTCATCATTTGTTTCGCTATTACTATTACCACCACTGTCATTACCAATGCTATTATTATCACCACCACCACTAACAACGCCATTTAACAATAACTGTTCTCGTTCCTCTTCTAATAAACTACATTTATTATTCATATGATTTAATTTCATTTTTAATTCTTCAATTAATTCAACAGCAACAATTGAATCTAATTCAACTGGCATTATAACACCATAGTTAGAATTTAATTTTAATTTTTCTAATAACTGTATATTTTCATATCTTTCCTTTCTTAATAGATCATCATGGGGTATATATGTACCATTATTTTTATTTATGATTCTTTTTCTTAATGTTATGACTTCCTTTTTTAATATTTTGATCATAGGTTGTTGTCTCTCAAAATGCGCAAGCCGATCGTTTAATGTTTCATATAGTTCTGTCATATCATTTAGTCTTTTACGATATATCTCAACTTCAAAAGCTGATCCTGTTATGATTTGATCTGTAAATTCTTGAAAATAATTTGTTTGCTCTTCAAACTCCTTATCATTTGTTGAAAATAATTGTTTTGTCATTATTTCCATAACATTGACTTCCATTAACCTTGCACATAACTTTGCACGTTTCACAGTACTAGGTGCTTGTTGTAACAATACATTTAATAATGCAACTGTATTTATTCGTGTTTGTGGATCAGGTGAGCTGATTTTAGAAACAATAATTTGATATGGCAATTCAGAATGGTTGAGACTCCATTGTTTTGCTGCCGCATTAACTTGTTTATAACCCGTTTTTGGGCCTGTATCTGCAATAACAAATAATAACTTTAATACTTCACGCTGTACAGTTAATGTTGATGAATCAATTAATTTAAATAATTCTAATGTTGTACCTGGTGTTGATATAACAAATTCCAGACCATTTGCAAAATCCAAAGCTAAACTTAACGCCCGCAGGCTATAGGCCTGTGTATTCCCTCGTGTATGTCTTGTTATTGTTAGTAATGTTTTTATACCCCCTTCACATATAAATTCTTCTGCAAATTGAAAACACGGTAAACAGGCACGTAATTCAAAGACTGATTTTTTAATAATTTTACCTGGTCCAGTTGTTGTATTGAGATTAATTTTTTCTGATGGTTGTCTACTGTGGATTGTAGATAGTGACTCTTCTAAATTATTTGCTTTTGTTTCTGCATCTGGATTTGAACTTGTTGCAAATTCAGTCGCTTCTTTGATTGCAGCTCTTAATACTTTTAATGTTTCTGCAACTCTTTCATATTCATTACGTAATTCAAACTCATCGCCTTCTTTAGCAACATCTTTCCAAAACATTGAATTCGACTTAAACATAGATGCTTCCAAATAAAAGTTTTGTGGATGTTTTGCAGCATGTTGTATTGAATATGTAAAAGCTAGTTGTTGTTGTTGTTCAGATGATAATTTATCACCATCAACTATTAATAAATTCATTGCACTTAATATTGTAACAAGATTAGACTCGTATGACTTATCGGTATCAAGTTTATGATCAACTGTGGTCTCTTTATACTTTAACTTGAAAGCAAACATTATTTATCCAAATATGTGGCCGTGTGGTGTGGATATCTTATTAGATATTAGTGGCCATAGTTCCAACTTACATAAATTTTAGGAACAGGCAAAAATCCTTATTATATCGAAATTAAAAATGTAGCTTACTATTTTAATTTGAGTTTGGTTTCAAGGTTACCAAAACTACTTTATCTTCAGAATCTTCAGAATCTTCGGTATCTTCGGAATCTTCGGAATCTTCAAACCTTAAAATCTTTTAATCTCTGAAATCTACGATACCAGTTCGGTTCAAGTACTACTGCTGCCTCTGCTGTCCTTCTAGTTCCTAAGATCATTAAAAAATCTTCAAAGTTCAAAGATCTCTCAAATTTCGGATATATATACTAATTATTTATTTATATATATAATCCGATTAATATTGCTATAATTGTGGCCAGCAATATTACTGCTGTATACTACTACTACTAAACTAAACTGTGGTGTGGGAACTAGCTTACGAGTAAATATATACAGTATAGGCTAGATATCCTAATCCTCAATAAAATTTAAAAATTTTGTACCAAAATTGATAATAAAATGTCTACCAGCTCTAGTAAAGAAGCTGTTGCTATTAGTCATCAAGATACATCATGGCAAGCCCTGCAAATAAATGGCGTTGCCGTGCCACTTGATTCACCGCGTCACCGCTCGAAACTACCAAAAGAACAATTAACTGAAAAGGAACAAGAACAGCGCTCATGGTCTGCTACTGCTCGTGGTTTTTTTCCAATAGCTGAGTGGCTTCCAAAATATGGATATGATTGTCAAATGCATAAAGGTTGCGCTAGTGAAGGGACGAAACAACCAGTCAAAGATGGTCTTCGGCGTGATATTATGGCAGGTTTTGTTATTGGTATTATGCTTGTTCCTCAAGGTATGGCTTATGGTTTACTTGCTGGATTACCACCAGTGTATGGACTTTATGGTTCAATTTGGCCTCAAATTGCTTACACTATTTTTGGTACATGTAGAGTACTTGGTCCTGGTGTAAATGCCCCAATATCATTGTTAATGGTTGATGCATTAAATTTTTTGCCTGATATTAATGGAACGGATTGTTCTGATAGAACTGCAGCAGGTGGTTATACACCTGATTGTATGCAGTTTATTGAGTACTCTATGTTATTAGCATTGGTAGTATCTGTTTTATACATCATTATGGCAGTATTGCAACTTGGCGTAATTACAGCATTCATGCCCGAACCAGCACTCAGTGGTTTTACAAGTGGAGCAGCAATTGTAATTGTTACGTCACAACTAAAACATTTTATTGGAATGCCCAATGTTCCACGTGGTGGTGTTCCACAAACGATTGTATACATCTTTTCAAATTTTGGTACTGTTCCGAATGTTGCAACTTTTTTAATGGGTTTGTTTTCTCTTGCAGTATTAATAGTGCTGAAAGCTGTAAACATGCATCCAAAAATGAAGGCTAAATTACCTATCCCAATTCCTGAACAACTTGTAATATTGATTATTGCAATTTTGATCAGTCTTGGGGGTGATTTAAATGGAAATTATGGCGTACCAATTGTTGGAACTGTCCCTGCTGGAATTGAAGCACCTGTAATACCAACTGTGACAATGTCACGTTTAGGTGAAGTTATTGGTCCAGCCACTACTGTAGCACTGGTGACTTATATTCTTACCATCAATGTAGCAAAAGCTGTTGCATCTAAAAAAGATCTTAATGTTAATGCAACACAGGAATTTTTTGCTTTATCCTCTGCAACATTTTTCTCGAGTCTTTTTAATGGTGCACTGCCTAGTGGATCATTCTCACGCACTGCTCTTCTTATGCTTTTAAATGTTGAATCTCCTCTTCACAATTTGTTTACTGCATTATTTGTTGTTTGTGTGTGTTTATTTATGACGAGTTTACTAACACTCCTTCCAATGTGTACATTAGCAGCGATTATATTCATGGCATTAAAAAGTATGTTTAATGTTCGACCTGCATTTATATTGTGGAAAGTGTCTAAAATTGAATGGGCACAATGGATGACTGCATTTTTTGCTACTGCGTTATTAGGTGTTACATGGGGTATTTTTGCTTCGATTATTTTTAGCGTGATATTGTTATTGAAAACTTCTGCAAGACCTCCAACAGCTGTTCTTGGTGTTGTGCCGGGAACAAATATATTTTTACCAATTAAACGCTATGACCAAGCCAAAGAAATTCCAGGCATCAAAATTTTTCGTTTTACTGCTGCTTTGACATTTGCTAATCGTGAACATTTTGAAGCAAACTTACAAAAAATGCACTATCAAAATGTTAATACATCAGAAGATATACATACCGTTGTTGTGGATTGCTCATCTGTTACATCAGTGGATACAAGTGCATTAAAATTGGTGGAACGCGTTGTTAAAAAATATAATGAAAAAAATATTTTGTTGCTGTTCGCAAATTGGCAGGGCGTAGATGAAGATGGTCGTCGTGTGATGAATCATTTGAAGTTTGGTGCATTATTAGGTCAAAAATATTTTTTTTATTTTATTCAAGATGCTATTAATTACGCGAATGATCATAAGTGGAAACTTCGTGAAAAAAAAATGGATGAAGATGAAAATGAAAAGGGGGAGAAAACTACTTCTAGTACACAGATTGTAATGATTGATATTGAGACAACAATGGGAAAGGGTGTTGTTGTTGAAAAGAGAGAAGATGGCACTGAAGTGATTCAATTAAAATGGAAGTTGGCCAATGATAATGTTGCAACGATGTATAAGCCTTCAAAAAATTAAAATGCATGTCACATTTCACGTATACATGAAAATTTTCTTTAGATTTTTTTAGTTTTTTTGCTCTGGTACTAAAGAAAACACTACCTGTAGGTTATATATTTTACAGATTTTTATCTACAGTATATAAATTGTTAATGTCTAGTTGTATGTACCAGTGCGTCTTTAGGAACCTTAACCTATGATCAACATACTAAATAAGTTTGAATTTTTTGTCTGCTTAATCAACCATTTCAAACCATCCTAATCTTCATTTAATATATTAGTGAAAGGGGTGTAATGTAATGGTCTTAGATTAGTCTGGAGGTTCTTTTTCACCCTTCTTCAAAAAATTAAATTCACGATTTTAATTTCGCAATCGATTGTTTAGGTTCCTAATTGTTGTTATTTAAAGACTTATATCTGAAAAACTCATTTTTTGACCCAAAATGTTTTGATTTTCATTTTTAAATTCATCTCTCTTATTCTCGATCTAACATTACATTAGTCAATCAAAAATTTATACTGGTACGACGATAAAACTACCAAATTAGATAAATTCGTGAAAATGTCTCTTCAGTTCCCCCTAGTTTTTTTTGTTGGTGCTGCTAACTATAATAACTGGAAATAAATTACGCGGGACTGAACCAAAAGAGGAGTTACCGGAACCACAAGCGGCTAATGGTGAAACTGAAGAAAAGGGCTTTGCCTTTTTTCCAGCTACAAAAAAAGAAAGGATTGAGGCACAAAACGCACCAACCGATCCAACTGTCGAGGAAGCAAAAAGTCTTGATCAACCATGGCAACCATTTGTTCCTCACGGTATAGACCTTGGAGCAACATCTATGTTAACTGGAGATTCATTTATGGTGACACCAATAATAGATCATTTTAGAAAGTTTGAACATAAAGGAAACTAGAAATTTGAAGTAAGATTGATTGAAAGTCGTGTCAAATCAGTGTTAAAGGCAAGGATAAAGGAGTGTTTCTTTTCTTGTACATTTGCGCAACATCCTTGAAATTATAAATACACACATTTATCTAGATAATAATTAAATTACACTTTACTGACAAACTTCATTCATATCATTAATCTTTTTAATGCTTTGTATGATCGTATTTATCATTGTAGTGTTTCTCTCATGTTTCTCTCGTGGCTCTCTCGTGGCTCTCTTGTGGCTCTCTTGTGGCTCTTTGTTTACTAAAATGAATGCTAGTTGATTTGAATATTTTGGCGAGGTTTTCCGGTTATGGCAGACACAACAGTTTCAAAGTAATGACTTAATGTATTTGCCATTGCACGAATTTCAAATGCAGTTGCTTGGTTGTTGTATTTTAAACAATTTGAAAAAACTAATCGTACATCGTGAACAAATGCATCAAATGATTCATATTCATTTGAATCCAATTTTTTTTTTATAATTAAAAAATCCATTGGTGTATCAATCATTTTATTATAATTTACTAAGCTACCAGCAATAGCGTGAATATCTTCCATAAACGGTGTTGCAGTAGAAATCGATAATCCAGAATTACCTGTTATTTCATGGTTACCAAAGTCATATAAAATTAGATTAGCGTGTACGTATTCTATTTTTTTTTTTTTTAATAGAGTATTGAATAAATAATGATTAAATTACGTTCACATAACAAATAAGAAAAATGAACAATATCTCTGTATTAATATTTCTTACCTTCAAAGTTATAGCCTCCGCCTTTTTCTTGTAAAGCAGTAGATAGTTTTTTTTTTTTTGACTGTATTATTGTGCCGTCCTCTCTAAATGATGAGCCACCAGATATTGTATAAGTATATTCACCACCCAATGGATCAGAAAATCCAACTGATTTTCTTCGAACTAATCCTAACAATGGTGGTACATTTAATTCTGCAGCATCATATTTACGCTTATTAATACCTTTTTTATTTGTTTTCATTATGGATGGTGATTGCTTAGATACATCCTTACTACGATTACCACGACGACGTGAGCTATTGATAATAATTGATTCTTCTTTTAAAGTTAACAATTTATGTTCCTGTATTTTCATTGCCGCTCCGTTATATTTCTTAAAATGAGATGCACCTTTTTTAACACGCGACATATATTTATACTCACAATAGAACAATGGTATTTTAGCAGCTTGTACACGTGCTTTCTTGTCGCGTATAGTAGCAACTGTATCATCACCATATATGATAATAATTTTACATATAACAGTTTCAGCTGAATTTGGTTGTGATTCGTTTGATAAAAATATTTTTTCTGTACCCTTCTTTATTTCTTTTTCATTTACAAGATGATTTGCGGCGATGTCACTATGACGATAAAACCATTGACCACGTAACATTGCTTCTTCTCTTGTTGTATCACACCATACCTCACTTATACGGCATATATATGGGTTACCACCAGATTCACCTGATTGTAATAATATTGAATCACCTGGCCTTATAAATTGATCGCCTTTAATAACTAATGCTTGATAATATATTCTATTACCACTTTGTTTGATAGGTTGACCAACATATTTTGGTTTTTTAGCAACAGCTGCACGTTTTGATATAAGTTTATTTGTTGAAAGTTCTTTTTGCTTTTGAGGTGAAATTTGAATAGATGGTTTATTGGTGGATCTGGTCTCATTAGTGACCGATGAGGAGGACGAAAAAGATGAACTGGAGGAACTGGAGGAACTGGAGGAACTGGAGGAACTGGAGGAACTGGAGGAGGTTGGATTGGAATAAGGACCAACAGATAAAGATACATCATTTTTTTTTTTCGATCTTCTTTCGCGTTTTTCTTGAGTCCACATATCAAAACTATCTTGATCATCACCTGAAACTAATGCACTGGATTGAAAATTGAGTAAACTGTGTGGCACACTTACGTGGATGGATTGACCAATTTCATCTAATAATGCTGTTAATGATATTTCTAACTGATTCACACGATTGTTAAATCTTGGTTCGTTCCGAATTAACCTTCTTAATTTATCAACCATTAAATTTTTAATACACAATGTACGTGTATATGTTTGTTTACCCAATGATGTCATATACTCTTTGTAAACTTTTGTGCGATAAAAATGTGCCTTTGAGGGAATATTGTCTTTGGCCATTAAATTAGAATAGGAAGAGTCACTATCGATACTACTATTTTTTAATGATAATAGTTTGGCAATAGAGGGTGGGATAGAATGTGATGTTATCCGTGATAATGGATCCGTTGATTGATTGGTTGGTGGTTTTACTTCTGGGTTTACTTCTGGGTTTACTTCTGGGTTTACTTCTGGGTTTACTTCTGGTTTTACTTCTGGTTTTACTTCTGGGTTTACTTCTGGGTTTACTTCTGGGTTTACTTCTGGGTTTACTCTTGGTTCTATATCTGGTTCTACTTCTGGTTTTGTTTCAGAGTTTACATCTGAGTTTACTACGACATCTGAGGTTAGTGGTGGTATGACTATTGGTGGTAATTGATTAAACATGGATTGTTGTTGTTGTGACGAATCAAATGCACCA
>JACKZZ010016242.1_pt1 | contig 13976 bp, 4 predicted proteins | sample 8027871 | NCBI WGS metagenome assembly JACKZZ01 (sample SAMN15724774, study PRJNA655200) | protist metagenome | isolation source: fluorescence activated cell sorting (FACS) single amplified genomes of... | place: USA: West Boothbay Harbor, Gulf of Maine | collected 2000-07-19
TTCCGCTGGTCTAAAACTCCAAGGAAGCAACGAAGTACTCTGGAGCAATCGTTCTGCCGCGTTTTTGAGCTCTGGTCAATACAAGCATGCCTTACGAGATGCTTTGGTATGCCAAAAATTAAAACCCGACTGGTTGAAAGGACATTACCGGGTGGGCCAAGCCTATATGGCTGTTGAAAATTATATCGACGCTGCGACTGCATTTTGGACTGCTTTAAAAGTGGACCCCAAAAATAAAGAAGTCGATAAAATCTTCCACAAAGCCGTCAAGTTAGGTAAAGAGAAGCATCAAAGAGAACAATCTTCGTCCGGGGGCAAGTAAGAGTATCCAAAGCACGCCGTATGGTTCACATTTATCGACTTCAAAGTGGTGAAGAATCATGCATTACATCCTCTCTGCTCTTCGCTGAGTGTGCGGTTCTTGCGGCCGTGTGGTCGTGCCCTGCTGTGTGGACATTTGCTATCTAATTCCGTACTATAATGACACGATCACCTATCTACTCATATATCCTATGTGTATATAACATGTGAACCACGTTTGTTCTGCAAGTCTTCGAGACGGCAGGTGTCATCAACCGTTAAGTTGTAGAATTATTATTGGTGTCATACATAGGATTAGTACTGGTTTGATTGTTTTCTAAAAGTAACACGTGTGTGTTGTTCGCCTTGCTTCGGGAAATAGAGAGCGCCTTCCGTTTTCTGTATGGTGCGGAGGATACTTGAAGACGCGAGCCGATGGCAAAACACCAGAATCCACAACCGCTCAGCTCTTGGACTCTTAGCTAGGGTTTAATCGAAAGAACTCTAATTTGGTCCTAAAATACGAGTTTGGCGCGCGACGTGCGCGCCGCCAGGGACTGACATGGCTGACGAAAACAACATATCTCCGTCAGAGACACCCTCGTCGCCTCATGCGACTGAAGTTATCATCGAAACCATTATTATTGATAACGATAGGCCAGAACCAGATTCTCCTACTCCACGAGAAGTGCCTAATGACCCAGGACTATCTCCAATGTCTTCTGGAAAAGCAATGTCTCCGACTGAACGTGGTAAAAATCCGCAGTGGAAGCATATATCACCTGGAGAAAGCAAGCGAACGAGAGACCGAACTAGGCGAAGACTTGACAGGAACGCTGCTATAAGAGAGCTTTTGTTAGGGTTTAAGTCTGAAGAAAAGACATTTGAAGACCGCGAAAACAAATTTAGACGAACAAACAACGAGAAAAAGGTCAAGGAACTCAAAAAAACAAAGAAAGAACGGAGAAAGCGTTTACAATTAGCAGCACAGAAAAAAGCACAGAAAATGTTGGATAGTCACCACAAAGTCGAGGCAAACGTTCGGGCGAAAAGACGACAAGAACAGTCATATCGTTTAGAAATGTCGCGGAAGAAGCGGGAGCAAAACAAACAACGTTTAGATGAGTTTAAAAAGGCGTCCTTGTCAACAATGGAAGAAACTAAGCAGCGGCGTCATAAAAAGATACACGGCAAGAGTTCACCGCGACAGAGGGATAGGGGGAAAACGCGGAAGAATGTTCGGAGCAGGCGCCTTGCTAATGATCAATACAGCGACTTTGGAGATGACCCTGACTACATTGAGCCGTCAAATACAGCTGCAATATTGTTAGGATCGGACGATGAGTATTTAGAGCCATCACCATTGAACAATAGTCGATATCAAAGGACGAACAAAATGTCTGACGGAGAGAAGACTGCGCAGCAAGAAGATTCTTATTGGCAAGCATCTGAAGAAACAGAAGCAAGTGTGAGCCAACGCCATGAATCATTGGTAGGAAAGCATGAAGCACTGCAGATGGAGCTGAAAAAAATGTTGATAAAAGAAGAAACCTATAAGAATGACAAGAAGCAAAGGTCTAATGATTTGGCAATGATTTCTAAACAATCGCCAAAGAGCAGTTCAACCAATGTTTCAATAGCACGCGACACAGATGAGCAGCTATTACGTAAGATTGATAGACTTTCCGAGCAATTGAGAGATGCTCATCAAAGAAGAGGAATTAGGATGTTGCGAGCCGAATCTTCTGCAGACCGTGCAAAACAATTTGAAGATATGCGACTTCAATTTACCCCCAAGAATGGCATTTATAAACCAGGTTTTACACCCAAGAATGGGGGCGTAACAACTCCAAATCTACGAATCAGTTTTCAGGACGTGATATATAAAGAAAATAGAGCGAGTGATACCATAGGTAAAAATAGTACAGCCGAGGAAGTTGTAATACAGGAACAGGTGCGTGAAGAATGTTCAAAAGAACCAAAGAAAAAATCATTGCCCGCAAAGTCTATTTTAAAATCACCCGTCACATCGCCTATTCGAACTCCAAATAAAACGAGAGAAGGCGATACTCTAAAACCGAGTGAACCCACATTTACTGAAGATAGTAGCGGAATATCAATTCCAGAAGAAACCAAGAAAACCATTTACTCAGATCCGGACTTTGAAACGGAAACAATTTCCAGAAAAATGCAAACAAAAAATCATATGGAACCACATAGTTTTGCATTAAGTAGTGATAGCAGTGACTATGACGAGACATCACAACTATCTTCAAGTGCGTTGTGGCATGTTAACCGTGGGGAAATGGAAATTTCAAATGAGCATAGTCAAAGCATGCACAATAGAAATTGGCAGAGGGAAAAAAATGAAAATGATATTCCTACACAAGCACAAGTCCGGACCATTGTGAAAAAGAGAAAAACAAGTTTGTCAGTAAAAATTGGAGAGCAAGACGTTTTGTCTGGTGTTAATAGTGAGAGGTCATCTAGGAAAAAACGAGGATCAAAGTCTTCGAAGAAAAAAGATGGGAAAAACAAAAGTAAGAAAATGAAAGGATTTGCGGAGCCGATAGAAAAAATATATCCTGAAGGACGTGAAACAAACAAAGTTTTCAAATCCGATCTAAATATAGAAGAGCAAACACCTGTTTTGGAGCAACCGCGATCGACAAAAGTTAGCGCTGAAATAGTTGACCATAGGATATCACCGTTTACAGTGCCATCTTCGTCTAGTATAATTGCGGACGGCGAGACAAGAGATAGAATCCCGAACGACCCTCAGATTAGCCCCAGCCGTGAAGTTTTAGTGAATACGATCGGTGTTGTATCCGACAGAGATAATGTTCGGGTTCTTTTTGATATAATTGATCAAGTACGATCGCGTGATATTGATCGAAAATGTTTTCTTTTGGCCATGTCTTCCAACCCTCTTGCTCGAAAACTAACGGCACAAATTGAAGTATTACAGCCATTGCTCTTTCCAAAGACGTTTCATAGTACGTTCTCATCCATGCTTCCTGAAGGAGCCATGGGATTAACATTCGATATATTCTACCGCTGGATATACGACAAAAAGACGACTCATTCGCCAATTGCAGATAAAGGAGCTTGTGCATCTAAGATTCCAAAAAGTTTGAGTGCTTCTACCGTGAAAGTTCCGAGACGAAAAAAAAAACGCGTTGTTATGTTTGAACTAGAACATAAGAGCGCACGAATGCATGGGGATACAGAAAGAAGAGGTATATGTCGACAACCGACACCAATTTTAATGAATGTACCTGAAAATGTGTCCGACTTGAGTAAAAAGACTTCTGATTTTGATGCCGACAAAAGTTTACAAAAAGAAGAAATTGATAATGTTATGCAATCCCCCTTCACCCTCCTACCGGAACAATATGACAAAATTCTATCTCTCCCTATTCTTGAAGATGGTGATGCGAAAAAAGCAAAACATGATACTTATGAAAACCTACTCGAAGTAGAACAGGATAACGAAAACATCTCCTTGCTTGTGAAAGGATTCGAAACTAAAACGCACGAAGGCCAAGAAATGGATGAAAATACACATGTTGACGTAGCAAACGAACATAACACTTCAAACAGAAAAACGTGCAGTCAATCCAGCGTTCATGGAACTCATGCTGACCCCGTCAAAATATCGACTGAAGTATCGAAAGAACTTGGTGAGAAAGAAGAAAAGAATTTATTTGAATATTTAGAACCCACAAAAAATGCGGCAAAACTAGTAAAGTTTGATGAAAGTGATAAACTGGAAAGTTTACCCGGTAGTTCAATGAAGCAAGCACATCAGGTGGCGACAATGATACCTTCAATTGTTGATTTTTCTGAACCCAACGAGTATTCCAAGGAAACATTTTCGAAAATGAGAAACATGGGGCCAATCAATGGAAACAAGAGATCAGGCAAAGGTTCAAAATTTGTGGCAGATTTGGAGTCAGCTATAACTATTTCAGGAGAAACCAGAGAAAAAATCCGAGAGGGACATTTAAAGAATGAGGAGCCCGAGGATATTGCACTGATTCACAGCGGAGAGCTTAATAGTCAAGATTTTGAAATGTATCCTAAAATAATTAAGAAAACAAAGAAATCCCGGGGTCAAAAATATTTTGTTGGCGAGAAAAGCTTATCCCCAAAGGAAAAGGTGAGTCTAGCTAATCAAACGAAACAATTGGAAAACGAGATAAAAACAAAGCAAGTGAAAGCAAGCGACGAAACAACTACTATCAAGGAGAAGTCAGAGAGAAAAAAAGTAATTTTCGAAGAAAATAATTTACAGCCAACCCAGAGCTTGTTTAAAAATACACCTAAAATAAACGGGAATAGCTTGATGAGACCGGATACCCCCCTCACTGATTTTGGGTCAAATGATAGACAGGAAAAAAAAAGAGAAGAATTTGAATCATATAATTTGATTGCATCTTCAGCTTTTAAGAACAAATATCAAGACACCCATCCCATTCCCGGTGATACAAAATTGTCTTCTGAAGCAGAAAGTACCAGCGTAAAAGCTTCTCCGCGTATCTCCAATAACCTAGCCATGCTTTCAGTGGAAGGTAAAGACATGAGAGATCATTCCGATTCAATCAATAGCACAGATGATATCGTCAAAGAAGAGCACGGCCAAGCTATGGGTAAATATGATGCTCTAGACTTATTCACTGAAGCTGATCGCGAAGATAAATCTAAGAATATTGTTGAAAATAGCTTTCAAGAAGAACTAGAAGTTGTTCGAATGACGGAACCAAGAACTCCATTAGGATCGACAAAGCATAAGCCCGGCGATTCTGGAGACATTGGACCAGAATGTTCATCTGTTTCGCCATCTCATCATTCTCAAAAATCGGATCAAGGTTCTCCACGTCGACCTCTGAAGTTGAAAAAGAGCCCAAAGAAGAAGTTAAAAAGGGTCCGAAAGAAGAGAACTAACACCAGAAACAGACAGATGGAAGATATCCGTAAAATGCAATATTCCGAGAGCGTGTTATCCCCAACCCGGACGAGACCAAGAAAAAAGCCTTCTCCATTACGTTCGAAGATCGCACAAGCGACACACGAACGTTCTTTATCACCAATGGCATCTTCAAGCCCACTCGATGTAGAAGCGTACATGGAAGCTACTGAAGAAAAGATCCGGGAACAACGACAGAGACTTAAACTCGAAAAGCAGAAATTACGGGAGAATGCGATCGAAATCCGTCGCGAGCACTCGAGGTACATCGAATACCAAAAAATCCAGCGGTCTCCAATGCGTGCAGCACAATTAAGAGAGAGAAAACAAGCAGCAAAGATAAATCCTCTTAATTCCTACGGCAACGCTCTCAAAATGGACGTACGACCAGGTGCAAAAGTCACGTTCAAACGTAGGAATAAAGATTTCAAACAGACGATTTCAAGAAGGACACATGGTTCTCATTATCAGAGCAGACCGATCTTGCCACAATTTAAACCCCAGATAGATTACCAGCAATCACCATTAATGAACAAAAAAGAATACGCATATGATCGAAAAAGAGGAGAACATGAGAAGCGGCAGAAACAGCGAGAGATTGAAGACCGTTGGGCCCGAAAAAACGAAGAAAATTTGATTCGGCAGTTAGAAGAGCAGAAGCGGATAATGAACTTGCGTTACAAGGTCGCAAAGGAACGTTTAGAGAGACGCAGTAAACGTGGAGGATTCGCTGCAAGTCACGAAGGCACTCGGTTTTTGACTGATGAGAGTGTAATGGGGAATGGAATGGTCGGTAGCCATCATGTAGGAGTGTCAGAAACAGTTAAAAGTCCATTGAATGCTGATAGTAAATATATTGAAAATATCCACCGTTTGAAAGATGATGAAGAGTTAATGATTGCATCGTCATTGGCAGACTTACCCTCGAATCTATTTTCTAAGGAGCCTATTCAAGAGAGGAAACGTCGTAAAAACCGAGACTCCGAGCGATACCGGGTGAAGGACGATGCATTCGAGGGTTATCACTCAGAGCGAAGGACGAGTGCCAGCGGTTTGTCAATGTCAATGCCAAATGGACTGGGTTTGGGCAACGCTGGCGAGTACCATTTTCACGATTCATACAGCACTGCTGATAATGATTTTCCTTTGTTGGGACGAGTCGATCGACGGTCTAGCGGTAGCCGTGGGAGCGACGGGTACACACATGCAGACGAGGAACGCGGGAGGGGCAGTAGTAATACGTTGACTGCGGAAGGGATATTGCCCGATATCAACGAAGTTTTAGGCTTGAAGAGTCCGCAAATGCCAAACTGATCCTTTCGCAATAAATAAGTACACTGTATCTCCCTATCACCGACTGAGTAATACGTCAGAAACTATTCTAATATTCTTGATTGTATGGACAGGACGGTATGCCATATGCCATAGCGCTGCGGCTAGACGACTAGAGGACCAGGATCGCGCAACGTAGACAACAGCCCGGACTGTGCTGGGAACATACGGCCGCCTCTCTCTGGAATAACATTATTTCTGCAGTTTGACGACAGAAACTTCGATTCGCGAAGAACGCGGAAAAATGTCGAAGTCCCGCCAGCGAAAAGAGAAAAGTGCCAGTCCGCCTAGGAGCGGTGCACTTAAGAGTGCTGCAGCCGATTCAGTTGTGCAAGGGAAAAAAAACGTTAAGGCTCAAACATTAACAACTGAAGGAGATGACAAAGGCAGTTGCACGTCTTGTTGCCCTTCCTGCTGTTCGTTCAATTGCGTTTCTTTAACAGTGTTTGCATGCTATGTCTTAGTTCTGGCAAATACTATGGTGACAGTAATTTTCCCCGGTGGACTCTCTGGTTTCGATTATGTAACACCATTGCAAAATGGAGCAGTTCCGAAAGTTTACTCACCACTATGGAAAGAAAAACAAGCATTAAATGTTCTGTTTTACATGTCTACAAAGCCTCGACCGGAGAGTGGCCGTTCACTATCAAAGTTTTTGGAAAGAGGGAAACTTGGCGACCAGGGAGCGACCCATTTTTTGTTCTCGGACAGTGGTATTCCATTCCACAGCAGCTCAAAGCCAAGCGTTTACCATGTGAACATTACGTCTGAATTGGTCTCTAGGAAAATTTGGCAGTATGTCTTGAATGGTAAGGCTTATGTCCATGGGCATGTTTATCATAATGGATATTCACCATCCAGCAGTACGAAAAATTACGACCAGTATAAAGTGAAAGAGTTTTCTGTTGAAATGGGCAAGCTACGGACGTACGTTCCCCCAAAGTTAGTGTGGCGACTCTTCCCAGTTGCTTTTTGTGGAGACCCAAGTATCCCAGCTACCAAGCCGATAACTACGGTGGTCGATAGACCGGATGTAAAAAAGCGGCATTGGACACCCAAGGTCTCATTTAAAATAGTCTCCGATTTTACCAAGTATCCGGAAAATCAGGTTCCACCTTTAATTGGAAGAGCCATGCGCATCCCAACTGGAACGCGCAAATATTTGCCTTTTGGTTTTGTTGACAGTGTAGGAACAAGGAGCGACCAGTACATAGTGCTTAATCGTACGGTGAAGTCTCTTCCATTGGAAATTCGCTTTGAACCGACGGCCTCTATTGGGAGGTGGCTTTTGGGGTTCCAAATGGAAGAGTCGTTTCGACTACTGCATGAAAACATGGGGGCAGAAGAAAAGGAGTCCGACGATATTCGCCAAATGCTCACGGAAACACATCCTTATTTGCTCCTTTTAACGTTGATAGTAACACTACTTCATACGCTCTTTGATATATTGGCGTTCAAGAGTGACATGGACTTTTGGCGTAAGCTGAAGTCGACACGTGGATTATCGACGCGGTCACAAGTAACAAGCCTCTTTTGTCAAATTGTTGTCACAGCTTTTCTGCACAATGAGAAAGGTTCCATGCTAATCTTACTTCCATCTGCAGCTGGAATTTTCATGCAAGCATACAAAGTGAACAAGATGGTGTGTAGCCTTTCTCGTGCTGGCGACTCATCTTCGATACCATCTACGATGTCACATGCAGTGCAAGAAGAAATCAAAGCCATTGAAAAAACTAAATACTTTGACAACATGGCTGGAACATATCTTGGGAATTTTCTTTACCCGATCGCACTAGGTTCGATACTTCATTCTGCATTTTGTGTTGGGCACGATGGTTATTACGGATGGTTCATCACCAGCGCAGTGTACGTGGTTTACACTTTTGGCTTTATTGTAATGACTCCCCAGCTGTTTATAAATTACAAGTTAAAAAGTGTGGCACATCTCCCTTGGAAGTTTTTTATGTATCGCGCATTGAATACTTTTATTGACGACTTGTTTGCATTTATAATTAATATGCCTACAATGCATCGTCTGTCCTGCTTTCGAGACGACATCGTTTTTTTTGTTTTTTTATACCAACGCTGGATATATCCTGTTGATATGTCAAGAATCGCTGTGGGTGTCAGCGAAGAGGACCGAGAAGGCACAGAAAAAAAGAGGATGGTAGTGGAGTAGTTTATAAACTGTGATAAGTTGTAAAAGGACGGGTTTACTAGTCAATTTAGTACTGTAGTAGTAGTAGTCATTAGTAGAGCTTTTAGCAGTTTTTTCCGGACTGCATGCAATCTTGTCGCACCGTTATATTGATGATGCTTTCTGAAAAATTGCAGTAAATTGTAAGAAGTGCACCATTCATGCCAGGCATTCTTCTATAGACAGGCAGATATATGATGAAATCAACGACACGACCTTGCCCAGCTTAGTCGGTTCACAGGCACTTCCCACCAAACACAACGAAAGTTGTATGCGAATTAAGTTGACACATAGCTGGAGTGGGAAGGACCCGAGGGAACTAACACTCCGGTACGACATTCCTCGGCAAAATGTACATAACCAAGTGATGACACTTAAAATGTGGTTCGTGAAAAACTGGAACGCAGCATACCCTTCGGACCAATTAATTGTTCGAGAGACATATTTCATGGACTCTCACGGGATTATTGTTCACGATGCCGACCCGATCTCATCTGTTGTACATGAGAACATGCACCTTCGTCTAGAAGTCGGCGCGGATACGTTCGCTACAATTATCCCTCCGTCGTCTTTGTGTGGGCATCTTGAGAGTAGTGGCTCAGAAGTTCGTCGACGCGCCCATGAGCGGAAAAAAGAATCTATGCTTGCGGAATTAGAACGCCCCAAAACCCCAATCAATTATGTTAGTCGATGCCAAAAACATATGGAACACAAAACCACTCCTTTCGAGCTAGCTGGAATAGGCGCAACTGACAGGATGTTCGAGATTCTCAAACGAGACAACACGGACATCAATGCCGTTGACGCGAAAGGGCGCAGTTGTTTGTACATTGCGTGTACATTTGATCACTATAATACCGCCGCTGAACTGCTTGACCACGGAGGAGACCCAAATTTGCCGGACAACGAAGGATGGACTTCTCTGTCTGTAGCATGCCGGTATGGATACGTCAGCTTGTTAATTCTACTGTTAGATAAAAATGCTGACCGTTCTTGGCGTGCCAGAGATGGAGTCTGGCAAAACGACCACCTTAAAGTTCACATGAATGCGTGCACCGACGAAAAAAAAAGGGCACAGGTATGGGCAATTGTGCGTGGCCACCGCATCGCCGCATCGTGGCTTGAAATAATAGACTCGCATTGGCAGTCAGTGGGGGGACGACCCGATTATGAAGCAATGCTCCGAGACACGACAAAGTATTTAGAGGAATACGCCGCCCATGTGGAGGCGATCGAGAAGAAAGAAGCGGAAGAAGCTCTACTGGGCCTAAAGAAGAGTAAAACTTCTTCCATGAATTTTGTGCCTCCTTGGAACATTGAAGACCCATTATCTCCCGAACGAAAGCAAAGCATAACACTTTTGCAGTATATTTTTGATAAAATAGATTTTGAAAACGTTGGAAGGATTACGAAGGAACAACTATTTACTGCATTTAAAGATGACGAAGACATCATCTTGAAACTAGCCAGATTTTCCTCGTTTAAACCGTTGTTGCGGCTCGAGCTGTTTTCTGATGTTTTTGATAGCCTTGTAACAAAATCACCAGGGACTCTCACATTTGACGAGTTCATGCGGTTCATAAGGTGTGGAGAGGAACAGAGTGAGAATAGGTTATTACTTCGGCGACTCTTCGATGCTATTGATACTGCGCAATCAGGATTAGTAGAAAAGGTGGACATGCTAGAGGGACTCTCTACAAATGTAGATGCCATCGCAATTTTAATGAGAAAACCTCAACTAGCAGTCCTATTAAAACCAAACCTGTTTGACGAAGCGCTTTTCAAAATGAAAACTGGCACGCCGGGCATGATTTCATTCGAGGAGTTTGTCCGGTTTGTTGGAATTGCTCAAACGACAGCGGGTCATCGGGAACGCTTGCGGAAAATTTTTGACATCGTCGACGAGAAGCAAGAAAGGAAAATTTCAAAACGCTCAATTCTAAAGGCGTTTGCGTGTAATGAGAAAGTCATCAAACTTGTCTCGGATGAGCCATTGATGCGGACGCTCCTGGTTCCTCGACTGTGGGAAAAGGCATTCCTAACCATAAAACATACTGGCAATATATCGCCCCGAAAAGGTCCTGGCCCGGAACACGAGTACAAACTGCGACTTGGAAAACTTCAATACGATTACCCCACCATCGCCCACAAGCAACTGATTTCTTTTGAAGAATTTGCTGGATTCGTTTTAAACCAGAAAAGTTGCAGAGTCAACCCAATTCTCCTCGAATATTTATTTCAGTCTATGTCCCAAATGAACGATGACGAGACGAGCCAACGCCAAATGTTTCGCAGCTTGACTAGGGATACAAATATGTTGAAAATACTGGATCAGGCTGGTCCACTGCGACGTCTAGTGCAAGGACGAGAGTTGAAGCATGCGTTTCACACCATGTCTAAAAAGCGCGGATTTTTTACTCTCAAAGACTTCTTGAAATATGCAATGGAGTCGGAGGCTGCATTCAAGACAGAATCCAAAACCCGCCAAATTTTCAAGCAGACAATTAATGACATGGAATCATCCCAATAATCTGCTCGCTCGTTCCGTCACGCTGCGAGAGTCTGACGTTCAGCCAATGCATGTGAGAGCGAGATTGGAATTATTTGCTGGTCAATTTCAAGTATTGGAAGTTGACCGAACGGTAATTTATTCTGTTCTTTTAGACGGTCCATTTCCTCTGGTTTTGTCAATCCGACGTTTGAAAATTCAACATTGGTAGCAGCCAGCATCCAACGGGTCGTTTCTGCTCGGCCCCTACCGCAAAAATAAGTTAGTGACGCGCGACCACGAATCTTTTCGCTGGCCTTATCAAGATAATAACCAACTGCTCCTCCAGTGGCTACCGCCAAGTACAAAGGCCTACCCGTTTTGACTCTTTTCTCGACATACAATTCGCGAATGTGGGTGGGTAACGAGAGCTTTAAACCGTGCTTTTGCAAATGTAAACGTTGGCTCCTCTCATTTCTGAACTCCTCGAATGTATGCTAACATTGCCGGTGTGTATATGCGCGCAGACTTACTACTACATGTACCAGTACGCGTGCAGAGTTTCGCGTTTTGTTACAACATGTAGCTCGCGCTATGTTTGGCAATACTATTTGTATCCAGGTGTTGCTGGTTTATTCTAAATGGTTCAAATATCGAGATGCTAGAATGAACTGCACTTACGAACTATGTTGCCAATTTGTGCAGTAAAAGTTGTTATTAACTGTAGTATGTGCCTTCAGGATGCCTTATTCTGGTTATGAGTTTGTGGGAAATTGGAGATTTTAACAACAGTGTGTTTTCTTAGTATGAGCCTTTATACGGAGCAGAACAGAGATTCCCGACTCTGTGATCGATGCGATCGATTCTAATTTCTAATCATTAATGACACATCCGATGGATGTATGTGGGAAGCCGACTCGCCTGGGGCGAGGAGTGCTTCATGAGAGAAGTCTTAGAGACAGGGGCGGAAAAAGCGAAGAAAGCGGCCGCGGCCAGCATGGCGGGGTTGAAATAATATCTTTGTATGATAGTAAGTTATGTACGCATTCGTATATACATACTCTTTTGTTATCATATATAACTTAATGATGATATCGTAGTTATGCTTTAAGACTCTCATTTTGATAATAACTTTTACTAATCAAAGATTGTCAAGTGTCATTGTAATATATAAAATATAAAATATAAGATATGTTAATAACTTATGATATTGTCATATCATATAAAATCGATTTTCACCATCAGTATCTTATTCTCATCCGTAATAGAGCCCTTCAAGTTAGATCTTGATCATAAACTGACGTGCTATCATATACCCCATATCATATCTTTGTCTGTTTCCACTTTAATGTGGAAAAGCTTACTCGACGACCGCTCCATTGACATGCACTTGTCATCTCTATATTGCCATAGAGGCTCGTCTTTTCTTTACTTTCTTTCGAAATTTCGGTGGGAGAAAATCGAGTGGTTCACCCTCTAAACTAGATGGCTTTGGTTTGTATTCAATACCTGTCTTCGCCCCCGTTTCCACTATGTTGTCACCTAGAACGACTACATCGTTTGCGTCGACACCCACTTCACATTCATCATCAAAACTTTGCTTTTGCCCTGCTTGTTCTGTTTGTCCTTGTGCAGTACCATTGCCGCTGAGTGCATCCAGCTTTATGTTCTTTCGCTTAAACTGATCTCCCTCGCTCTTCGTTATCACGAGGGAGGTTCCTTTTTTCAACATTTCTTCGACCTTTCTTCGGCCGTTCACTTCTTCTTCGAGCTGGTGAAGCACAGATGACAATTTTTCTTCTAGCAGGCCTACTTCCCCTTTTGCATCTGAGACAGCTTGTGCATCATTACTTTCCTTTGCCTGCCGATGTATGGATTTGGCCTTCGACAATTTTGCTTGAATTTCTTTGTATTCCATGACAAGGGGATAGTTTCCTGGCAATTTAAAGATCCCGCCAATGTCTTTGGCCTTTTTATCCTTTGCACAACATATGAGCCAGCTGCTCAAAAAAAACGAAATTGCAACCAATGCAACGAGCGCGAATGCAATCAAAATGAGCCCGAGTTCTACAGATAGGTGAAGCCCCGAACTTTGGTCCTTCGGACTGTTGTCCGACTTGGCGGATGTGGCTAACACCATAGACGCATCAGAAACGGTCGGCGTCTCTGTTGTTACAGAGAGAGAATTTTCTGGCACGCCAACTGCGGCAGCGAGATTGGTCTTGATTCTCGATACAAAATTTGTATCTGCCATTTCAATTATCGTATTCGTTGCCGCAGCAGATGTTTCTACTTTGACTTCATAAGTAATCTTAATTCCCGTGCTCTGTAGGCGTCGTCTTCGCAATGCCACTTCAACAATTGAAACAATATGTACGTCCTTCACATGTTTATTTAGAGTAGCGGCAAAAGCAGCCTTGACATTGCTGATTTTACTCATAATTTCAACTTTCGTTATACCAACAAGTTGAAGGTCTTGCTTGACATAACGAGTATCAGATGTTGTTGGCGTTTGCGACAATGTTATAGTGGAGTCGTCGCCCGTCTCGCAATTTGACCCAGAGTATCCGGATGCGCAACTGCATCCACAATTCGCCATTGCCCCTGTCCCTGTCGCAGAACCTCCATTTTGGCAAGCTTGGCCGTTGCTCCCCGTGGTACATGAAGCAGTTGCATCCGCCGTTTGGCAA
>JACKZZ010004400.1_pt1 | contig 13966 bp, 12 predicted proteins | sample 8027871 | NCBI WGS metagenome assembly JACKZZ01 (sample SAMN15724774, study PRJNA655200) | protist metagenome | isolation source: fluorescence activated cell sorting (FACS) single amplified genomes of... | place: USA: West Boothbay Harbor, Gulf of Maine | collected 2000-07-19
TGTCACATCCACCTTGGGTAAAAAAGCACGGCCGAAGAGTTGCTGATTCTTCGGCATCCAGCAGGTGTTACATCTGCCACAGCAGACGCAGAATGGGTGTGCGGTGGCAAACAAAGAAATACATCCGAGCTGCGATGTATGTAGTACTCACGACGCGCTGTAGAAGAAGTTCTTTGTGGCGCGTTCCGGGCCCTGAACTCGGTTACATCTGAAACGTCTGAAAAGGTACTGCATCGACCTTTCTGCGCCGACAGCCGAGGCAGTTCCGGCAACTCGAGTGGGTCCGACTTCGAAGGACGCGCCAGTCCCCGGGATGCCACCTCCGAAGGGGGTCGTCCCAGGTCCGATAGCAATCGTGCGAAATCCGATGAAGGATGCCGCCGGAGGATCTAAGTACCTCGCGGTGCACCTAATGCAGCAAGGTGCACCTGGCGCCGGTGGTAAAATTCTGAACACGCCGGCACTGCTGAAGAAGGGGTCCTTGAACAATGGTAGTCCTTTTTAAAAGTTTTGAACACGCCGGCGCTCCAGCAGAAGGGTTCCTGGAATAATGGTAGTCCTTTTTTTCCCTTCTCCCAGACGTTATTTTCCGCTCCATGCTATTACCAACCCTGATCAGTCGTTTTAGCTGAGTACTTTTCACAGACTTTGCTCCACCATCTATAGCAGTCGTTCGTACTCTAGCTCTTCAGTGAGATGATGTTCGCCAGACAGATATAACTGGTTTAGGATGAGCGATGACCAATCTACTCACTAAGTTGTCATCGGAACTACTTAGTTGTGGAACTACTTACTAAAGTATTTCCGCTTCCACAACTAAATAGTTCCGAGGACTTTTGATACCAAAAAACGTGAGACGTTTTTTTGGTATCAAAAGTCCTCGGACAATGGTTCGATAGTTCGAATAAGGCCTGGGGCGACGGCTTAGGTAGGCCCCAAATGTAGAGGCGGCAGCAAGTTGTACTGGGCGTAGTGTTGGTGGAGCTGGCCATGTTGGTAGCGTTGGTGGGCGGTATGAAGTTCCCTCTGACAAGGTAAAAAAGGTACTAGTCCTAGTAATATCGGCGGCGCCGGCAATGCTGGCAGCGAGAGGACCGTTAGTGAAGAGCGGCCTGCGTTGCACGCGGTGCCGGACACTGGGAGGCGGCTGATATTCCCACTCGGGTCGAAGAGCGGCAGCGAGGGGTCGGCAACCCGAGTAGCGGACATTGGCAGAGCGGCCGAGAAACTGCTCAGCAGCGGGGACCAGGTAGAAGCCGGCGATGCAGCGGGCCAGAAACTGCTCAGCAGCGGGGACCAGGTAGAAGCCGGCGATGCAGCCTCCGAAGAGCGCGACTTGCAGCCTAGTACTCTCATACTCATAGATACCCGTACAGCCACAAACCGGTCGATGGAGCTCTCCTCCGAAGAGCGCGACTTTCAGCCTAGTACTCTCATACTCATAGATACCCGTACAGCCACAAACCGGTCGATGGGGCTCTCCTCCGAAGAGCGCGACTTTCAGCCTAGTACTCTCATACTCATAGATGCCGGTATACAGGGTTGGGCCGGGCGATGGGGCTCTCCTCCGCAGAGCGTGACTTGCAGCCTATCGTACCGGCGCGTACAGGATCAGACCGATCCTCACCTAAATGCGGCAGCCTCACCTATAGGAAAACCAACAGAAACTGCAACCAAGTACTACCTGTCTGTACGGGTGCAGACGTATGCAGCGGGCAAGTTAAGAGCATCCAGGTAGAGAGAGGAAGTCTTACGTGAACGTCCGGCCGGACGCAATTACGGAAGAGAAAGATCCCAGCCCAAGAAGCGCCGGAAGCAATACTAGCGATCCCAGCCCGAGAAGCGCCGGCGGCGAGGAGGCAGAGGAGAGGGAGAAGGCTCGGGCGCGGGCTGACGCTGCGAAGGCCGCAACAGCAGCGCGGGAGCGTGCGGCTCAACAGCACAACGATGCGGGCGCCTGGGCCGGGCAGTTCGACGGACCGGGATTCGAAGAGCCCCTGCAGTCCGTCTCTGCTGGTCGCGGAGATTGGATCGGCAGTGGGGAATGTAGGCGGGGTTCCTTCGTTCTTGTGGTCAGACGTCAGCGCCTTAGCGCACCTGCTGCCGCCTCAAACGCCTGGTGCAGGTATTAACTTTCTCCAAGAAAGTACTACTCTGAGCGTCTGAATTTTCTTTTTTTTTTTTTGGGTTGTCAAAGGCGCGCTATTTAGCACTTGTGGAGCTTCTTAGCACTTTTGGTGATATCAAAGACATCTAGCGAATTTTCTCCAAGGAGGTACTACTCCAAGGAAGTACTACTCATGCGTCCACTCTGAACGCGCAAATTTTTTCCAAGGAGGTACTACGACATTTGCTAAGGTTAGGTTCCTTGCCTAATTCTCGCGTTAGCAGGTCTTTTTAGCTTGGGATACCTGACAAGTAGAGCCTGGGCCCAGCAGAAGATGCGCATAGGCTGCATATAAGGGTCATCTTTCAGATAACCGCTCTTTGGGGGCAGGCTTGTGAATTTCATCTGAGCAGGCATGCGCTTATTTGAGCAATGGCGCAGCAGGGCGCTTATCTGAGCAGTGATGCGGTCGTGATTCAGGTATCGGGGCGGGGAACAATGTGCTGGACACCTCGAATACCAGCACGACGTTTCAGCTCGACGGCTCCAACACTTCCGCTCCTGGACCAGGGCAAGCACAGCATCCCACGATCGTGAATTTGACCAGCGACGACGTCCTCGTCTTCAGCGTGGGAGCTGAGCCGAGCGGGCAAAACGCAGACGGTAGCCCCTGTAACAATCCCACGTATCAAGTTGTAACTGCGACCGCGCTTACATCGTTTTAACTTTTAATGCTGAGGACGTCTCCCGTGGCGCTCCTGCGTATCCAGTCAGAAGCAGCAATAAATGAAAATCGCAGTAACTACGCAGACAAACAAGGATGCACCATTGCTGGCTTTCGCAATGGTTCAGCAGTAATGGAGCGATAATCGCACTACCCATCTCCGCAGGACACCCATCTGATGGCAGGATGGGCGACATGTTTGGTGCTGCAGCGCGAACGAGACTTCTGAACAGGTAAACAAGGACGCACCATTCCTGTCTCTTCCGAGCGGGAACCGACAGGACATCCGAATCGCACTCCCTGCCTACGTGCCAAGTCCTCTGGTGCCTCAAAAAGAAGCGGAGCCAGCCGAGCGCGCAGCCCCGCAATCTGCGGGGCTGCTCGCTCTGGCTCCGCAGATTTCACTGGAGCAAATCCAACTGATCCCATACAAAAGCAACGACTTTTTCGTGCCGGAGACGAAGCTCCCGGACACAGTCACGATCGTGAATCACCTGAAGAAACTGGGAGCGCCGGTCTTTAATAACCCGCAGTACGTCGGCACCGCGCCAACCCAGCAGCAAATACAGAATCTCGGGGTGCTCAGCCCCCGAACGTCGCCTCACGCGCAACTCCGCCAAGTGCCGCTCGCGAATTTGCTGAATACCGGGAATGTGGGCAGCGCTCAGGACATGAACAACAGCGAGTCTGCTCAGGATATGAACCCATTGCTGTTTAAGAACGATGGGAACACTGCGTCTTCCGCCACCCTGCTGGGACAGTTGGGTTCCAGGCCGGTCCTCAACAAGACCGCCGAGGGTCGTCAAGCCTCGGGGGTGGACAGTCCGGCATCGAGGGTGGTGGCGCCGCCGAACAGCACGATCACCAACGCGAGAGACCCGACGGGGATGTATTCACCCAACAGCACGAACACCAACGCACGAGACCCGCTTGGCGGAGCGCTCGGGTACTTTCCAGCTAGTCCTGCCAGCGGCGGGCCGGTGCTGCAACCGCACGCACTAACGTGGGCGGCGGCCCACGTTAGTGCGTGCGGTTGCAGCACGACGGGCGTGAATGGTAGTGGTCCAAAAGCTAGCACGACGTGCGTGAATGGTAATGCCAACAGCATCGCGAGTGGCGGTGGCAGCGCCGGCGGGGCTGCGAAGCAAAATACTACGAGCGTGAGCACGAGCAACAGCAGCACGCTGGGCACTGCGGGCAATTCGAATGTGACTATGTTCACAAGCGGTGCGAGCAGCGGGGCCAGCGCGAACGGCGGGGCGCTTGGTGCGGGGAGGAACCTGGGAGGAGGAAGCAGCGGCTCCCCTGCTCCTCGGCAGTACTACCAGACCACCCCGACTGACCAGATTGGGGGTGCCCCCATGATCATAACTACCGGAATGGACAGGACTGGACCGGTTCTTATACCCAGGTGAGACCGTGGCTGTATGTAGTAAAACAAGTTGAAACCGCGACCAAGTACATGTCTGTCCCGGTTCAGCTACAGGTAGACCGGTTGTAAAGAGCATACAGGTAGTGGCGCGCAGGGAGGCAAGCCAGGCTGTACTGATTGGATCAAGGGGAACTGTCTCCCGGGAAGCAGGGGTGTGGGCGGGAACCACGCACCACCCCTCCCTCAGAGCAACATGGCGAGCGCCCCTCGGCCGCAGCATTTCTACACGGAGCAGGGGATACACAGTCTGAAGTCGACTGTGGAGGACATTGCGAACGTGAAGATGCTTTGCGAGGACCTCGCTATCCGCAGTGTCAGAGATGATACCACGCTGCAGCCTGAGGGGGCTGACAACGAAAACGAGGACGACGACGGCCGCACCACGAGACACGGCAGCAAGCTGCAGAACGTAGAGGCACCCGAGAGTCTCGTCATAAAGGACCGCACGATTCGAACGAGCGACGAGCCCGAGAGTCTCGTGGTCAGGGAGCGAATCATCGCCGTCCCATCAGCCGCGGAAGATTCGGCGGGCGTGGACGGGCAGCAGAGGCAGCCCAACGAGTTTGAAGGGTCTTCCGCAGAGGCGCCCTTGAAACACGCGAGCGAAGAGTGCGTCAACGACGAGGAGCAAAGGGGGCACTTGTCGTCGAGGGGGCAGTCCTCGCTGGGATCCCATTCAAAAGGGTCGCAGGAGACTGTGAGTGAATGCATCTCCCCGGTTTCCGGAAGTCGCAAACTAGTCACCGCGACCTCCGCAACCAGGCGAGATCACCTGGCTAGTGGCCACCCTGCTAGTGGTCATAGTAGTGCTGCCGAAAATAGTGGCACTAGTCATCCTGCGAGTGGTACAGCGAGGTCGATAATCGAGAGCAACGTGGCAGGGAAGAAGAATGTGGCTGCGCACTCTGCTCACTCCGCCCAGTCTGCTCATTCTACTCGCCCCTCGAGTCCGGACGAAGCGCGAGCTAGGGCCGCCGCCGCGGCGGAAGCCCGGGTGAAGGCGGCATCCAGCACCACTATCCGCGACGGCAGTAGTAGCAGCAGCGCCACTGGCGTGGTAAATGAGGCTGCGGCAGCGGCCCGTACTACGAGCGGCCACTCGAAGCTAAGCACCACGAGCAACGACCCCAGCAGCGGGCAGTCGAAGGTCAGCACCAGTAGAAGCAGCGCGGTTAGCAAGGGCAGCAGTAGTCACGGCACCGCTCTGGGTAGCGGCGTTAGTGGCGTTAGCAAGGGCAGTAGTGGCCGTGGTAGTAGTGTTAGGGGATCGGGATCGCCGGATGATTCAGGGTCGAGGGAGGGGCGTCGGGAGAAGCATAAATCAGTGAAAGGCTCCGACGCCGCTTTGCAGAAGCAGCAGGTGTTGTTCGAGAAGCACGAGCGCAAGATCCGGGAGCACGCACTGAAGAAAGAGCACAAACTCGAGGAGAAAGCAGAGCGCTATCTAAGGCAAGCGAAGCAGGCCCACGCCCTAGCCATCGCGCACGGAACCCCGGCAGAGGCACATAGTAGCCACGGTGCCCCCATACTTTTACGAAGTAGGCCACGGGCCCCTAGCGCTCGCGCACGGAACCCCGGAAGGACATAGTAGCCACGGTGCCTCCACTAGTGCCAGTACTAACAGCAAGCCGAACTGGTTCTCACTTAACTGCAGGCCACCATCATGTACGACAATTACTACCCATGTATGTGCCGCATCTACCAATTTTTCGATGCCGGCGGTACTGATCATGGCTGGACCGGCTTGCAAATTTTGCAAGCCGGTTCAGCCATGATCAGTGCCGCCGCCATTGATAAATTGCTTCTGAATCAAAAGGATACACTGTATTCTTTTGATTCAAAAGCAATTTATCAATGGCGGCGGTACTAACCTGCCTGAGGCAGGTTAGCGGCCGAAAGAATACAGGTATGGTCGCCGCCAAAAGAATACAGGTAGTCACAGTCCGTCGCCGCACCACATTGTGCACTCGCCGCCACTCTCTCCTGAGTTATCGGCGCGGGGGGTCGGGCGGAGTAGCGGGCAGCCGCTAGCTGTGGTCCCCGAGTCCGCGGTGTGCGTGATCGACTCGGAGGATGCCGCGCTGACGAACAACTCAAGCAGTCTGGTGAAACCAGGGAGTAAGAATACGAGCACGAGCAGTGGGAGCTTCGTGCAGTGCGCGGACCCCGCGGGTGGGAGCAAGGGTTCCAACTCGGAACGGCGGCTGTTCGCGCATCGGGAGGATGATCCTGGGAGCAGTGCCGAGGCCAGGACTCGTGGTCACGCCGGCGCCTCTTCCCCGGGCCTGTCCGCGCGTGGCACGCCGCGCTCAGAGGGCACCCGGAACGCGGCTTTGAGCAAGGCTACGAACGACTCCGATAGGGCCGCCTCAGCCCAGCTGTCCGGCCAGTTCTCAGACCAGGTATTACTTTTTCATAGCTGATTCCGAGCCAGTTGGTGGAGCACGTAGGAAACGTGTGTGCTCGGCAAAGCCCCATGTCACCGTGGTGGGGTACGCAGTGCTAGGTAGGCTCGGGCTTTTCCCATTCTATGGTTGTAGAATGGGAAAAGCCCGAGCTTACCTAGCACTGCGTACACCACCACGCTCAGGTGCAACCATGCTTGTTGCACCTCTCGGCAGTTGATACTACTCCTTGTCGATCTATCCCCCAGGTGCAGTGATTCTTGAAGGAGATGGAGCAGGAGTATCAAATGGCGAGGGAGCAGCATGAGAACCATCCCTCTCAGGTGCAGTTATTCTTGAAGGAGATGGAGCAGGAGTATCAAATGGCAAGGGAGCAGCATGAGAACGGAGCAACGCAGGGCGAGCAAGATCCGGCGGCGGAGAAGGCTGTCTCGGCCTCTGGACCGGGGCATTTGCAACCGAACCCCGTATATTCCGAGACCATCTTGACCGCTTTACGGGACTTGGCGCAGCAGAGGCAAGCGTACGATGCGATGGCCTACGAGTTGCTCAAAGAGTACAGCGGCGTACAACAGCGGTTGGGCATTGACGGGACGGGCGGCGAAATCGCTCACATGGTGTCTTCGTATCAGCTCCGGGCTTAACGAATTGTTAGCGACTGCCGAGGCTTATATTGCTTCGCAGAATGCGGCCAGGACTTATTTTGCGGCAGAATGCCAGTAACAAAAGCCTACAGGCATTCGGGACCGGGTTATTTTGCGCGTGGCGGGAGAGTTGTTAAAAGTAAGCAGTACTTAGGAGTACATAATGACATGAGCCTACAGGTATTTGGATAACAATAAGTCTTCTGAGACGAGACTCGCTGATCTTGGCGGGCAGAAAGGCAACGTAGACCAAGACGGAAGTCCGAAAAAGACCCCCCAAGACTTCGACGAGGAGAGCGACAACGGGGTGCTACAGCGGGGAGAGGGCGTAGTAGTGCGGTCGCCGGAGGGCAGCCTCCCTGGCTCGACCGGTAGGGAAGGCCCTAACCAGGAGCCAGTCGGTTTCGCAGGGAATCTACAGGGAGGAGGGGACAGCAGCAGATCTCGAGGGCAGTATCTATTGGCGTCGCCGACGGACGATCCCCGCAGTAGGGCTGGGGTCGGCATGGCGGGGACTGAGAGAAGCCACCTGGCCCCGCTGATGGCCTCCGGGCCTGGCGAGGAGGAGGGCGAAAGCGCCGAGGGAAAGTCTAGGCACGATGATCACCCGGAAGGGCAGGGCGAGGAGGAGCAGGCTGACAGCAGTTCTGCCAGTCCGAAGAGTGCGCCCAAGCTCTCGACCCGTTCGGGCGTATCGCGGGGAAAGGCGCTGAGCTCGTGCCCCCATACTCACGGCTGGACCGGCATGGACAGGACTAGACCGGTTCGTACCTAAGTGGGGGCAGTCGTTATAAAGCAAAAGCAATAAAAAATGCAATCGAATACCTGTCTGTTCCGGTTCAGACGGGTGAACCGGCTCTTAAGAGCACACAGGTGCATGAAGGCGCATGAGAGGGCGGTGGAGAAGAAGGCGAAAGAGGCTAAGGAGAAGAAGGCCACACAGGTGCATGAAGGCGCATGAGAAGGCGGTGGAGAAGAAGGCGAAGGAGGCTAAGGAGAAGAAGGTGAAGGAGGAGAAGGCCGAGAAGGCCAGACTGAAGTCTGCCGAGAAGGAGGAGAAAAAGCGGCAAAAATCCGCGGAAAAGGACGAAAAGAAGAGGGTAAAATCTGCTGAGAAGGAAGAAAAAATAAGAAAGAAATCAGCGGAGAAGGAGGAAAAAGAAAGGCAAAAATCGGTGGAGAAGGAAGAGAAGGCGCGACTGAAGGCGTTGAAAAAGGAATTGAAAGAGGAGAGAAAGGCCAGTCGTAGCCGCGACATTTGCAATTCCCCCGCGCAGGATCTCGATCGGGAGCATGCAGAACCGCTGGATGATGCCACACCCCGCGCCCCTGAGGGAACGGCTGCTAACGCAACGCTCTTCTTCAGTGACGCTAACACCTCGAATTCGCCGATACACGCGGCAGGCTCGAATCCTACGCTCTTCTTCAGTGACGCTGTAGCAAGCCGGATGACGAGTTCTCCGCTCGGTGCGGGTTCCAGGTTCAGTGAGACTACGGGAAGTGGCAATTCCAAGCCTCCTTTTCCACCGGGTATCCTTAGTGCTCTTCTTAGTACCGGTTCTAATCGGTGATAGCCCCCGGAGTAGAATGAAAACCGGTGAGCCGGTTTTCATTCTACTCTAGGGGGCTATCATATACGAAGATGCATTAAAAGGGCGTTTCGACTTTCTCAACACTCACTTTCTCCGCGGCACACCGCTCTCTCTCTTAGGGCTGCCTTATATGCTCATGACCCCTCGTCACGGCCATGTCCGCGAGGCTAAATAAGTTGGGGGCTATTACCTGGGGTACGCGCTCTAGTCCAGGAGGCTAGGCCCTCCCTCTCTGAGTCTGCACGGTGAACTATATGTATCACGCAGTGGTCGGCTCTGGGTACTTGTGCATGCACTCAATTTCTCAAACACGTTACGGCTTTCGAAATGGCGTTATCGTATACTCAATTTCTCAACACCGGTTACGATGAGTGAACCGGTTTTCAAAAGAGTACAGGTAGTAGCAACTCAGGGGCCCCTAAAAATAGTATGACCATGGCCACCATACCGCCTTTGGCGCTTGGTCATGGTCATGGTGGTCATGGTCATACCGCCTTTGGCGCTCGTCAGGGGAACCTCGACGAGCGGCAAAGGCGGTATGCCGCAGGGTTTCCCACCTCGACGGCAGCTCCACCTCGACGGCAGCTCCACGAGCCCAAGAATCCCGCCGCGGAGCCAGCCTTGTACGAGCCCAGAACAAAAGTCGCGAGGGCCGTCACACCGCAGACAGAGTCCAAAAGGCCTGGTTTCAAAGGGGCTGCGCAGTTGAGACAGGAGAAAACTACTGCGCGCACCACTACTGGAAAGAGCGGCGTGCACCCCACAAGTACTAGTAAGAGAGTCGCGGAGCCAGTGAAGAGCGCTAACAGCAACCGAATTGGTACGAAGCCCGCGGATCCTACCACCGCGGTTGGCGGTGGTAGCAGCGCCAGTAGCGCCACCAAGCCTGCTAAGAGTAGCCTGGTGGGGCGAGCGCACGCCATCTACAGGAAGGAGAAGCCCGCCAGGAACAGTGAGGGCGGCGGGCTGATAAGCGATCTCCTGCACGACCCTACGGCGTTTAAGGTCAGCACCGGGCAGATATCGTCTCCCAGTACCAGGATCGTGTACTACACGAACGGGCGTAAGGAGAAGGATACGACCACCGCTTGGTCGCCGTCGGCTACTAACCGCAATGCAAAACCGTCGGGGGACGCTGCCGGTGCCCCCAGCTCCGCGCCTGTCGCCGGCGGTGGCACGATGTCGAGTTTTTCGTCCATGGGAAATGGCGGTACCCCGATGCTCAGTGATAGCGATATACAGGGCTGAATCGGCTCATACCACTTGCGTGCAGGCAGCCGTCACATTTTTAGTAGAACCAATAGAAACTCGAACCAAGTAGCTCTCTGTACTGGCTCAGACGAGTAAACCGGGTCTTAGGAGCACACAGGTAGCAACTACGCGAGTAAGACCAATGGGCCGGTTGAGCAGTTCAAGATCAATAGCTCGGATGGGGAAAACATGGACACTCCCGACCAGCATAACCTCCTGAAAGTCTACGACCGTGATTACTTCCCGACCTGGATTCCTGGTGATCGCAGTAAAGGGGAGTCTTCTAAGCAGTGAAGACGGATGCGACAACTTCCCGACCTGGATTCCTGGTGATCGCAGTAAAGGGGAGTCTTCTAAGCAGTGAAGACGGATACTCTTGATTGCAGTACTACTCTCCAACCCGAATTCTTCCCTCTGCGCTCGGTATAGATGCGGGGTGGTATAGATGCGCGACGGTTTATGCTGAAGTCCTTTAATTTTATACTAGAGTCCTTAAATTTTATATGCTATGTGCGGCAAAATTTTATACTGAAGTCCTTTAATTTTTGTTGTCCGAGGAGCCTGTGTGCGTCAGGACCAGTGCCGTGGACTAGTGTGTTATTTTTGCATTGATTTTTGTTTATTTTCTATGAGCACGCGCTCCCGAAATTCTACACGTTTGAACATCCAAATTCTGTATCCACGTTTGAGCATTCTTAGCTCGTCGAAAACTCGAACGAAGCTTCTTGGCAAAATGTTATTTCGCCCCTGCCTCACTCTTTGAAGAAATGAGATGTCACTTCGTCTGAGCTCGTCGAAAACTCGAACGAAGCTTTTTGACAAAGTGTTGCTCTTCACAGGGGAAGCGGTGAGAAATAGGCTGCGACGTCGATTACTACTGATCTAATACTCCGAGTCTTCGATCAGTAGTAATAGACGTCGTAGCATTACTCCGATATCTATACTACTATCATACTTACGACAGCAAGATTCGGTTTTGAAGCGCTAGAGCTGGCCAATTTCAAATTCGAAGTGCGCCATAGCAGGAGGCCTTCAGGCCGGAGTCTCGCAGAACGATTGACAGAAGTTAACATTTTTTTTGAAATCTTGCGATAAGCCAAAACGATTGACAGAAGTTAACATTTTTTTTACTACTAAGTGACATAGTACAATACAACACTGATATTAAACAACTATAGTACAGAGATCCGATGACAGTACACTGATCCGATGACAGTGCAGTAATTCGAAACCAAATCTTACGAAAGACCAAAAGTGTCCCAGAAGCCGAGGCAAAAGCGTGGTCAGCCAATTGGTTGGTCTCACTGGCTTCGTGCCGGCAGGCCAACTCAATATTCTCAACATGTTAAAAGCTAGAAAGTAAAAAGGCAACTTGAAAGAATACTCCTCTCTCATTATGTTAAGCAGTAACTCTGAAAGAATACTCCTCTCTCATTAGTCAAAAAAAAGAACTCTGAAAGAAAAGTCAAAACCGAAAACGTTCAAAGGGTGCAGTAATACGTGTGTCCATATTGTCTAGATATGTAGGTACACACACTACAGGTACCGCTACGCGAGAATCGCGCATCTGCGAGGGGATGCGCGATTCACGCGTAGCTGCACCTCGCAGAGGGAAAAGCTAGTACAGGCACTGCTCGGGAAAAGGTATACTCGCTTCCGCCAGCAATACTTCAGCTGGTGGCCAGCTGAAGTATTGCTAACTGGCTTTTTTGCCCTAGTAATACTCTAGACAGCGGAGTGACCGCAAAATCTTTTTTGACAGTGCGAGGCGCGATCAGTGGCGACAGCCAGACTGATAGCTGCTATTACTACTAGAGCTAGTAGTAGCACCTCTTAATCTTGCTGCCGATACAGTACCAGGTTTTTTATACAGGCCAATGGGAAGACAACAGGTTGTATTTGCCCAGCTGTAGAGGGGGAAACATAACATAATGTCTTCCCACGATCAACGCCCTCTACGTCTGATCGTGGGAATACATTATGTTGTGCCCTCTTCCGTCTGCAGACGAACGCCGTAGAGGGCGTTGATCGTGGCGATACTAACAGTGAGAGCATATTTCCGTTGATGTCCTGTTGTCAAGGGATCTCCCTTGTCATCCACGGGAGAGAGGAAAATCATCGTGCGATTTTTTATCTCCTGACGGCAGCTATTGATCATCGTGAGATCGATGGCTACTGTCTGTTGGGAAATCAGAAATATGTTCCTGCCGGCCTGACTCCTCCGGGGCGCAATTGATGTGACGGCCGAAGCGCCCCGACGATCTATTTTAGATTTTGTCAGGGCTGAGGCTACTAACATCCTAAGTAAATGGCGCGATTTTTAATTGCCTCGTAAAGGCTCGCTCAATATGGCGGGGCGTAAGAAGCGGAATCTGACTAGTATAGTCAGATTCCGCTACTCACGCCCCGCCATATTTGCAGCGTTCCCATAGCAGAACCTCATGTGCGAGCTTCGCGTAGTCTGACAACTAGTCAGACTACGCAAAACTCGCACATGAGCTCCTGCTCGCAGGCCTAGGGCGTCCGTGAGGCACTTGCTCCACTTGGAGCACGAAGCCTTACGGGCGCCCTAAACCTGCGAGCAGTGAGACTTCATTGGGTGATTTCAAGCCTAGCCCGAGCGGGTGCCAGAACTCGGCAAGAGCATAGTTCCACGCCTATAGGCGTGGAACTATCCCGAGATTACTGATCGGTCGAAACAGGGTGTCGACTCGGCGGACTGACAACAAACGCTTTCCTTGACTGCAGCCGAGCGCGCGCCAACGCGTATGGCGATTATTCGACTCGCCGGATTCCCCCATTCCATTGGAATGGGAACACGCGCCTCGACAACGCTGTCACATCCGGTCGTTGGAATTTCCAACGACCGGATGTGACAGCGTTGTCGACGCGCGTGTTCCCTCTGCACGCCGTCGACAACGCTGTCACAAGCCGTCGACTCGCGCGGGCAATCCCGACGGCGTGTCCACAGCCTGCGAGGCGTGTCAGGTCACTTTTTATTTCCCGAAGCAGAGGCATGCTAGTTCGTTCTTTAGTGGCTCGACAACGTTCTGTATATCCATACAACAACCTCGCATAGCATCTTCATCGTTCTGTATATCGATGCATCCTACTCGTCCGCGTATTTTCGTATGTGGATCCTTGCTTTGCAGTGCAGTGTGTCACTTGGGTTTGTGATACGATGTGGTGCCGTGCTTTTGAACGCCCAACGTTTGCGATGTGTATGGTGCAGTGTTTGCGACGCAATTTGTATGGCGCAGTGCGTATGGCGATTTTTCGATTCGATTCATGATGCAATCTGCTAGCACCGGGTTGGTACTGCTATCTGATGGGCCGATAGGTGCGAAAGACATGGCTCTCAAATTTTCCACAACGAAGTTCAGATACTTCCCTACTCCTGCTATTCCCGTCTTGCTAGTGCGTGTAGGCACTTGCGTCCCATAGCCACGCTCGGATGTCTACAAACCCTTCAGGAGCATGCAAACCCTTCACAGGAGCGCTTCATGACAGAATCGCTGAAGTGCAACAACGCAACTCGGCGACACAAAACTATTAACGCTTTAGGAAGGTTTTTTTTTCACTTGGCGAGCAATGTTGTGATAGTGCAGCGTTGTTCCCTCTTTTTTCATTCAGCGAGCAATGTTGTGATCGTAGTGATAGCGTTGTTCGCCCTTTTTTCATTCAGTGAGCAACGTTGTTCGCCCTTTTTTTTAGTGAGCAATCTTGTGGGCTTTTTTGAAAAATCGACACTGTCATGAATTTAACGCCGCTCTAGACGTCGCCCAGTACTCATCTGGGCGACGGTCAGAGC
>JACKZZ010006083.1_pt1 | contig 13954 bp, 17 predicted proteins | sample 8027871 | NCBI WGS metagenome assembly JACKZZ01 (sample SAMN15724774, study PRJNA655200) | protist metagenome | isolation source: fluorescence activated cell sorting (FACS) single amplified genomes of... | place: USA: West Boothbay Harbor, Gulf of Maine | collected 2000-07-19
GGTAAATCTGAAAAAGCAGCCAAAGCAATTGCTGGTGCAGTAGCATCATATAAGGCAAAAGGTGGAGGTAAAGGCCCAACAGCTAAACAAAAATAATAAATGACTAAGTCAGAATTAAGAGATAAAATCAAAGGACTTGTAAGCCAAGTATACAAACCAGGATCATTCGTTGATTTGGATGGTGGTAATTCTACTATAGATTTAGAAATTGAAAAATTTCCTATGCTCTTAAAATTCCCAGAATTAAAAAGGGTATTAGTTGATTTATTAACAACTGAATTCGAGACATTTGTAAAAGATATACAATGGGTTGCTCCAAAACCAACTACATTTAGAATTGTATTAGCCAATAATGAAATATTTTATTTAATATGGGCTGTAAGAAGTTGGATTGCTAAAGTTGAAGGTAAAAAATACTATTTACTTAACTTAAATGAAGAAGAAAGTGCAATTGAATCAATTGCTCGTATGTTAGAATATGGTGTTAGTGACGCTGAAATGGGTGATGAAGCTGAATTAGCAGCTGCCGATACAGCTTCAACAACTTCATCTCCAGGAGATGATGCTGGTGAAAATTCACTTGATGTTCCTGCATCTGATGAACAAGATATTGAGATAGAAATATAATTATGGAAACTTACGGAGAATTAAAACAAGCAATAAAAGCTATTTCCTTAAAACAAAAAGGTGTTAAAATAGGTAATGTAGCTATTGATGTAGCTTTAGGAGCAATCCCCGGATTAGGAGCTGCTAAGACTACTTTTGATGTTGTTAAAGCAGCTTTTTTTAAGCCCGACACTAAAAAAACTAATAGCTGGTTAGATAAATTAGATATAGATGATGAGATGTCATCTATTGTAGATGATACTGTAGAAAATGGGTTTTTAGAAATGATTACTAAAACTATAGAATCTGAAAGTGATGATTCTCCATTAGAACAAGATTTTAATATGAACCAGAAAATGGTAGACTATCTTAAAAAGGCATATGGGGGTAGAACTATTACAGGTATAAAAGAAAATAAAATGAGAAATAGATTTCAAAAATTAGCAGGTATTAAAGAAGCAGAAGAAACACAAACTTTAAATATCCCAGGAACTTTTAAACCCCTACTCAAACAAATCTCCCCAAGTCTTAATGTTCCTGTAATATCTAGGGCTATAGGTAAAATATCCCAAGGTAAAGAAGATAGTTTAACCGTAAGCGAAAAAAATGAGATATTAGATATATTTGTTCTTTTAATGAAAGAAACAGATGCCTCAGTATTCCAAAAGTTCGTTTCTGTTTTTAAACAAATAAAATAACCTAATGGACGTATTCGATAAATTTTTCCAACAAAACGCTTATAAATTTGATAAAGGATACCCTGACATGGATAATGATCAGGATGTTTTTTTACTTGAATCTATATTGTTAAATGAATTTGGGATTGATCTTAATGAAGCATATAATCCTTTAAGATTTTATGATTTACAAAAATATGGAGGTCCTAGATTAAAAAAATTAGCCTCTAAAATAAAAAATAATGAACCTTTTGACCTAGTATCTGGCGAACAAGTAAAACTTAAATTTAAGGAATCTTCATATGAACCTTTATTTACTAATGCAGATGTTACAGGCATTAGATCTTTAACCCGTTCAGGTATTAATTCATTTCCTTTTTTTGTAGACAAAATCGGTAAAGAATATGTTATTACTGATTTGTTAAAAAATGTTGAATTTGGGGGTAGAGGTACTGGATCGGGCACTCGTGTAGAAGATATTGCACTAACTGATGTAAATTCTAAAATCCAAGAACTAGGACCAATTGATGTTAAATTAAGCCCTAATGGTGAAGTATATAAAGACATTGTTAAAGCAACATCTGTAACTGGTGTTCCAAAAGCTGATTTTACATTTGACACTGAATCTGGTCCTGTAGTTTTTATCTCTCATAAAGATGGATCTGGCCCTAAAGATTTCCAACAATATTCAGGTTTTAAAGGCTTATCTGATCACCCTGAAGTAAAATCCTTCATAGATGCTGTTAAACAAGACTCTGGGGGTGAATTGCAAAGACGCGAATCATATAGAAGAAAAATAAATGATGATTCTATTAAACTTAGAGCAGTTTATGGTTTAGACCAACAAGTAGGAAATTATGGAAAAAATAATTGCCAAGTAATCCTTCAAGGTCCAATTGAATTAAAACTAGATGATTCGAATGGTTCATATTTAATTGAAGCAAACCACAAAGTCATCAACCCAGATTTACCTGTTGGAGATTATGAACCCTATATGTATGTTACTTATAGAAGTGACAGAAATAATGAAGGTGTTAAAAATGCAAGATTTGGAACCTATCCAGAAGCATATAAACGAAACGCTAAAGAAATATAATATTTATAATAAAAACAATATGTGCGACTGCGGATGTAATACTTGTGAAACAAAAAAACCGGCGTTAGTACTCAATGAGAGTGCAGCACCGCGTGAGATATTGTCTGAGGGGCTTAAGCACCATTTAGACGCTAATAAACCGCTAACAGACCATCTATACCGTGCTGGTTCTACATCATATTTTAACTTATGGGCTGAAGCTCGCTCTTACTACTCTCGTGGTATAATTGATATAACAAATGAAGATGATTTATCTGTTTTAACAGAAACAAATTTAGGCCATTATGGTATGTTTGAAGGTAAAAAAGTGCCTTTAGATTTTCCTATGGAAATAAATGAAGATGAAAATACTGAAATTCTTAAACAAATCAAACGAGAGCTAATACAGATGAATGATGGGGATGGTGATCGTGAAAAGGATTTAGAAACACTACACGACCTTATGGGTAAATTAGACACCAGTATGGATTATATGGCTTCAGCAGTAACTGGTAATTCTACATTTGATATTTCTCTTGATCAAGATTTATATGGTAAACTTACATCTCCAAAAAATCTAAAAGAAGCTAAAAAGAAAGCTAAGAAAAATACTAAAAAATTAAATAAACCAACACGCGACTCTTCAGGAGGTAAAGCATATAAGGTTTATGTTAAAGACCCTAAAACCGGAAATATCAAAACAGTACGTTTTGGTTCAGGTGGTTTAAGAGCTAAAATTAACGATAAAAAAGCAAGAAACGCTTTTGCCGCAAGACATAAATGTTCAACTAAAAAGGATAAAACAAAGGCAGGATATTGGTCTTGTCGATTACCACGTTATGCAAAATTACTCGGACTCAAATCAAATTTCGGAGGTTTCTGGTAGACCTTATGTTGATATAGAAATCAACAACAAATATACCCTTAGGGAATTTAGTGAAACTATAGACCCAATTGAACTTATGTGGCATCGTGATGATGAAGATAGAACAATTGAGATTGTAGGTGAAACTAATTGGCAAATACAATTAGATGATCAATTACCAACTTCAATGAATGTACCAATATCTATACCAAAACACGAATGGCATCGTGTTATTAAAGGAGATGGAAAATTACTTTTAAAAATTTGGAAATCTTAATTTCCTTTTATATATTTATTAGTAAATGGAATGTAATTGTAAAATATGTAATTGTGGAACATCATGTAGTTGTTCCTGTTGTAATTGCTAGATAAAAAATTTATAGACTGATTCATAGCCAGTCGCTTAAAAAAAAACATGACATCTGTGGCGTCTTCATTTGGAGACGTCACTTTTTATTCGTATATTCAAGTATTAAAACAAATATAAATGGCAGAAAAATTAGTAATTGTAGGTGCAGGTGTAGCAGGTGTTAATGCTGCAACTAAACTCGTTGATAGTGGTTATCCTGGAAAAGATATAACAATCATTGATATGGGTAAAGATCCATATAGGAGAGAATACTCCGAAGTAATGGAAGGTTTTCTAGGAGCTGGTGGTTGGTCTGATGGTAAATTAACTTACCACACATCTATTGGAGGTCAATTATCTAAATATTGTGGTGAGGAAAAAGCAATGGAATTATTCGATGAAGTAATCAATAATTTTAAACGTTTCCACCCTAAACCAGAAGAAGTACAATGTTCAGATCCTCAAGCAGAACCAGATTTTATTAAACCCTATTTTGGTTTAAGATTATTTCCGGTATGGCATGTTGGTACAGATTATTTACATGAAATAGGTAAAAATTGGTATGACTTTTTAGTTAAAAGTGGTGTTAATTTTATTTGGGAAAATAAAGTTACAAGTATAGATTTTAATATAAATGAACTAAAGTATGAAGGTCCTCCAATTAGTGAGGTAGTAAAAGTATTATCATATGACCGCTTAATGTTTGCAGTAGGTAAATCAGGTATTGACTTTGGTAAGCAACTAGCAGACGATTATACCTTACCAACTGAACCAAAACCAGTACAAATTGGGGTGCGATTTGAAGCACCACAAGAACACTTCCAAAAACTAATTGATATTAGTTACGATTTTAAACTATATAGAAAATTTGATGAAGGAGTATCTCTACGTTCTTTCTGTACAAACAACAATGCAGCATATGTTGCCGTTGAAGAAACGTATGGAAACCACAGTTACAATGGACATGCTAAAAAAGATGAAGCATTCCGGAATAATATGACCAATTTTGGTATACTAATGGAAATACCAGGTATTGAAGAACCATTTGCTTGGTCTAGAGAATTAGTATCTAAAGTAAATAAAGAAGGTACTGGTTTATATTATAGCCCAACTCGTACACCCTCTACAACATCTGAAGGTGAAGATGTAAGTGCTGTATCTATTACAGAAGAACAAATGAGTGAAGTTAGGAGTGCCTTCCACGGATATTATTCGTATATTGATGACTTCATTGATGATATGAAGAAAGTATTTCCAACATTAGGTGACGATTGGGGTGTTTACATTCCTGAAGTTAAATATTTGTCGCCTGAACCATTAGTTAATTATAAAAATTTATCGTTAAATGATTTTCCAAATGTTCACTTTGTAGGAGATGCATTGAGTGCAAGAGGTATTACAGTATCAGGAGCACAAGGAATTTATGTTACAGATTATATATTAGAACAAAATCAGGATTATCCCGATTTTCACGAACATTTTTAAATTATATTATCATGTCAGAAAAAGCATACGAATACAAAATAATTAATTCAAGAGGAGCAAAGCACCATTTGATAAAAGAATCTAAATCACAAGTATGGAAACACCATAAATGGGATGGACCTGCAATTGTACCACATGATAAAAAAAGTGAATTTGTAAAATCATATTTTTTAAATGGTATAGAATATTCAGCAGATGATTATGCTGAAATTATGAGGGAACGAGAAGGATTACCTTGGTATAAACAAGCAGCACCTAAGGGAACAACACATAGAAATTAATATGAGAGAACATACACTACAAGCACAACCTTATGAAGGGGATCGTCATGAAAAAGCATGGGGTCATGAGCTATGGATTATTAATAATGAACTATATTGTGGTAAGTTATTAGTATTTAAAAAAGATAAAGAATTTTCAATGCATTTTCATCTATTAAAAGATGAAGCATGGTATATTTCTAAAGGTCAATTTTTATATAAATTTATCGATACTGAAACAGCTACTATAAAAGAAATGACAGTGAGTGAAGGTGATTGTATCCACTTAATTCCAGGACAACCACATCAAATGTTGGCTCTTACAGAAGGAGCCACTATATTCGAGGTATCAACACAACATTTTGATTACGATAGTTATAGAGTTATACCAGGTTCATCACAATTAGACAATTTCACTACAAAATTACCATTTTAATATGAAGATAGGATTATGCGGAACAATGAGTGTAGGTAAAACTACATTAGTAAATGCTCTACAAGAGCTACCAGAATTAAAGGATTATATGTTTAGAACAGAGCGTTCTAAGGAATTAATGGCTCAAGGTATTCCATTGAATACGGATTCAACATTAAAAGGACAATGTGTATTCTTAGCTGAGAGAGCAGGTGAATTAATGCACGATAGTATCATTACAGATCGTACTATAATTGATGTTATGGCGTTTGCTAATTGTTCCAAATCAATGAATTATATAGAAGCTGGGGATTTTTGTATGCTTGCCTCTAATATGCTAAATGAATATGATTATATTTTTTATGTTTCACCTGAAGGTGTAGAAATTGAAGATAATGGTATTCGTGAAACTAATGCTGATTATAGAAATAAAATTGACATTGAAATACAAATGTTAATTAATAAATATAGACATAAAATTAAAAATTTAGTAGAGATTAAAGGTTCAACTAATGATCGTATAGAAAATATGCGTGAAGTGCTTTCTTTGTAATATTTATAACAAAATATTCAAATGAAAAAATCCGAATTTAAATCATATATTAAAAATGAAATTATTGAAGTTCTTAAGGAAGCATCTCCTGAGGATGTAGTTATAAAAGAAGGAGAAGATGATGAACCATCTTCGAAAGATTTAAATTCAACTTCAAAAGATTCGGTTGCTAAAATAGCTACTAAATTATCTGCTACTGATAAAGAAATGAAGACAGTAGTTAATAAATGGAAAAAATCCGAAGGTGCTGAAAAAGAAGAGTTTTTAAAACGATTAAAAGCTCTAACTAAAATAAAAAAAGAACTTGAAGGACTTCTTTAAAAATATAAAAAATGTGCTTATAATAGCACTAGTTATAATTATTCTATTAATGCGAGAGTGTTCAAGTAATATAACACCTCCAGAACCCCGTATTGTAAGGGATACTATTATTGAATATGTAACTATTGAAAAAGAACTACCAGTATATGTACCACAAATTAAGTACATTACTAAGGTAGATATTGATACTTTCCAACTACCTATTGATACAGCAGAAATTTTAGAAGATTATTATGCTGTAAAAACATATGAGGATAAACAAGTATTAGATAGTCTAGATATTACAATTACAGATACAATATCTCGTAATCAAATATTAGGAAGACATTTAAAATATAATTTTACATACCCAAGAAAAACAATAATAAATACCGTTTATGTTAATAAACGTGAATTATATATTGGCGCTTCAATAACAGGTAGGTTAGATCAATTAAATATAGTAGGTACTGAATTACTATATAAAGATAAAAAGCAACACGCATATGGTTTTGGAGTAGGAATTAATCAATTCTTTTTACCCACTTATACATTCCGTATGTACTGGAAATTAGGTAAATGAGTCAAGATTTAAAATCAATAATACGACAGGAATATCTTAAATGTGCCCAAGATCCAGCACATTTTATGAAAAAATACTGTAATATTCAACATCCACAACGTGGTAGGGTATTATTTAATTTATATCCATTCCAGGAAAAAACATTGCATTTAATGCAGGAAAATCCTTACTCGATTATATTAAAATCTCGTCAGTTAGGTATATCAACATTATCTGCTGGTTATTCATTATGGATGATGTTATTTCAAAAGGACAAAAATATCCTTTGTATTGCAACTAAGCAGGAAACAGCACGTAACATGGTTACAAAGGTTAAGTTTATGTATGATAACTTACCTTCATGGCTTAAAATTAAAGCCGAAGAAAATAACAAATTATCACTTAGGTTAAGTAATGGTTCACAGATTAAAGCAACATCCGCAAGTAGTGATGCTGGTAGATCAGAAGCAGTTTCATTGCTATTAATTGATGAAGCAGCATTTATTGATCAAATTGGTGAAATATGGGCTTCAGCTCAACAAACACTAGCAACTGGTGGTGGTGCTATAGTATTATCTACACCTTATGGTACCGGTAATTGGTTCCATAAAACATGGGTATCTGCTGAAAATAACGAAAACGATTTTTTACCAATTAAATTACCTTGGTATGTTCATCCTGAACGTGATCAAACATGGAGAGATAGACAAGATGAATTATTAGGTGACCCTAGAATGGCATCACAGGAATGTGATTGTGATTTTAGTACATCAGGTGATGTTGTATTTTATAGTGAATGGATTGAATTCTTAAAAGAAACAACAATACAGGATCCAATTGAGCGACGAGGTGTAGACCAAAATCTATGGATTTGGGAAGCAGCTGATTACTCTAGAGAATATATGATTACAGCAGACGTTGCCCGTGGTGATGGTAAAGATTTTTCAACAGCACATATTCTTGATATTGAAACAAATACACAAGTAGGTGAATATAGGGGACAAATGTCACCTAAAGAATTTGGTTACTTTTTAGTTGGATTAGCATCTGAATATAATAACGCAATGTTAGTAGTTGAAAATGCTTCAATTGGTTGGGCAACATTAGATTCAATTATTGAACGGGGATATGTAAATTTATACCATTCACCAAAATCAGACCAACTTACAGCCGAATCATACCTTAGGGTATTTGAAGGTAATAGTGAAATGACCCCTGGGTTTACAATGTCAATGAGATCAAGACCATTGGTAGTAAATAAATTTAGGGAGTATGTTGGTGATCGTTCATGTATAATTCGTTCAAAACGTTTACTAGAAGAAATGAAAGTATTCATTTGGAGAAATGGACGGCCTGAAGCTCAATCTGGATATAATGATGATTTAGTAATGGCATTCGGTATAGGAATGTATTTGAGAGATACATCACTTAAATTTCAACAACAATCCCACGATATGACTAGAGCTACCCTTGGAGGTATGAGTAAGTCTACGTATGTTGGGGCATATGGAGCTAAAAATAACACAAAACCTTTTGAAATTGAAAATCCCTATGGGGGAAAAGAAGACATTAAATGGCTCCTCTAAATATTTATAGGATATAATATATATAAAATGGCAGATACTAAATTATTTACACGACTACAACGATTATTCTCCTCTGATGTAATCATCAGAAACCAAGGGGGTAATCAACTTAAAGTGATGGATGTTGATTCAATCCAAAAGTCGGGAGATATTGCGACTAATTCACTAATGGATAAATACAACCGTATATATTCACCTTCATCAACTTCATTGTTTGGCCAACAACTAAACTTGAATTACCAATACATGCGTACATTCATTTATTCAGATTATGATGTGATGGATAATGACGCTATTATTGCCTCAGCACTTGATATTATTGCTGATGAATGTACATTAAAAAATGATATGGGTGAGGTGCTTCAAATTAGAAGTAGTGATGATAATATTCAAAAAATATTATATAACCTATTCTATGATGTATTAAACATCGAATTTAATTTATGGTCATGGATTCGCCAAATGAACAAATATGGTGACTTTTTTCTTAAGTTAGAAATTGCTGAAAAATTTGGTGTTTATAATGTAATACCTTATACAGCATATCATATTGAAAGACAAGAAGCATATGACCCAGAAAATCCAAGCACTATTAGATTCAAATATTCTCCAGAAGGAGTATATGGTGGTGGATCTGGATATTATGGTGTTCCAAATACATATCAAGAAAATGATGATGCTATTTATTTTGATAATTACGAAATGGCTCACTTCCGTTTATTAACGGATGTTAATTTCTTACCTTATGGTCGCTCATATATTGAACCAGCTCGTAGGATTTATAAGCAATACGCATTGATGGAAGATGCTATGTTAATTCATAGAATATCTCGTAGTCCAGATCGTCGTACATTCTATATTAATGTTGGTTCTATCCCACCAAATGAAGTAGAGAATTTCATGCAGAAAACAATTTCTACAATGAAACGTACTCCATTAATGGATGAACAAAGTGGAGAATATAACCAAAAATACAATATGCAGAATCTAATGGAAGATTTTTATATTCCAATTAGAGGTAATGATACATCAACAAAAATAGAAACCCAACCAGGATTAACATATGATGGTATTCAAGATGTTGAGTATTTAAGAGACAAATTATTTGCTGCTCTTAAAGTACCTAAAGCATTTATGGGTTATGAAAAAGATTTAACTGGTAAAGCTACATTAGCTGCGGAGGATATACGTTTTGCTCGCACAATTGACCGCATTCAACGCATTGTGTTATCCGAGTTATATAAGATTGCATTAGTGCATTTATATACGCAAGGATACACTGAAGAATCATTAACCAATTTTGAATTAAGTTTAACAACACCATCTATTATATACGATCAGGAAAAGATCGCATTAATGACCCAAAAAGTAGATTTAGCTAATTCAATGATGGAATCTAAATTATTCCCATCAGATTGGATTTACGAAAATGTATTCCATTTCAGTGCTGATCAATATGATGAATATAGAGATTTAATTGTACAGGATCAAAAACGTAGATTCCGTGTTACACAGATTGAGGCTGAAGGTAATGATCCATTAGAAACAGGTAAATCATATGGTACACCACATGACTTAGCATCATTATATGGAACCGGAAGAATGGATTCAGATCCAGCAAATGTACCTGATGGATATGATGAGAAAGCCCCATTAGGTCGTCCTGAAGAAAAAGTTACAGATAGAAATACTCAAGATAGTCCATTTGGAAAAGATAGATTAGGAGCTAAAGGAATGAAAGATGATGGTAATGAATCCGATTCAATTAGACCACAATATAAAGGCGGTTCACCTCTAGCACTTGAATCTAAATTCAAAAATAGACAATTATTTGAAAGTTTAGATAAAAAATTAAGTTTAAAAAGTAAAGGAGAAGATCTTTTAAATGAAGATAATATTAAGGAACAATAATCTTTATATATTTATAACAAAACCCTAGGGAATGAACATTAAACATTCAAAATACAAAAATACTGGGCTGCTATTTGAATTAATTGTGAGACAAATCACAGCTGATACTCTATCGGGTATAGATTCAAAAGCAACCGGAATTATGAAGAAATTCTTTGTAAAGTCTGAATTAGGAAAGGAATACAAATTGTATGAAACCATTTCTAAGCATAAAAATATATCCGAAGCTAAAGCGGACATGATTTTAACTACTGTTATTGAGAGTTCTAAATTACTTAATCGTGGTTCTTTAAAAAGACAAAAATATAACTTAATTAAGGAAATATCTAAACATTATAATTTAGAAGAATTCTTTAAAATTAAATTACCGAGTTATAAAACCCACGCTTCATTATATACTCTACTAGAAATATATAATAGCGAAGTACTATCTAATCCAGATCAAATTATTGATAATAAGATTTCTTTATTAGAATATATGGTAGCTACTCCTATTAAATCTAAAAAAGTAGAAAATGATTTAATGGAAGAATTTAAATCGTATCCTAAAGATCTTAGAATATTAACATATAAAGTTATGTTAGAAAATTTTAATGGTAAATATGGTACGTTAAATGATGATCAAAAAGATGTATTAAAAGAATTTATTAATTCCGTTGATAATACTCCTAGATTAAAAGAATTTTATAATGGTAAAGTATTTGATTTAAAAGAAAAATTAAATAAAATATTACCTAATATAGAAAATAAAGCAACACAAATTAAACTTAATGAAGTAACAAATCTACTATCCCCATTAAGTAAAACATCTAACGTAAGTGATGATGATTTAATTAACTTACTCCAATATTGTGAACTATTAGAAGAAATTAAAAAATCTAATGGAAACAGATAATATCTTAAAACCTAAAGATGTAGATCCAGCCTTACTCAAACGACTTGAGGATCAATATGGACCTATGGATATGGAAAATGATTTCTTTGATAGGACTTTATTAAATTATTACAAAACAACAGATGTAGATAAGGAAACAAATTCTAGTACACAAAAAACCATAAAACTACCAAGTTTAGGAGATTCATTAAAAAAGATGTCTACTGCTTTAAAATCACTTAAAGGATTATCAGGTACAGATGTTGCTCGTAATGATGCAGAAATACAAAAAGTATTAGATGATTTTAAAAAGGCATTTAATAAATATAGAACACATTTAAGAAAATCATATCCTGATCAATATAGACAGATAAAAAACCAATTAGAAGAAAATGATGTTGATGAAGCATCAACCTCTAGTGGTGCTGGTTCATATCAAACTCCATTTGCATTTAATAAAAATAAAAATGCCGATGGAACCGATAATGATGTAATGATTAAAAAATATGGATACAAATTAGCCCCAGTGGAAGAAGGTCCTGGAGCAACATTTGGGCCTGGACCTGCAGCAGGTCCTGATGGGGTTGAGGATAATATGTTAGTGAAAAAATTTAAATACAAATTAGTTCCTAAACCACATACATCAAAAACAATAGCTATAGTTGATTTATCTAAAGGTAAAACAACACCATTAAATGAAGCAGATGTCAATATTGAAGAATATATTAACGGATTAGGCATTGAAAGCTCAGCAATGAAAAAACATATTACATCTCGAATATTGGGATTTGATAAAGTTGAAAATAAATTAAACGAATTAATTCCATTATTAGCTCAAGCTAAAATTAAAACAATGGATTATTATAAAGAAAACCCCGATTTTAAAGTACTCTACGGTACAGATTTAGCAGTAGATTATTTAGATGACTTAATAGAAATGTTTAAAGATTAATATTTATAATCATGACACTACAAGAACAATACAACCAAGTTAAAACAGGCAAAGGTGATAAAAATCACTTCCTAAAACAGGCAATACGACAATTTCCTAACTATATTACCCTGCACAATACATTTGAACAGGTAGAAACTATTTTACAAAGCAAAAGTCTTCTTAGTGAAGTAATTGTTAATAAAAAAGGTATGTTATCTGAAAGTATAGGTGGATATGTTGATATGCATGCTAACACAACAACAAACTGGTTTAAAGTATTTGAAGCTAAAACAAATAATGATGTTAAAGCTGATATGAAAGAAACCGATAAACGAATAGTTGATTTAGAAACTAAAGACTATGATTATAAGGATGAAAAAAATATAGATAACCTATATGGCCAAGCATTCTTATCAGGTTATTATGTTGAGATGGAAGATCCTAAAAATGAAGATAAAACAGTTAGAGAATTAAAAGCTATTGTAGCTAAAAATTTAGCTAAAGATATGACGTTTTATACTACTAACTCTGCATTTGGTCTTAGAATTGATGGTTACCAAGACGATGTACCAGGAGCTGGTAAAATTGTTGAACCTAAAGGTAAATACAAACAATCAGGATACGGAGACTTAAAGAAATAATATGAAACAAGTTCTAATAGAAACTCAAGCATTTAACGCAAAACCAGTTAGTTTAACTGAATCGATAGCCCCATCAGGTAATCCATTAGTTGAGGGTATATTAGCCACCGCCGAAATAAAAAACGGTAATGGTCGTTATTATTCTAAAGATCTATGGGAACGTGAAATTAACAATTATAGAGTACTTGTAGATGAAAATAGAGCAACAGGTGAATTAGATCATCCAGAATCCTCTATTATTAATCTTAAAAATGTATCTCACATCATTAGAGAAATGTGGTGGGATGGAGATCAAGTAATGGGTAAAATTGAAGTATTACCTACTACATCAGGAAATATACTAAAAGCACTAATAGAAAACAACGTACAAGTAGGTGTGTCATCACGAGGTATGGGTTCATTAGAAGATAAAGGTGGTGTATTAGAAGTACAAGATGATTTTGAATTATTATGTTGGGATTTTGTTTCAACACCCTCTAATCCAGGATCATATATGCATTTAACAGAAGGTAAAGAAATGCAAGAAAATAAATATTTAAAAGTAAATACATTATTATCGGAAATATTATGTGCTAATGGCACCTGTCCGGTGATTTAAAATATGCTTCTACCTTAGGAAGTCCTATACAATTTATAGGCACTAAACGCTCTCTGAAAAGGGGGCGTTTTTTGTTTCCTTCCACATACGTATCGTCATAATATGTTATTTTTATATAACATGATAACTTTAGAAATTATTACGTTTCGACAATCGTCAACAATAAACGTATTTCCAACAATTTAATTTGAGGACAAATGGTAAACAACAGAGATTTGCTTAAAGAAGCAATCGCAGACGCTAAAACTGTAAAAGAAACAGCT
>JACKZZ010005724.1_pt1 | contig 13953 bp, 6 predicted proteins | sample 8027871 | NCBI WGS metagenome assembly JACKZZ01 (sample SAMN15724774, study PRJNA655200) | protist metagenome | isolation source: fluorescence activated cell sorting (FACS) single amplified genomes of... | place: USA: West Boothbay Harbor, Gulf of Maine | collected 2000-07-19
TGCTGTAATTTTTCCATCTGGTGCCATCCCACCCTTTGCTGCAATAGCTTTGCCTTCATCCCATTCCTCAGTTTCTTTTTGCAATGCGTGGGTCACCATATGTTTGTACATCAACTTCAATTCACCATCGTACATTTTCTTTGCAGCTGCAGGGTCACTTGGATATGGCCCTTTTGGCGATCCCGGGTTTATAAAATTCACAGCCTCCTTACCATCAGGGTCGTTGCCGCCTGGCATTACCCCGCCAGATATTTTAACAACACTTTCTGTACGCCCCATGTTCATACCTCGTGGTGAAGCATCTATTTTACTTTTTATTTTCATGTCTACATTTAAACGGCCACGTATGTGTACCATATCAATATTTCGCACATAATGCATGATTATGAATATTAACAACTGCAATTTGATACACTGCACACTCATCGCCGTTGCTCTTTTCTTCCAATGTATGTATATATTATGAATATGGCTATTTTTTTCTATTTATATTGCATCAATATACAAAAAGTAATAAAGTATTACCACAAAAAATTATATAGACTATCTTATTTGTACAATAATTATTTACAAACTTAGTATAATAGTATATCGAGAAACGTATGTACACATACACACGCGCACAAGTGGGAGACGTTATTTAAAGTGAATATCCGCAATGTACGCAACGTGATTAGTCTACTAAAGTCAAATCGAATCGAGCAAATGTGGTTTCGGCAGTTTGTCCACATCACTCTTAGATAAAAAAATAAAATAATAATAGACTCCTCCTTTTTATATTATATATAGAGAAGTCATCTCCTCGCGTCTTCACCAAGCGACGTACTTGGTAGTGTACCCTCGTGCCAAAGAAGGTAGCGCAATGCTTCTCATACGAAATACCTTAATAATACCAGCAATCTATACTAATATTAATATTAATACTACCGCTAAGTATAATAGCAATCTTACAAACTACAAACATGTAGCAATGTAAAGATCAAAACTAACATAATAGTATGTGTAATTGTGCACCCTAATAATACCCTCAGTAATAATAAATAAAAAATATAATTAATAATAATAATAATAATAAATAATACCAGGTAATAATAAATAAATAATTAATAAAATATAATTTATTTATTATTATTATTATACCAGGTATACACTCATACCTTCTGTAATTGTATTGAGTAATCTGGTTGTTTTTGAGTGATTCGAAGTACACGAAAACATCGAGACGCACATAGATTTATGTATAACGTACTCCAAAATTAAAGATGAAAAATAGTTTCTTTACCTGGGGGAAAAAAACTCAAAAAAAGTTACCAGAGTCAAAAGACGGTACAACTACTACAGAAAAAATAAATGCATTAAGAAAATTAGTTGACTCTGGGAAACTAAATACAGCCAATAGAAAAAAGTATCAGAAATTGTTGGATCAATTTTTGGAACTGCGTGATAAAGCAAACGCCAAAAAGGCGGCCGCAAAAAATAGCTCAATTGACGATGATGATGAAAATGATATGGCAAGAAAAGCAATGTCAGAAGAAAGTAAAGTTGCAAAAGTAAAAGCCAAAGCTATTGAAGTTGCAAAAAAAAAAGCAGAAGAGCGACACAAAATTATTACTACAAAAATTAAAGCAATGCATCCAAAGCCGGTTAAAAAGTTTGCATGTGGTAATGAAAGTGCATTAATGTTATTAGAAAATGGTGAATTATATCAATGGAGAGATGACAACCCGTTGCCTGTACTTATGAATGATATGTTTGTAAAAAATTATGATCATAATTCACTGGTTGCAAAATTAAATGCTAGACGTTTCTATTGGACTTTTGAAGAGCTAATAGCGTTGGATAGAAGAGCAATTGAAAAAATAAAAAATGAAATGAAAATTGTTATCCACAACAGAGGCGACATAATTTTGCGCTTGACTGGTTTAATAACTAAAGGTACTATGCCAAAAAAGTATTCAAAATTAACTGTACAGGATTTAGAAACGAAAAAAAAAAGTGATTTGGAAACCCTAGCAAATGAACTTGGATTACTTGATAGTGTTAGTATCCAGTACATTGTCCGCGCCATTATTAGTAAACGTGCGAATGCAACCACTCTTATTACAGATGTATCAGCGGGTGCGTTTCACTTCGTTGCTGCCACAAATTTAAATGCCATGCCACTATGGAGCTGGGGGAAGAATGATTTTGGTCAATTAGGTCTAGGAGATAATGATGATCGAGAACAACCGACACCGATCACTGCAATGAACACTAAAGTAGAAAGTGTTTCATGTGGGGATAATTTTACTATTTGTGTGACAAAATTGGGGACCGTCTATACATGGGGTCGGGGTGAAAACGGTCAATTAGGCCATACAGTTATACTAGATAACGATGAAGAAGAAGATGAAGGAATGAAGAAAACAAAGCTGCAATTATCCGTTGACGATATCTCAATACCTCGTAGAATGGAATTGACAAGTGAAATCGGAGAGAAACTTCGTTTTGAAGGTGAAGCTGTTGACAATGCAAACCCATCATTAAATATAGCTGCTGGTGGCTCCATGAGCGCAGCATGGACAACGCGTTGGGAGGTTGAAGACGAACTAAACCATTATGACCGTAAAGCATTAGAAGATTTGAAGTTGGAATTAGAGGAAAAGTTTCGTCAGTTAGAAACAAGTGAGTCTGTCTATAAAGAGCTAGTGAAGCGATTTGGTGAGCCAAGAGCATGTGTTGAGTACGCGGAGCTAGTTACTTGTTTTACTGAAATTGCTGATATGAAAGATAATGAACCATGTTGTTTTTACCGTGGTGAAAAGCATTATACTGAAGAAAAATGTATGAAATGTTATGGACGCGGGTACCATCGTGACAAAAAACTAGATGCTATTGATACTTTAATTGATAAATCAAATGAAATTGTACTGCAACGAAGAAATGAACTGCAATCGGCGAAAAATGCAATCAATGGCGTCAAGTCGACCTTGAAATTACTATTAAAAGAATTGCGAGAAAATAAAAGTGAAAAGTCAAATTTAGAACAGGTCCAAAACACTTTAATGAAAGAATTAGCAGCAGTGAAATCAGGTAATGTGAAGGCTAACATAGCAGGGGGTTCAGGCAAAGAAGAGATGTTGGCTCGCATACATAATGAAATACACTCATTGGGGGAATCAATGAATCGTATCCAGCATCAAGAGGAAATGATAGATCGAGAGGCGCATAAAACTCACGGGCGCTTATTAGGCATGAAGGTCTCATTAATTAAAATACAAAAGCAATTCCATCATGAAACTAGTAAACTGTTGTTATATAAACGATTGAAATTACGGCGCCAAAAACGTTTGAAATGGAATATGATTCTTTTAAGAGACAATCATGCGCGTCGTTTAATTGAGAAGGCACATAGTATATGGAAAAAAATTGAACGCACTGAAGTTGCATATTTATTTACAAATAGTGAGGAGATGACTAAACTGCTGGAGGAACATGGTAAAAAATCAAATGATGAGTTGGAAACCGCTTGGTTAATTGAGTTAAGCAACCAAAAATTGCGACAGCTTATGATAGTTGCAACAAACGAAATGGCTCGAGAGAAAACGGCTAGTTGGAGATTTGAGAAACATATTATACTGGGTGACGTTGTTACAGGATGGAATGAGTATGATTCAAAAGGGCGGCCTGTTTTATACGCACGTTATGAAATTGATAGTGGTCGTCAAAATAATGGAGTATCACGAGAGCAACCATTTTATTGCCATGCTTTTCAGCACGATGAATGTGACTTACCATGTCCATATAAACATGTGCATGAAATTATGCCAATGCATGTTAGACAGAAAGCATTAAGAAGACAAGGTTTTAAAGGGGGTGATGTTGATTGCGTTGAACCAGGAGAAAATACGATAACGTTAGATAAACCAACATTGCTACTATCATTTTTTAAATACGAAGAAGAAGATCAAGGCACAATACAAAAAATACGTGTATATGTTGATGGTAATGGAACTGGTGAGGGTATCCAACAGATATATGGTGTAGCATATAGTCAGATGAACGAATTCCCAGGTAAAATTATACCGTCGGGCATAAGTATACCAGTCGATATTAAAAGTGGGCAGGAGCCGGGTTGGATAGATTGCCCATTTGCAAATCCAGTCAGCCTACCTGTAACTGATCGACAAAATATTGATGATGATATTAACAGTGTAGATGGCGGAGTTTGGATTGGTATATATGCACCACATGGAGCGGGGATCATACGTTTGTATGGTCATGATTTAAAAGGAACTTCTAACAAATTGGTTTTACGAAAAAATTTAAAGGTTGTTGATAATTATCTATTAACTTCACCACCAATACAATTTCCGCAACATGAGATCATTAAATTTAGACCAAGCTTATATTGTGAGACTGCCGGTTTGTGGGCAAGGTTATTGCAGATCCTGCTAGATGTTGCAAAATTACGACAACGTTTAAATCAATTGTTACTGTCCATCACACATACGGAAATTGAAGCAAAACAACTTAAGGTGGGGCAATAAATCAAAATATATACACGCATATATATCATGATAATTCCTACCTCTCTATGGAATAAAATAACTGAGTTCCTTTAATCGATCTTACAGTGAGTATCAATACAACCTCAAGAAGGGACGTATCGAAAGAGGTACATCGATAACTTTAACCTTCTGCTGAAGAAAAAATTTCGTTATATGAGGGAGGTGAATAAATTGACCCTGGGTACAATTTATCGTATTCTTCCCCAAATGCTAATTTTAATGCGCTACGATAATTATAGGCCCACGTCTTGATAATCGCTGTTTGTATATCTCTACATGTAGTGTTAACCCTATATTAATAATAATAATTATGCGCGCGTATTATATTTATACGAAATATATTATTTTATCTTATATATACTCATTATACCTTTTTGGTACTATCATTTTATCTAATTCGACTAGATCTTTGTCCATAGTAAACTTAAATTAATGAGTAAGATACTACGAGTAATTATACATCTCGGTATTTAAAATAATAAATAATGAGGTGTAAGAATTTATTTATATCGGTGTATGATATATTTACTTTTACATTCAAACATCTCAGAAAAATAAAATTTTAATATTTACGCGAGTTTTGGATTATAAACTTAACACTCATGATGGGGTGCTTTTGTGCGCACATCATATTGAGATGTTACATGTTTACTTTTTGATTCTCTCTGAATACCCCATTATTGTTTCTTCTACATCAAGTAGCATACCAACACATTTTTCATTTGAAAAATTAGAAACTTTCTGTGCTAATTGCAATGGCGTATATTCCATTGTAAATGTTTTAACTTCTGTCGCCTCTGGATAGATTGATAATAAATATGGAATCACTGTGTCTTTCCCATAGTATGCTGCATAATGCAGTGGCGTCTCGCCTTCCTCGTCTCTCAATTTTATGCACTGCGGTTCATTTTTAACTAGCTTTTTTATACAGTCCAGCAGTTCTTTACTACCAGAGTTTCCACTACCTTTCTTGATGCATTTGTGAATTTCATGCCTACCAAACAAGTCTACTAATGGCACATACCTTTGTTTCGTTTCTTTCTCTCCTTCCTTATCACCAAAAGTAGTACCATCAGCAGGTTTGCTTAAGGATGTAGTCGTCTGTTGTTCATCTGCTGAAAATTTTGCGCTGCCTGTTTCTTTCATTGCGGAAAACATGTTTTTGATTTCTGTGGGACAAAAATTAGAATTTCTAGCTAAATCATACACAGATAGCCCAGAATTTGTTAAGTGATCAAGTGCCTCAGGATACATTTTCAATAAATATTCAATGATCTCTTTTCGCGCACCCCAAAACACGGCAATATGTAATGGTAAATCACCCTCTTCGTTTGGTACTTGCAAACACAAATTATACTTGGAAATTAAGTATTCAATTATTTCCATGCCGCTATTGTGAAATACTGCGTAATGTATTGGCAGCCAACCATTCTCATCAAACGTTTCAAGTTTCTCTGGGTATGTGTCACATATTTTAACCATGTCTTCAACCGTTGCCATTTGCCAGTGGTGCCTGCATTTTGAGTATACAGTATGTATCGAATCAGTTTTTATACTCGTGTGAATATGGTTATATGGGTGCATTGGATGATTAGGAGTTAAAAATGTTAGCTGGACTGGCCGAACATCATGAGCAATATAATCTTCTAGGTCTTCTTTTTCAACATTAAAAGCATGGTGTATCCCAATACCTGATAAAACATATGCTACTCTCAAATTGCCAGGATTTTGTTGTACTCCCTTCTTTTCGACATCAGTCACAATCATATAAGACTCTTCGAACTCTTTGTCGACGTATTTCAGTTTAAACCACACCTTTTCGTCATCGTGCAACGTTACTATTGACGTATGCTCCCGATGGTGGTGGTGATGATGATGGTTGTGAGGGTGGAGTTCATGGTTGGGATGGAGAAATGTGATGCAGAGCGGACGCTTTGACTTCATTAAAATTTCAACAATGTCATCTTGGTGTTCATTGATAACATTTTTACCATCTATCGTATGGATTAACCAGTGCTCTTTAACTCCTAAACGTGCCGCCTGACCATGTGGCTTTATGTAAAAGACTGCACAATGCATATCATGTTCATGGTCCAACGGTTCCAACCCGAAACCAAGGGACCCTTCGTCTTCAAAAATAACTTCATCCAATTGTTCGCCGTCTTCAAACATAACAGTGTGTGTAATATTATCGCTCGAACAACAAGGTGTCTTTAATCCCTGCTCGGGGTCATTATTTGCATGAATTATATCGCGCAGGCGCTGCAAATCAGGCAAAACTGATTGGAACTTGGTGCTTTCGCGGAACAGTTATTCACATGTGCATACGCCATGTGTGATGTGAACGCCGCGATTTTACTACTACACTACTATACAACATCTCTGTATCGTAATATAATAGTAGTAGGTTTTATAGAAATTGTAGTAGTAATAATAATAATATAATAATAATAATAATAATAATATAGTTCCAGTAGTATAGTAGTATGCAATCATCAATATAAATAAATAAATATAATATATAATAATAGGTACTATAATAATAGGTATATACCCGAGTGAAGTATTGGATTTTAATTGGCCTGCTATACAGTAATCCCGAATTTGGTCTTGTGATCAATGTGAAAGTTTTGGGGTCAAAACCAATAACTTCAACTTCTGGCTGCTGTGACTGGGCTTGTTGTTGTTGTTGTTGTTGTTGTCTGAGCAGCGCCTGTCTTTCTAGTTCCGCTTGTCTAGCATCTTCTCTATCATCATATTGATTATTTAGTCTTTGTCCTGTTTCTGCAGTTTTACCGCTGAGTTGAGTGCCTGCAACTGGGGCACCGTCGTGTCTTGAGGTCATGTCAACGTATTCATGCCCCTTCACATTTCCAACTGAAGCCTCGTGTTCCATTTGCCATAGCACCTTTTCATTACCATGCTGATCAATTGTTTTTGTGAAGTATCGCTTATTACCATCTTCGTCAGTATAATAGTCTCCTCTCTGTCCAGTTTCGGGTGGGGAGTCCCTGGTGAACTCACCTTTTTGTCCAACTTCCTCCCCATTTTCATTTAACCACTTTCTCTCATTGGCTATCGCTTCAGCTTGTTCCTCTCGAGTCATATCGTTCCAATCTGGTCTCTTTGCAGCCATGTCTGTATCGCCGTCGTCATCCGTGCTTTCTGCTGGCGGTGATTCTGATGATTCTGCTGGAGGCGATTCGGATGATTCCGCTGAAGACGATTCGGATGATTCCTCTAGTGGAGGTGCTTTATTATCTTCCGTTGCTGGTGCTGCCTCGCTACCTTCTGCTGGAGCTGGTGCTTCTTCCCCCGCAGGTGGCGGTGCTGCTTCCCCCGCAGGTGGCGGTGCTGCTTCCGGATCGTCGGGTGGCAACATATCCGTGGGAACACAACTACCTTTACTTTCGCTACCAATTTCATCTTCATTTCCTTGGGATATAGAACGTTCCATTGGGCATGGTAAATCATCTTCTAAATTTTTTGTTATATTTTCATGTAGATAATTTATTGTATCTGTACGCAGACCATCTGGGTTAGGTCGTTCAGAAATAAACTCTTTTTTGATTTCCGGTATCATCATATTCAATAAAGGTTCTTCCAATTGTTCTTCTGCTTCACTAACCAACATTTCCTCTGTATGTCGCATTTTATGGCGCATTTCTAAATATGCATATACGTCCGCTGCAAATGCCCCACCACCTTTCATTTTTTTATTTTTAACATGCCCAGATGCAATTGCTTCCCGTATAATATCAATGCCATTTTTTATTGCTCCATTTTTTTTCTTACGTTTCCATTCTTTTTTATTTTTCCAATGTTCGTATTTCATATGATGGCGTCGTAAAAGTTCATACAAGTCGTCGTATTGTGAAACTGTCAATTCTTCTGGTGTTGATGGTTTTAACTCGACGGAGCCATGGTATACTTCACCACCAGCGTTGGTTAACGTAATTGGTGGGTCTAACGTTTGTCCTTTTGTACCTAAAAAATGAAGGAAACATTTGTGCTTTTCACCGGTAGTTTTATTTTTATAATGATTCAACCAATAAAAAAAATCATCGTCATATTCTGCTACTTCCTCTTCATCATTAAAATGTTCATGCATGGTCATATCCCTTAATTTTAAATGTCCACCTAACGACAAATCTAAAAATGCTGAATATACATTGCTTCGATCGCCTGGATATGTGTGAAATCGATCGTCGCGATGCTGGTACATATTTAACACATGATGCCCACCCGTCATACTATAATTGGTAGTAAATATATGATCACACTCATGTAAATTTTCCTCCTCGTCTTGTTTACTATGATTGCCACGTGTTGGCAAAATGCCTTCCAATGGTTCACAGTGTGATTCAATAATTTCACGCCCGCATTGCAAACGAGTCAATCCATCTAAATCTGCCATATTTGCAATTTTTGTAGTATTGTTAATATATAATGGTTGGTCAAATGCAACACGAATTTGTATTAAATGTATTGTTTTCCAATTATGTTTGTTATTATCATTCGCCATCATAATACTATTCCAACCATTTGGACCATATTCATCATACCATGTTTGATCAGAATGTATATCACCATGATATATTTCATTTGTTAATAATAAATCATCGTACCCTAATTCAACACCGATAAAATGTTCTGAATACGTTGCAGCAACCGGTTTTGGAGATAATCCATTGACAACATAATTACTCGCAAATATTAATATTAATGCTGTAATGATTTTTTGTCGTTGTATGTTGCTTCGTTGTTTACGTGAATTCATATTAAATAACTTTATTGCGATGCAAAGAAATGCTAAATTTGAATTGCTTGTGGCGTTCTTATCGCAATAGAATATCTAAAATGCCGCTATTGTTTTGTTGAAACCAGCAGCAAAAATCTTTGTATGTATATTTTGTATCACTTTTCGTAGCACTTAAAATGATTGCTTGTGTCGTTCTTGTCACAATGGAATATCTAAAATGCCTCGGTTGTGTAACGGTCGGCAAAAAAACAATAGTTCATTGATTGTACACATATATGCATTTGATTATTATTAATTATAAAAAATTATGGGATGAAGTAAAGAGGAATTGGAAGAATGTAAGAAGATGTAAGAGAGGATTTAATAAATGAAATAAAAGAAGGTGTTTTATTTTAATTTATTATATTTATTAATAATAAAAAAAAAGTTACGTAATAATAATAATAATAATCAAGTCATAAAAAGGCAATCATCAAATATTGTGCTATTCTATCTGTCTGGGGGCTTCCTTTATATGCTATCTGACGTCATGCCTAAAATCAAAAATGGTTATGGATATTAGTCTAAGAAGTATAATATGTATCACAATGACATCGATAAAAACAATGAATACCGGGGGACTCTTGGGGGGGGTGCAGGTTGCAGGCATAGGTCTAACTACTATACAAAAACTGCCCCTTTTTTTAAAGAAGTTAAATGTCGAAAGGAGGTAAAACCTCAGCTCAACACTAACACGCAGTATGTACGATGATAGGAAGCTTACAAGTACGATTCATGTATTGTTTGTTGGATATGTACATACTCCATGGGGTTATATCATCCTAGAGCTCTATACTAGAATTAATTAATATTAATAAAATATAATAATAATAATACTACAGTACAATACCAACCATAGTGCCGCACAGCTCTATAGTGCCACTACAAAATTTAAAAAACTTAAGTACAATATTTAGTATATGTATATATCCCTATATAATATTCGCTATATAAAACTTAAAAAACATAGTACAACATTTAGTATACTTAATTTTTTTTTGTTAATTTTATAATAATATTAATTAATAATGTAGTGTGGTAGTAGTAATATTTTATATAGTACTATATAGTTATATTATTATTTATTTAATAAGGTTACTTTTTTTTATTATATCTATTGAATATTATATATTTAATATATAGCTACAATTATTATTATTTGTTTCTTCTCCCTTTTCCCTTTCGTGTCTCCTGTCCTGTATGTAGCTTCGTCTGATAATGACATATATGACAACGCTTTCCAAAGACGTTGACATTTTCGTTCTGTTGACGCGTACAAAGGTATTATTTATTATAATTGCTGCACGTACACAAACGCACACACATATACATTAAAGAATATACATGGCTGGTTATTCTCCCAAATATGATGCCGTGCCAGTAGAAAAATATTTAACCAGTGTATTTGGACCGGCAAAGAAGCATATACGACAAACTAAAAAAATTAAAAGAATAACTTTAAATTACAATAATAATACAACTGGCGCTGCTGTCACTAGAGTAAATAATGCTGTGCCAAACAGTGATGGGTCAGCAGGATACGGAAATACAACTCTGGATGGTTCTATTTACACTCGTGATACCGCACCAGATAAGATCAAACACAAATTTATTTATTATTTCAAAAAATTTCCAGAAGACTTAGCAGCACAGTTGCAAATGGATGAGATTGCATCTTTCAGTGTGACAGAGGCGACGTTTGCTGATCAAATCTCAGAAATTATTGCAGAGCAAAATGGTGTACATAGCAGTATGTCCATCGTTGATGCAACAGCATGTGTTGGTGGAAATACCATGTCTTTTGGGAAATATTTTGAACGCTTAACATCAGTTGAACTCGATCCAAAACGGTTTAAAATGTTAAAACATAATGTAGAAGTTTGTCAACAACATAAAACGTTTGGTTTTGCGGCCAAGACGCGCCTTTTTTGTGGTGATTATACAAAACTTATGAAAACTCATATTGGGCGCAGCGATATAGTATTTTTTGATCCGCCTTGGGGTGGTATGGATTATAAAAATGAAGCTTCGGTCGAATTATATTTAGGGAACCGAAAAATGGATGATATCGTGAATGATTGTAGCCAATATGCCAATTACATTGTTTTAAAATTACCAAAAAATTATAATATGGTTGCATTAAGGCAAGGTATAAAAAATGGAAAAGTAATATATAGTGAGGATTTATCGAATAATCGAGGCGTTGTTAAAATGAAACTAGTAGTAGTACTGTGTGTAAATCAACAGCAGCAGCAGCACCCACAACAACAACAGCAGCAGCAGCATCGACAAATGATGATGATGCAACAAAGACAGAATGCAAATACTGAATTAAAACTCGTCAATTCCTCGAGTCCAATCATCACCTGGAAAGATGCTATAAATTCGATAGTTGGTGGTGTGAATGCTTTAAAAACATGTCAGTTCCGTGGTTTGTATAGTAAAGAGGATGATACTTGCAAAGCATGGACTCATATTATGAACGTATTTCCAAACGGAGTGCCATGCTTTCGTACTAATAAGGAATGCATTGAGTTTTGTAAAACACTTGGAGGCATACCAACCAATCCACAATTTCCACATTTGCAACATGTTTACACCACGCTAATTGGTTGGGAGCAAATTATGCGATGGATGCATGGTCCAATGCGAGAGTATCGAATACGATATCCTTTAAATAGACTCATCTCTAGTGTCAAACGAAAGAGAAGCGGTATTAATAGGTTCACTATGAGCAAGACCCCCAAAATATACCAAGAGACGGAAGATCGGTGTAATTTACCGTTTTTCAAGCGTATTAATGAGGAAAGTACAATGAATACTTTACTGTACATGTTCTTCCATATGCGTTGTGGAATATATATAATGATACGTAACAATCATTTACAAATGTTTGTTCCGTTTGTAAATGATCAATATCGCAATACATTTAGCCATTTATTGGAAATGGATTCTGAAGACGGTTCGATGGAGCAGTAAGTACAAACATTCTGTTGTTTTGTTGTATTTTATTTTATTTTATTTTGTTAATATGGGAGCTAACAAAACCGTTCTTTTTAATACATTTATGTATAATATGTCCTCCTTATATATTGCAGATACTATAACGAAAAGTGGGATCGAGGCTATTGTAGAAAAGAAAATATAATTCCAGACAAAGCACAATGGTGGGCAAATGCAAATATATTATGCAATCAGCACCAAGGGTTTGAAGAAGCAAATACAAATTATTGGGGCGACCATCATTTGTGTTCCATTCGTGATATGTTTGTAGCTGCATGCAAAGAACGGGATATGCCTGATATGGAATTTTTCATAAATAAGCGTGATCATCCACAATTAAAACGAGATTTAACCGAACCTTATGATTTTATCTTTTTGAATAAACACGGAGATAAGCCTCCACCGTTGAGTCGTACAAAGTTTAAGACATATGCTCCAATTTTTAGCTATTATGTTGGGGAAAAATTTGCTGATTTTGGTATACCATTGTCAGATGATTGGGCATCCGCTACGGGCTTGGTTTTCCCAGATACTCTGATGGTGAAAAGTGGCAAGGTAAAAGGAGGAACAGATTTATATAGCGAAGAAAACTTTAAAAAATTTATAAAACCATGGGAAGAAAAAAAACCAACAGCATTTTTTCGTGGTAATCTGACTGGTGGTGGGGTAGATAAAGAAGCAAACCAACGCATCAAGCTAGTCACCATGGCGCATGAATGCGAGCTGAATAACAAGTACAATGGTAAAGAAGATGGGCATGCGTATTTAAATGCTAAAGGCACTGGGTGGAATGTGCGTGATAAAAAATTAACGTACTCGCCGAAAGTTACGTATCCGAGAAAGGATAACTTCCCATTTGTCAGCGGACGAGTAAATTTTGTGCCGATATATAAACAGACGGAGTATAAGTACATTGTTTATGTCGACGGACATAGTGCCGCAAATCGTTATGGTTTTTTAATGCGACTTGGCTGTGTTATTTTGCGTGTAAAATCATTAGATACATGCGCAGGGAATGAAATGTGGTTTTACCCATTGTTGAAAGGATATGATATTAACTCAAACAAAAAAGTCACAATTGCAGACAAAAATAAGCCTGACACGATATTGGATGCACCTGATCATATTTTAATTGCTGAGGATTTAAGTAATTTATTGAGCACAATCGAATGGTGTAAAAAAAATGATGCTTTATGCAAGATAATAGCACAAAATTCTATTGTGAAGCATGACAAATACATGGGAAGAGAAGGAATATTGGATTACATTGAGTTTACATTTAATCGTTTGTCTCAACATACAGAATCTATGCCATGGTGGTACGTTCGGCCAAAGAACCCTGTTCCTGTGCCGTATATCGACCCGGCAACAGGTAAAACTAGATTTAATCTTGGAAAGACTTTTGAGGAGAAGTGGTGTGTCTAAACAAGTACGAGTAAAAAATATATTTTTATGTGTGAGTACGACAGATATTATACGAACATATATATTATTTTCTTGCTCCTCGTTTATATATATAATATACGGTAATAAGTAGTAAAAAAAAAATTAGTTATCAAAAGATCAAAAGTATATATCATACTTGGTATGTATAAATAG
>JACKZZ010015360.1_pt1 | contig 13949 bp, 11 predicted proteins | sample 8027871 | NCBI WGS metagenome assembly JACKZZ01 (sample SAMN15724774, study PRJNA655200) | protist metagenome | isolation source: fluorescence activated cell sorting (FACS) single amplified genomes of... | place: USA: West Boothbay Harbor, Gulf of Maine | collected 2000-07-19
GTGGAGCTTCTGCTTGTTGCGGGCGCAGCTTGCGTCACAGGGCCGTATCCTCGCGGGCGTGGCGTGCGCTGCAGGACTGCAAAATGTTGATAGGTCCACAGAGCCAAAGGAAACGAAAACGGATAATTGGGTGGAAAAATGGATAAGGTTTCAAGTCAGTTAAGGGTGGAACTGGCGGAGTTTGTCCTTGTTCTTAGAAGCGAATAGTTGTTAGGTCTCGCTTTATGTTTGAGACTGATCTAAATAGATAAACACTTGCCTTGCGTACTGGCATTTGCTATTTTGATATATTTATATCTTATCTTGATGTAGAGCAGAAGGCCGAATTTTTGTCGAAGATAGAAAACAGAAAGCTAAAAAGGTAACCTTTATCTCGGAATCTCCCAACACCTACCAGGCGAACACACAACACCGATCGAACAAAATGGCATTTTTCTCTAGCAACACTGGACAAGCGAACACCCATCACCATCACCATCAAATGGCAGCCCTTCAGGCCCAGGCTGGAATCGTGATGGACAACTTTTTCAAGAAGGACGAGTCAAAGTGAGCAAAGCTTTGTTGCACGTGCGACTGCAGGAACGATAAAACTAAAACTGTGTGAACACATCTTAACCTTAGGTATCGTCTGCCATTTCGCTTGGAAAATGAATCAATGGCCTGCGGCATTCCTATGTGCTGCACGCTAGGTACACGCAGATGCTTCGCCGAGCCATAAAAAAGAAAAATAGAAACTGTTGTAATGGTCTGGCATGTGCGAACAATTCAAGGTTATGAACATTTATGCATGACACACTTTGACGAATAACAGGCCCCGTCAGCGAGTTCAGTCTACCGCCCTTTTTTCCTGCCAAGTTGCGTGAACGTGGGCTTGAGGTACTGTTGATTTCACATGAGGCTCGTATTACGCCCCAAGTAATTTGTAACCCCCCCCCCAAATAGGCGAAAGAAGTGGCACCGTTTGTTGCGGAGCTAAATTTAGTGTTGAAAAAGTCTGTCATGCCGATGTTCCCAGCTCTTTGCTTTCACTTCTGTGCTCCGTATGCAACATTTTGCTTGACATAGCACCAATTAGCTGCCCCACAGCAGAAGCTCACATTAACAAAGGTATTGCTGTGTTTTATTGCGCATAACAGGTTTTCTCCAATTTGCATCGCTGGCTGCGCTGCATCGAAACGTAAGAAAGGAATTGCGGAAGCTGTCGACAAGTTTAACCGAGAGCTCGGCGCACCTCGAGGTATGCATATATTTTCCGACTGCTGTGCATCATTGTGAGCAGCAGATTCTGATGTTATCAGCTCAATTTGGATGGCTGAATTCGTCGCATTTAAGATGAATGAAACATAATTATATCTAATATCTTTTTCTTTTTACATGCAGGATTGTATTGGGGAGAGATAGATACATCAAGCCAATTCATGAGTAAAACCGACAAAGAAATACAATTTCATGCTATTTTATAGCCTATTGGGTGTTTTCGTGTCAAAATTTGATACACAGTGAAATCAAAAACAAAACTGAACCTTCATTTGCTCAAGTTTTTCTGTTTTGTAATGTTCAGTGGGGTTGCCACTAATGGCTGACGAAAAACTGAATAATGAGTATCTTCGATCTGTTGGGATGGAGCCCCCAATAGCAAACACAAGCAATGTTCAGGCCCAAAACATATCGAAATCAATACCTGTCGCTGGTGACGACTATTTGTTGATTTTTCTTTTTTTCTGTGGGATTCAGCTGCAGTTATTGGCAGCAATATTCGATTTTCATTACAACAGCAGATTCCACCATCGCCCGAGCAAGCTCGCATCTTTGCCGAAATTTATTTTGTTGATACGTGTGCTCACAGTGCCAGTCGCTCAACAAGTAGATAATGGGAGTTCGCACGTCAACCAAGCACAAGTCGATCCACCAGAATATAATGCCGATGAGACAGGCGACCGCTATTCAGCGAAACTGCCGGCTGGTGCTGGTGCTGCACCCGCTGAATATGCAGATTAGGCCTCAACTGCGTATGTTGCGAGTTGGGTCTAGCGAAAGCCCTCTATGGAGCGGGCAGAGGGCGCAGGGCAGATAGCGAAGCATCACAACACGCCCAGCGGTAATATGCATATTACTCGTATATTGCTGATCGGCTTTTATATGCTGCGTGCGCGCACGTGCGCGGGTGCCAATATAGCAATAAGGGGGCCTATGTACGGGTGATAACATTATTTACAATTCTTACCACCAATATAGTGGGTAATTCCTGCCTGGGACCATTTTATTGAGCGCAACCGCAGCCATGGTCAGTAGACCAGCCCCAAGACCAGCAGGACCCACAAGTGCCATACCCATGCCCTTGACTGTAGCTGAGCCCAACACCGCAATAAGTGCAGTTCCACCAGCAGGCGGGTGGACAGTGTTTGTAGCTTGCATCAGGACTATAGCTGTGGATACAGCAACTGGTGCTGCTATGGGGGGAGGCAGTACCATGGCAACAGCTGATCCTACAGCTGCGGCAAGTATGTGCCCGCCAATAACGTTGCGAGGCTGGCTGAAAGGCACTGCAGGTGCGCCAAACACGAGGACAGCTGTTGCCCCAAACGATCCCAGTATGATTGTCATATCTTGTGGACCCAGGCCGAAATGGATAAATGAGAGCGCAGAGATGCCTACAAATGAAGTTAGGCCACTAGCCATGATATGCGAAATGGAGGGAATTGGAGGGGGGCCAGTGGGGGCAGCTGGTGTTGGTGTGGATGAGGGTTTCGATAGGTTATCAGTCGTAGACTTGGATGAATCTGGACCCGTACAAAGAGAACGGTTTAGAGCTAGAGAAACAGGGACACATTTGGGTAAATGGAGACTCTCTGGTACCATTGGAGACCTACTCTCTGGTACCATTGGAGACCTCTTAAGACTGACGATTCGCGCAGTGTGACGCCGAAGGACGGTACGGAGCATACATCGATTGAAGGAGAGCATCATGTTGATTCGGTTTATTCGTTTGGTTAATGCCAATGCCTTAATGTCGCTGATTTCTGTTGGCCAGGAACTAGTAGAAACGCTCACCGAGATACCCTTTTTGCTTTTCTGTCTTGTCGTTGAAAAGGTGAATGATTCCAGTCTAATCGTGTCCCCCAATGTGTTCCCGCCTTTTCTTCAGCTAGCCGCTAGAGCTTGACTGAGAACCAATGCTAGCTATAGCTAGCCCCGGTACCCGGGGGTAGCGGGCTAGAGTGCTGAGAACAATATTTTTTTGAAAGTACCAACAGTATGGCGGTTCAGGTCTCACCATGGCAGCAGAAGAGGGTTGCATTAGTGGTGATAGTCGGACTTGTATGCAATTTAGTGTTCCCTGCTGTGAGTTCCATTGTGATGCTGGCGCTTGTCGCAGTGTTTGGGGGGACCTTTTTGTTCAGATATGCAGGAGGGTCGATCCTGCGTGTCGTAGCATTTGTCCTCTTGGTGCTATCACAAGACCTTCCTGCTGCTCGGTTATCGTACCACATGGCTATAAGAGAAGTGAGGTCGGGCAAAAAGGGCGTTGGGAATCGTGCGGTTGGGGTAATATTCCAGAGTCTTGATAGAGATCAGAATGGAGAACTCGACCGTAGAGAGTTAGGTCTAATAGACAGCTCCAGTACCGAAAACGACCAAGAAGCACCAACCGCTGCTGAGGTTAAAGACTGGTGGAGTGCGGATTCAGTTAAAAAGGCTGGCGAGTCTAGTGGTGTCGATGTCGATGCGGATGTCGGGGTAAGAAAGAACCTAAAACGCAGTGACCTGGAAGCTATGGCTCTGAATAATGAGCTATGCTCTGACTCATATCTAAAAAACACAAAAGTCGTTGAGAACCAAGGAAGCACTTCTTTCTGCAGGCAGTACTGTGAAGAAGTTCATAGCTTAAGTCTGGCTCGACAGTCAAAGCTGAAAGCAGCAAGAGCTGCTCATCCTATCGCAACGTTGGCAAGTCAACTTGTTGACAATGCAAGGGCAATGGACCAAAGCAAAAAGATCGACAGCCTGTTTAAGAAAAGAACATGCAGACGTGTGCTAAAGTCTGTTGATCAAACAAACTTAATGGCTGATATTTTCTGTATTGTGTGGTTTGTGTTGTCTACAGCTCTGATCATTGTACTCATTCTTGACAATCACATGAGCCAATACTTTACACGAGATCACCACATGCACCACAGTGAGTCGAAAAAGAGCATGTGAGAATTAAGATCAGTAGCTATGTCTGGCCATTGTACTCAGCTCAGGTTTTGGCACAACCGGGCGCGACCTAGCATGGTCGCCCTGTTACGTACACCATGCACATAATATGCAGTCGCAAACGACCGATCTGGAATAGCATTCGGCATGCAGGCCATAGCAGCTATAAGCTCGGCTTTGCTTGCGCTGCACGCGTGTACGTACGTATGGCATCACATGCAGCTGTGGCAGATGTATAACATATTTAGTGCATGCTGACTTCTATCGCCTGCTCTTCATCCTCGTATCTTTCTTCTAATGATTTGATAACCTCCCTATGCGCTCTTGCATAACTAGCATAATTTATCACTGACAACATCAGAGAAAACGATGCTAGCCACAACCACACCCACTGTTGGTTGCCTCTGTCGGCTACATTAGGGACTTTTCTATCTGTGCCATTGATACCACTTGACGAGTAGGCCACTGCAATACATTCAGACGCAAATAACACCCCCCAAATCACAGTGTGTAGAGTTAAAAACAGCCAAAATGCCATACTGACACTCTGATGAGGTGGATTACTTATACTGTGTGAATAGCTAAACACGTGTGTTCCAGTGAATAGCAATGCAATATCACTTGGTTTATTCAGCGTTGAGCTAGAGCTAGAATTTGAACCAGAAACTGATACGACTCGCTTTCCTACTTTTTTTCTAGCTCCATTGACATTTGAGCTTCGGTTATTATTACCATTGTTATTATTTATGCTACCACTATCCGAGTCTTGTTTCTTAGCTTGATTGAATCCCCAATGTAGTGCCACTAGTTTGGGTCCACTGACGTTCTTAACAGTCCAAAAGTGCAGTGCCTCGAGCACAATACAAGGAAGAAACACGCCATAGTACCAACTTGAATAGGTCCTTCCAAGGAACATTAAAATAGACAACAAACCAAATATAACATGAGCCAATATGAAATATTTACGATCGGATGTAGCAAGTCCTCTGCACATTTCTGAGAGACGTGATGGTGCTTTAAATAACTCAACCCATATATACCACCAGAAAGCCAACATACTGTCGAGAAAACTTAAAGTTTTTTCCAATGTCTCGCCATCATCGCTCACTTTTTTACGTCTTCTTGCCCGTGTGTTCTCTTCCCCCTTGCCCTCAGCAAGTGCCTTCTTGCGAGGTCGTCTGCCTTTCTTTTTTATGGGTTCGGTCGCAGTAGATGTACCAGATTTGGTGCGATTGCTCGATTCGACACCATCACTAGGCAAGCATGTGGTGTTTGAAAACAAATTTAGAATGTCGTTTACATCAGCAAGGTCTTTTGCATCTTGAGAGCCATTGTTATCGCCCTTGTTCTCCTCATCGAGTTGGAGACTAAACAGGTTTCGAACAGATCCTCCCATCATGTTTACTTCACTATTGTTAGAGTTAACATCGGGCACAACATACCAGCGTTTTTCGACGTATTTCCGTTGCATGTGCGACCGAAGTTTCGCACCATCATCGTCATCTTTGAAAGAGGGAGCCTTTTTCCCGCCCCACGAGCCCATCCAGATTGCCCATGCAACTTCGTTTCCACCCCTCTCCAATGCATTGATCTCATTCTCGTCAAAGGTCGACAATGCGATTGACTTGACGCGACGATTGGATTCTCTGTGGATTCCAGCGCAATCGCTGCATATGAAAGTCGTGTAGTTGAGGCAGATGTATCCCGGGCCTCGTGACCTACAATCGAAGCAACGCCGGTTCGCCTTTTGCTTCTTTACGGCCTTGATTCGTGGGTCCATCGATCGAGAATAACAGTACTAAGACCTTCAAGACTTTTAATAACAGAACCTCGTAATTTTACGTCCTCGATCCTTACCTACTCAAAAGATCCACACTGCTTGGCGCTCCTCTTCCGTAGCTCCACAACTTCTAATGATGATGAGACTTGATTCGGCTCTGTGATCGGGAAAAAAAAGCTCTGCTCCAGCTGCTCTGCTCTCGAGTTATTCGCGGGTAGAATTCTATCCAGCAAAACAGCGCCCCATCACAAAACCCTACTTTATTGCAAGGTTTGAATTATCATCTTAGAGAGAGAAGAAAATGGCGTCGTCAAATTATTTGAGGCTGTTCCTGGTTTTAACTGCCTCTATATCCATTGCGGTAGACCGAGTAGGTCACAAGCACAGTCAGCGGAGAAGACGGCATCGCCTGCATCGTCGTCATGGACAGAATCAGCGGTTGGGTGCTGGAGCTGGAGCTGGGGCTTCGAAGAAGCCTCCCGTTCAGCCCGAGTATTGCATGAACATGTGCAATCCTCCACACGGAAAGTGCGCATCGAATGTAGCATTGGTGATTAAGAAGCCTAACGCCACCACTTTCATGCATCCTTACTACTGCAAGTGTAAACCGGGGTGGGTTGGAGATGATTGTAGCACCCGCACAGATTCGCTCCTCGGTTGGCTACTCTCAAAGGGCAAGCTTCCGTTCCCTCCTTGCTGCGGAGTGTGTAAAGCACAGTATGACACACCTCAAGATTGGTCGACAATGTCAAGTGATCTGAATCCGTTTTCAACGGACAGATGTCAGCGGTTTGGCTGGTTCACCAAATGGGATGATGATCATGGATATGCCAAGGCTAGTGGACCTGAGCATCACACAGAGGAGGAACGAGAATGTTATGACAGATTTAAGATGAAACATAAGGCATTTTACAAACGGCAGGGACTGCGTAAAACACCTTGGCTTGATATGGGTAGTGTGCGTGAAATGGAAGGTGCACCAGTGTTAGCGTATCACGAGTATGATGGCAAGGAGAAAAGAATGCGTTTTTTAGAGCTAGAAACGCACATTTCACAGCATCCAGAGTGGAAAAAGTACCATGGTGTTGGTAGGATTGGATCGAATTATGAGTCATTATGGCTACATGCTACGCATCCTTCAACTACTGGTGATGATGTCGTCGTGAGTTTTCTCGAAACACAAAGAGGTGACGAGTCAAACCCATCAAATGCACATCAGCTTCAAGCACAGCCTGAAACACACGCAGTGCACAGAATAGGTGTACGTTTTGATCAACATCCGCAATTATGGGAGGGAATGATGAATCGATTTCGACAGACATTTGAAAAAACGCACAAAAATAAGGCGAATCTGGAGACCAAAACCTCGTTTGGATTCTTTAAAAAATCGGCTGATTTTCCCTGTTGTGTCTACTGTTCTCCTAATGCGACCGACAAAGCAGGAGCAACAGACAATGGTGGTTATGACAAAAAAACTGGTCATAAAATACGGCGAACGCAGAGCCAGTGGTGGAAATCTCCAAATATATTGCCTTCGAATCTTGCGAATAACCGCAGTCATGGTAAATGCTGTGAAGTCTGCCCAGGAATTGCTGTCGGGCCACACTACTACAACAGAAGTGTCCACGAGGACTATGAGAATGATTTGCTGTATAACACATCAAATCCAGCTCCAAGCATAGCATTTCCTAGCTTGTTAGAGGAGGATGCATCAGTTTTCATGGAAACAGATACTAGTGCAAGGTCGTTCGAAACACTCGAGACAGGGGCAAAGGCAATAAGCCCATTTCGAAGCACAAATTTCAAAAACTATAAAAACTTTGAAAAGATGAATCCCCATCTTCAACGTAGGGCAATGGTGCAGTCTCGTGGTGCAGGTCGGTTTCAGAATGAACCGAAAGGAAAATATCCTCTCCCACCATGGGCACGTTGGCGAAGGCGGTATAGGCACAGCCCTTGCTTAGCTGCTGAACGGTTTCAGATCAGGGGCTCTAAATGGCAGTGTAACGTCCGTGGAAGTTGCTGTAATATATGCCCATCTCAATTTTGGCTCAACGTGAGAAATACATTTCCTGATGGTCCATTTGCTGATGAGAAGAAATATTCAATGGATGATGGTGGATGGTATATCGAGAAAGTTGAAGGAGGGCTACCAATAGGACCCAGACCAGTGGCAGCCTCTAGCATCAAGAAAAAATAGCACCCTAGGCACCTGCAGGCAGCTAGCAGCTCGAAAAGTCGCAACACGCAACCATATGGCCATAATATGTCACGATTTTTTATTACGACAAAAAAATAGAGAGCCGCGTAATAATGGTCAAGATCTAGCGCTATATGCCTTTCGAATGATCGAAGTCTTTTTCCCGAAATAATTTATTCTTGACAAGCGCAGAGCGTAAGCAACCCAGCCGCATATCACAACTGAGACAACAGCGGCTGTGCCAGCGCATGGCCGTCATCGGATAAAATTTGGCGTAGAAGGCTAATTTGTTGGCAGGTAGGCTTGCTTTGTGCCTAGCCATGCACCAGTAGGGTGTGCGGGCTGCAATTGCTAGCGTTTATTGATTCTGCGAGAAACCGGAAATTTTGCATGGCAAGCATAAGGCTGCGGCGGTGCCCATATCGCAACGTGGGTGTGCGCTACCGATTGCTTATTGTTGCTAATTGCATTATTTATTAGCAATGCTCTAGCAGCACGGTGTGCAATAGCAGCACGCCAAGTTTACGCGCCATCCCGCTGGAGTGTGTTTTTTAGTATCATCTCTTTATTAGGAAGAAAAGCGTGTGCAGAACTGTTAGTATATTCCGTTTAAAGTCAATCTATGTTGTGCCATATCTGTGTGTGGTCGATGGGGTATACGCAGCTACAGATCGAAATAATATTTACTATGATTTTTTTTTTTCCGCCCTTGTTTTGATCGTAGTCTCTAGCCGAAGCGTAGAACTGGGTCCCATCGACTCCCTCCATGTAGTGACACGTCTTTGCGACACGGAATGCAGACTTAACAAAATGCTCTCCGATAAAGTTGTATTGGTCTCCGAGTTTCTTTTTGATTGATAGGGTAGCCTCCTCAGCATGGTAGTGTGGGATCTTGGAGAAGACGTGGTGCGCGACGTGAGTGGAGCCAATGTGGTGGTGGAACCAGTCAAATATGCCGTAACGACGGTCAACCGTTCCCAGTGCTGCCCCCTTGAGCCACGTCCAACTGTCTTCACCCCAGTGGGGGATGTACTTGTCAGTATGCTGTAGCCATGTGTAGAGGAACAACCAAGAATTCACAATAAGATAGGGAAATGTGTATAGAAGATGAAGCCTTCAGAAACCGATTTGCATCCCAGCATACGCTAGAAAACACACCCAGACGGCAACGCCACAAGTCGAAAGAGCAATGCGGAACCGCCACGAGGCGGGAAACAGGCGCGAGTTGGGACGAAAGTGGTCCAGAATCTCTCCCTCTTCGATAGGCTTGTATCCGAACTCGGCACCTAGACGACGCGAGCCGGTCGCGTTTGTCAAGAGATAAACTGGGAACCCAAGTAGGAGAGTAATTGCCTGATATTTACAAGAAATAATTTTGTCACATGTAAAATCAAGCAACTTTGAAAAGAAACACTTTCGAAAATTGTTTTTCCGTCTAACTAGAAATATGACTTACAAGCTGGAACACCGCAAACGCGTCGTCCCCCAGTACATTGTGTATCTTCTTATAGGGGGAGAAATCACTGCGTTGGATGGGGTATGTGTTTCACCGTCAAGAAGATGATTGGTTTTCGAGTGATGCTTGGCATGAGAGGACTGCCAAGCGAAGAACGGCACAAGCAGAACAGTGTGAAGAATGTATCCAACTGTGTTGTCAAACAGAGGCCACTTGCTAAACGCTCCTGTTGTGATAGAAAAAGTATTGATGTTTCAGAAATTATCCATGCCTTTTGAGAATGCGCAAATCTTACCGTGGCCAGCTTCATGACCTAGCACCCACCAGCCCATCATCGAAGATCCCTGCCAGAATATGTACATTCCCCAGGCAGGGTATCCCCACAGCGGCATAGAGGCGAGCTCGTAGGGAAGATGCCAGCCGATATAACCTAGTACTACAATCATCAAACCATCCCGCAATACGTACGACATGCTGGTGACTGCGCTGCGGTCGAAGCAGTGCTCTGGGATAGCATTGCGAAGCTCGGATAACTTCGGCACATCCTGGCGGAACAAGTATGTCCGAGTTTAGAATCGGCTCAGTTTATGGTTGGGTCAAGTGCCACAAAAAAATTCAAGGTGGAATGATACGTCAAAATATATTATCAGCCGCACGCTGTGTACCTCGCACGAGGCAGCAATCTTTTGTTTTAACCGGTCGGAGAGAACAGCAGACGATTCCCGAGGTTTGGCGAGGTAGAAACCTTACACATGATTCAAGTTTTCGTGGTTCACGATTCTCTGATACCAGCTGAAAGGCATTACTTGATTCTAATGTCGATATACAGTGGTGAGGCTGCGGGAGGTGACAAAGATGGTACCGTACCAGTCGCGTGGAAATTGGGGGAGCTAGAAGTGAAGGAAGTTCAAGTGGTGTCGGGACCTAGCTGGGCTAGGGTGGCTTGTGCTTGACGATTTTTTATTATTCTTATTCTATTCTTATTCTTTTTTTTGTTTTCGGTCTTCGGGTCTTGTCTTGTGCAGGTGTAAGTGGAACCACTTCATGGAACTATCGGGATAGGATTATTTTGAACAAGACTCCCCCCAGTGACTTTCAAACTAGCTGAGCCTGACATCAAGACCGTCATAAATAAACTCCCAACATACATATTAATCTCCTATTTGCTAAGAGTGTTGCGGCATGGCGCACAGTTCAGTATAATAAAACGACATAACAAAAAAGTTCACCCCACTTTACATCAAGACCGCAATTATGTTTGGGTCCAGTATCCCCGTTGCACGCTGCCAGTTAAGCAGCTATTCTCCTGCGACACGTTGCCGTAGTGTTGCGGTGTAACATAGAGCTCAGTATAATAAAACGCTATTACAAATTACTGGTACAACCATCCCAATAATACGACATAACAAAAACCATCAGGAGGCCTGCTTTTTGCGGCAGCGCCGGCTAGCTACTCTGGCGCTGCTGCCGTTTCAGAGGCCCATGCAGGTTATATGGGAAACGTGTTAAATGAGAACAGCAACAAAATAACAACCGAAGACCTCGCAGCAAGCCTAATTCCCTAATCGTCACCGCGTTATGTGATCGAGCCTATATGTGTGCATGTCTAATAATGTACCCTCCTATATAATAACACAACCAACATGTAAGCACATCCATAATCCTAGAACACGACGTAGTATGCAGTACGTTTAAGCTGTACGAAACTATGGCTTAATAACAGCTGCGCGATGATGCCTCGAACATATAATATGTTAGTGAATCCAGCTCGTGTCAGTACTACATGTATACGTATGACTGTGGCCATAAAAAACAATATTAACGAATGCGTACGTGCAAGATAACCAGAAAGCAGGTTTTTTCAGCCTTTTTTACCCCATGGCACATTTTCTGTTTTGTACACCAAAAAATATTTGTATGGCTAACGGTAAGACAAATAGAAAGACTGCCCAGATAGTTGTTCTAAGTGTATTCATTGACACAGACACACCCAACACACTAAGATCCACTCGTATATTGGCCATATCTGCTAGGAGTGTCTGACGGAATTGACCAGTGAAAATCTGCAGGAAGCTGACTCTGTCATTGAATGCAAGCCACGGCACTTCTGGAGCTCCGATGTCTCTAAACGTCTGTTCGAGATCGAGTGAAAAGCTGGTAAGAACATGGTTTATGTTGTCATTGTCACCATTCACACGAGCTATGTGGTACAGTAAATATCCAGGCATTGCTATCCCAAACACCACCCATATGCCGACTGTATATGGATTTGGGTTGGTGTATTTAGCTGGATTTGAGACCCACTCGTACAGCGAGAAGCTCACGACCAAGAAAAATATGAGAGCCACTGCTGATACACCTGATATCCAAAGCATCCAGTAGTTTTTCACTCGCTGGATACGACGGCACAGCTTTCGATACCGAAGCAGCAGTAGAGTATGCAGTCTGTTTTGGATTGCCAGCAGCATCGTCACATCGCCAGGAAGGCTCATGTTGTGAACCCCTGCCTCACCGTCGCCCCCAGCGCCTACTGAATCTCCACTCCTTCCGCCAAAATATGGCGAATGAAATCTTGGGTTGCTCGTGGAACGTCCACGTGGACGATTGTTATTGTGTCCGTGTCCGTATTCGGCATTGCCACTTCCATTAATGCTGCCACTACCACTAATGCGACCACTAGACTTTTCCTCGTTGGAAGCACTGCGCGCGCCCTTGTCTTCGTTGAATTCTGCGGCATATGCTGCTTCTTCTTCTCGCAGGATTGATGACAGTGCACGTGATGCAGCTATGATTGCATTGATTGCGTAGATTCTATACCTCCAGATGTGAATCCGTGCTATTGTACACACGATGCCAAATATGTTCAGCACAGCCACCAGACCAGATGCACCAAATATCACGCCAATAAACTGAGCAGCCGTGGCCCAGGGATTATCCGACACAAGTGGAGAGTCCTCATTAGTGCTTCTTCCGGCATCTTTTGGTTTGGGTCCCAAGTAGGTTGACAGCAGGAGGAATGCGATGGCAACCACCATCATGACGAAAAGCAGCACAAAATTGGCCTTCACTACCTTGTTTAAACTCATCGTGTCGCGAGTCGTTAGCCCCTGCATTTGTTGAGAAAAATGCGACTGGCGAAGGTACCAGAAACCGAAGACGTAGCTGACGCACGTTGAACCATACGATGCAATTGTCCGAAATGAAGATATCACAGATGTTAGACCGCACACTTTGCCGTAAAACTCCAAAGTCAGCCATGTGGTCACCACCGCACTAGCAATTAGTATCACCAAAGCAACATATGTGTAGGCCAAAGCCCATTTCGCGTTGTTGAACGGGTGCAGCCCGAGCAGGTTCAACCATTTGAAGAAAACTCCCATATAGCCCGAGAGCGTGCCAGTCCCAATGTCAATATCCCGTGACGGCATGACGTCGTCATGACTTGAAAAGTCTGTGCGGTTGTAAAACTCGGTCAGCGTCACTGTGGGGCACGAACTGGGGCTCTTATCAAGGTGTCCTCTCTGCAGATAATCCGATGCTGGTGTCTGTTCCTTGGTGCCAGAATGACCCACACTGCCTCGTGTCCTCAGAATACCATCATCATGGTCAAACGATGAATTGGACCTGTGATATTGGCTGTGCATCGCAAAATGGCTCCCTTGCCCTTTATGCTACACTGGTTAGGCTTGTGGCACGTCGTCAATGTAGAAAGAAGTGCAGCTTTTAGGTCTCCGTTCTGTGTTTATGTTTAGCACCACACCACCATCAGCATTTTTCCCAGCTAAAAAAGTCCTAAAAATAAAAAAAGGCCAAAACAAGGCGCCAAAATATTATTAGGTGACTGCGACTGCGAACTATCGAACGAAGTCACACCTTCACTACCACTACACCTACGAGGAGCAGGTGAGGACCCAGAGGACTTCGAGGAACGAACCAAAACGGAAAAAATAGTTGAAGGGTTCGAGAGGACAGCCCAGAACACTCAAGGACAGTCGCCATGTCTCTGGCGAGTCCATCCTTGATGGCACTCAGGAGGTCATCCAGGGTGGCAATTGGAGGCTCTGTCCTTCCAAACGCCTTGGTCAATGTAAAGATTGACCACGGGGGAAAAGGTCATTTCACTTACGTATGCGTTGGCACTATATCAGGCAACATATGGATCGTCCGACCAGAGCCAGAGACAGCTAGGCCACAAGACCCACACACGCTGTTGGAGCAGCCATCGCTTCGAATCCGTCGGATGTTCAGCTGTTCCAATTTGGGCCCTATAACTTCATTAGCAGAAGCTAGTATACCTAGGGAGGATGGTAACCAAA
>JACKZZ010024279.1_pt1 | contig 13942 bp, 12 predicted proteins | sample 8027871 | NCBI WGS metagenome assembly JACKZZ01 (sample SAMN15724774, study PRJNA655200) | protist metagenome | isolation source: fluorescence activated cell sorting (FACS) single amplified genomes of... | place: USA: West Boothbay Harbor, Gulf of Maine | collected 2000-07-19
GGACATCAGACGATCTGCTACTACTACTTCCAACCCCGCTACTACTACTTCCATCTAAACTTGGATTTTGTTAGATGTTGGGATTTTCAAAAAATCAAGGCAAGGGAACTAATAGAGTAAAAATTGAAACATTCCCCTCGGGTTCTCTGTTTAACCAAGAAAGACCACCGCTATAGTCATTTCATGCATTTTCATTAAAAACTAACAATATATAAGAATGGGAGATAAGACAGACTCAGGCATAAGCCGCCAAATTGCACTTGGGATATGTTCAGTGTGTAAATTTGGTGTTCGAGTTATTAACTCTGAATTGTTACCCTTGAGTTTATTTGCTGCATCATATTACATCATGGATAAAGTAAAGAAAGATAGAAATTTGCAATTACCTAAGATAAAGAAGTTGATCAAAGATCCTACCCCATTTCCAAATCAGACAAAAACCCATATCAATGATTTTAATTTTCCTGATATTGCTAGCGGTAATAATGTTTTAGTAATTGGTGTAGCTGGTGGTAGCGGTAGTGGTAAAACTACATATAGTAAAGCTATATTTAATGAATTTGGTGAAGAAAATTTAGCATACCTTATTCATGATGCCTACTATAGAGATCAATCTCATTTATCAAAAGAAGATAGAAATAAAGTTAATTTTGATCATCCAGATACATTAGAAACAAGTTTACTAATTGAACACATACAGAGTTTAAAAAAGAATGTAAGTGTAAATATACCTATTTATGATTTTGCAACACATACAAGAAAATCTGAAACAATTAAACAAGAACCAAAACATATTATACTTGTTGAAGGGATACTTATCTTTAGTGATCCAGTATTATATAATTTATTAGATATGAAAATTTTTATCAAAACAGATGATGATATAAGATTAATACGACGTATGAGACGTGATATTGAAGAAAGAGGTAGAGATGTTGCTGGTGTTGTTGATCAATATTTAGAAACTGTACGCCCAATGCATCAACAATATGTTGAACCTAGCATGAAAAATGCGGATATTATTGTACCTGAAGGAATGAATAATGTTGCACTTGATCTTGTTGTTCATAGACTTTCTGTTTATATCAATAAAATGCAGGGAAATACTACTACTACTACTGCTACTGCTGAATAGAGAAAGTGAGAGTAATAGTAAAAGAGAGGGAGAAAGTTTCTTTTGTATTCTAATGTATATTCAATTATTTATCATCCATCCATTTACAATATTAACAATTACATTCACTATGTGGACCTGACCTGTCACTATTAATTACCGCCTTTCGTTTGTTTTTTTGGTGAGTATTTTGGGGCATCATCTCTTAATTTACCTTTTTGATGCCTTTCTTGTATATTAGCATGTGTACTGCTAGTAAATGTCAATAGTTCAATTTCATATGTTAATGTTGCTAATGGCGGTATCACAGGAGGGTAACCTCTTTCACCGTATGCTAAATGATGAGGTATAGTTACCCTTGCTTTTTGTCCTTTTGACATCATTGGCATCACTTGCTCCAAACCTTGTATAATATGTCCACCACCAAGTATGAAATAGATAGGTTGACCACGATCATATGAATTATCAAAGATAGTACCATCTGCTAAATACCCAATATAATGCATTGCTAAACTATCAAATTGTTTTGGAAAATATATTGCATCACCAGCACGTAAAATTTTAAATTGTAATTCACGTTTCTTTTTATCTTCTTGCTCTTTTTGACGTTGCAATCTTGCTAATGCCATTGTAGATAATGAAGTATGAAATTCGGCTCAACAAATCTGTTGGAGTAACCGTCTTATTTCTACACCCAGCAAGAACTCAAAACGCAAATACAATTAAAAAAATTGAGAAATAAATACTTTTCTCTTCTTTTTTGATTTTCGAGAAACTGGACTCGTCTCCTGGAAGGTTTTCAAGAATGTCCAACACTTCCCACTTCCCACTTCTCTCAAAAGCTCAAAAGCTCATGAAGATCAAACGAAATGCCACCAAAAAGAAAGGCAGCTCCTGCAAGTCGTACAAAACCTGCGCCTAAAGTGCGTAAGTTGGTGAACGATGAAGCCCCTCCAGCGAGATCATTGAGAAGAATTGAAGCCAGTGTAGAGGTTGATATGCTGGGTGACTCTGATGCAGATTCTGATTCATCATCATCGTCGGCATCAGAGGGAGAATCTAAGGAATCCCTTGTTAGAGGGCGAGGTATAGTGGAGGCAAGGGTCGAAGTGGAAATGATCAACTCTGACGAAGATTCCAGCGATGAAGGAGTGGAAGAGATTGTGACACGGGCCGCAAAAAAAAAAGCTTCAGGTAGAGCAACACGAACAACTAGAGCAAGTATTGACGTTGCTCCTGTTAGAGGCTCTCACCCAGCAGTACTGAACACACGTGAACGGTCACGAAAAAGTGACAACGTAGATTATATTGTAGCTGAAAAGAGGAAAGCTTCACGTTTACCACCAGTCCCTGTGGAACGTATTAGTACCATTGTCACTAGTAATACTAGTAATCCTAATAGTAAGTGTAACAGTAACAGTAACAGTAACAGTAACAGTAACAGTAACAGTAACAGTAATAGTGACGACTATGATTCTAGCGAAGAAGATGATCTCACATGGGTATCGGACATCAGTATCACTTCAAGTGTAAATGCATATACAAAGACTGCAATAGATGATGAACAAATCATTTCTTATGCATTTGATTCTGGCATATTATCCCAATATCGTAAAGCCTGTATCCTCATAGCTTCTATGGTAACTCCATGTTTCATCACAATAGCTCTTCTATGTTATTTGATTGCTATCATTACAGATAATATGATATATGCAGAACAAGGGGTTGTGATGATATTAGTTTTAATCGTAACATTATTACTTGCATTATCATTAGGTTTACCATTAGTGTTGTTACAACGTATTGTATCAAGTCTATCAACAGGAAAAAATGCTGAACTAGAAATGATATGTTTAGCTCTGTCTATTATAGTAATGGGATGTGTTAGTATGACCTATAATGCTCTCAGAGGGAATAAATGTGGTATCTTGTGGTGCGAAGGAAATAAAAATATTTAACAAAAACTACTGCATTACAGATAGATAGAGACAGAGAGAGTGAATGTATATTTGTAAATCTTTTATTATATCATCTTTATCTCAAATTTTATATATCCAAACTGCTACTATAATACATGATGTACTTATTTGTTGTTATTGTTCTTTGCGAACAGAAACATGAACTTGCTACTGAATTTGACATGTGTCTTTGACGACAGCCCATTCAAAAAATGTATTCTGATTTCTCTCTTTGCATCGAACACATCTAAAATAACCAGCGTCACAATTACTTTCATTAGGACGAATATTATAAGACTGTCTACAATCACGACAAGTGCCTAGATTGTTATTCTGATTAGGTAATCCTTGTACACCTTCTGCATGAACTACAGTAGGAACTGCTGCATGACCTTGAATTGGAGTACCATCTGCTGCATACATTTTGTTTAAATTAGTAATAAAAAACTTATGGAAAGGAAAAAAAACCCTCTAAGAATTGGGATCTAAAGGGAAACTTTGGAAAGTTTTTGTATAGAGCTCTATGTTTTTGTGTGAGTAACAATAGTTGTCAAGTGCTACAACGAAGGTGTTTTGTATTTGAAGACGAAAAGAACCCTATTACTTGAACTAGAAATTGTTTAAATTGATTTAACATTACATCAAAGGTGAAAAAGAGACTTGAGTTACAGTAATATTGATCAAATATATACATATTTGCAATGTTATCAGAAGGGAATAGTTTTTCTGCATTACAAAAGAATTTAGAGTTGGCATATTCTAACAATGTGGATGATCAAGAAGTTGCAGCAATGAACTTGGCAAAACTAGTTGGTTCCACAATGGTACCAACAGTTAGTTTTGCACCACTTGCACATGCATTATGTAAACTATTACCAAGTCCTAATATGAATGTAGCAAAATATGCTGCAAGTGCAACAAAAATATTATTATTAGAAGATAGTTTAAGACCACAAGTAAATGTTGCTGGTTTACCTACAGTAATATGTAGTGCTGTAAAAAGTTGGGAAGATGAATTATCATGTTTACGAGAGTTATTAGCTGCATTACAAACTTTATGTTGGGATAAAAATTGTATACGTAGTGTTATACAAGCTGATAAAGAAACTATCACACATTTAATTGATTATATTCAGGCATCAGATCAAGAGGTTGCAGTATTAGCACTTTCGTCATTGTGTAATATTTTAGCATTTTGTGATACAATTTTATTACAAGAGGATGTTATTATAGATAGTTTAAAACCAGCGATGCCTATATTATTAGAAATTTGTAATTTAGCACTTGAACGTCCACAAAAGTTTTATGCTGCAGCAGCTATAGCAAATGCAGCAGCACATCCAAGACTTGCAGAAGAACTTTTAGAAGAAGGGGGATTACTTGTATGTAGAGAATTAGAAGCACAATCTATATCACATTTGCATATCATGGGATCTAGACTAGGTGACTGTGCACAAACTGCATTATATCTCTTAAGTAATGGCGAAGAAGGTGAACGCACTTATGCAGATGCAAAGTATTCGTTCAAATGGGGAACACAACCAACAATGGATTTACAATTAGTGTCATTTGATAGACATAATCGCTTATTTGTTGTTTGTGCATGTGTTTGGGTAATGATGATGATTTATACATTCAGTCCAGCACTTTTTTAAGGAATAGAAACATAGAAAACAAGCAGTAAAGTAAGAGAATCGGAGGTGGAATAAGGTAAGGCGAGTCGTAAAGTGACCGACCAAAGAAAACCATGTAAAAATAAAGGTAAAATAATGTAATTTTTGTAGAATAAGAAAAAAGAAATGAATAAACATGAAGACAACCATCACTGAGACCGGGACAGAGACATAGTCACTTTACTTTATCAAAGTTACAAATTAAATCTACACAAATCTACTATTAACTCATCTCATCTCGTTTCGCCTTGTATCATGTTAGTTACTTTCCATTAGCTTCAGCTTCAATAACCAAGGTAGTCGCAGCAGCAGTTTTCTCATCTCCTAATCTTGCACCCAACAGTTTTTGTACAAGTGCTTCACTCCCACCACCATTTCTATGAGGAATTCTTACACCAGACATGGCATTTTTTATCATATTAATCTTATCTGAAGATAAGGGTTCGAGTCGATCAGCAGGATTCACTGGAGGTAATGGTGGAAGATCTTCTTCAACTGGCATATCATTGACTACGTGATTTTCATTTTCATTTTCATTTTCATTTGTGTTTGTGTTTGTGCTTGTAGTAGGTTGTAAATGATATGCACCTTGACTTTGATCCTCTTCTTGTGCAGATTGAAAATCTTCGAAGTCATCGTCAGAACCATCTGCACCGAGTGTAGCATATTGCATTTGAACTTCTTCTTCTTTTTCCTCTTCATCATTTTCAATATCTACAATATCTTCTTCATCACTACTTATATTTCCATCATTATGGAATGCATATTGTTCTGCTTTTTTCTGCAGATCTTCAGGAGACATATCTTTGTCATCATATGAAGCTAAACCACCTTCAGACATTGATGATTTTTATTAATGTTTTTTTTTTGCAAAAAGTGTTTTGAAAGAAAGATCAATCAATAAAGGGGTCAATAAACATGGATTTGGAATGGGGAGCTTTTTCTTATAATTTGGGAATGAAGTTTCTCTTCCTTTGGAAGGAGAAAGCCCTTTGCCTATCAATTGCCACTTTAAAAAGACTAGCATTTTTATCAAAGTTTTGTTAAAATTAGTAGATTGTTTTTTGAGATGATGGGCTTGAATGCAGCTGCATTTATATTACTCACAATCTTCCTTTTGATTGATGCAGATGCAGATATTCCTTTCAATGCAAATAAATGTAAAATAAAGGAGAATGAAGTATCATTTATGAAAAAATGCTATTGTAAACCTGGATGGGAAAGTAGTGTTGAAAGGCCTTTACTCAAATGCGACAAACCAATACATCATGTTGATCATTGTGAATGTGGTAAACATGTTGATGGAAAAGTAGTATTCTCAAAAGATCAAGCAGGACATAATGCATATATAGCTGATATAGGTGGGGGGATGGATGAATATGGTATACGTTGTTTTAATCTTTGTAGACATACACCTGAGGTAGGTGTGGCAATATCACATCCAAATGAATGGAAAGATAATTTATATTGGAAACAAATTGGTTTCTATACAAAAGAATTAAGATTGTGCAGTTTAAATGTTCGACATACACATATGAGAGAAAGATTGAATGAGTTTGCAGAAAGTAAGTTGACATCATGATCTTTCTTGCCCTTGCTCTTGATTTTGGTCTTGTACTAACTACTAACTACTAACTACTAAACTTATAATTCTGCTTTCCCCTCACTCGCTCGCTCTAATAATACTAATAACAGGTTACAATTATTTCGATTTCCTGAAGAAATATAAAACACTTGGTAATGTAATTGAGTTTGGTGCTGGAGGATACACACAAACCCGTAACCTTTTGGAACATCACAGTGACATTACAGTTGATCATGTCACATTAGTAGATCCATTAATACAACAATACAATAAATTAGAAGGTTGTTCATATAAAGTAGAAAATGATGGCATTGAAGGACAAAAATGTTGGGATTCTATGACGTACGATTCACGAAGTAATATGCATGAAGGCAAAACATGTGCTACACCAGCAATATTAAAGGTAAAAGATAAAACATATCCTACAACTGCTATTAATAGTAGTGTTGAAGCATTTGCTAAACATTACATGGGTAATGATGTTTTACTATCACAAGCATTAAATTATGTTCCAACAAATATGGATATCAAACTTTTTGATACTGTTATTGTTATGAATGTACTTGTTTATAGTAGAAATGCTTTTGAATTTTTAGAGACTATATATCGTTTCTTAAAACCAGGTGGATTATTATTAATACATGATAGATATTTTGATAATTATGTACATAGTAGTAAATGTAAAATGGCAGGTTTTTTAACACATATGATACAAGTTAAATCAGATGTTTTAAATTATTTTATTTCAGATGATTTTTTTGATCATCAACCATATTATAATACAACACAAAATTCACATCAAAAACGTAGAAATAGAGAATGGTGTCCATATCACGATGATGAAAAAGGTTTCTTTGTTGCTATTACCAAGAAATAAATGTCAAAAAATAAAAAAGGATGGCGATGATGGGTTTTTATGTTTTTATATGAATAACTTATCAACATTGGAGATATATATTGGAGATAGTTTTGTTGTGATTTCTGTATATTTGAGTAAATAAAATTTCTTGCATTTTATTTTTATCTATAAACGTGTGAATTTACATCATATTGAACAAATAAACCCTCAATATAGACGAAACAATACAATATTTTGAATTTTTTTTGGAGATTTTTCCTTTTTTTGACGAAATCCTATGTGGACAGTAAAGAGAAACGTACAGTGGATTTTTTCTTGGGTTCAGTTCATTTTTGCATATAATTTGTAGGAATCAATAGATATGTCACAAATGTTTGGAATGTTGCAAACTTCTGGCCCTATGTCATCTACTGGAATGGATGCGGGAGCAAATGCATCAACATGGTCTCAGATGATAAAAGAGGTTGAAGCAAGCAAGAAAAATCTTGCATGGACAAAAGAAGATTTAGTTCCAGCAAAAAGAATACCACTACCTGAGAGAAAGCAGATGGAACGTGCTTTAGACCCTGTTCAGATGAAATTTCGTGATCCACAAAAGGAGGCTAATTATAGTACCCTAAAAGCTGATAGAACTATAACAAAAGTTTTAAATCGCTATGATAAAATAAAACAGAGTGAATATAATGTTGTAAGTCATCAAGGTCCACCACGTAATTATGATAAAATTATTGATCAAGTAAAGGAAACTGTACCAAAACCAGCTAGAAATTGGAATTTATTTAGTCATTTAGAACATAATGCACAAACAAAATGTCCAATATTTTTTAATGCAGATTATATGAAATCAAATATTCCACCACAGACAGCTAATCGTCCAACACAAGAACAACGAGAATTTAATATTGTTTCAAATCAATATAGTACAAATCATGATGAAATGTTAAAATCTGAATACAATAAAATGAAACAAGATATGGTTAAAAAATATTGGGAAACACATGATTATAATCCAATTACAACGCAATATTATGAAGATAATAAAGAATTAAATATTCAAGCAAAAGAAGATACTATGAGACAAACACATGGTGCAAATAATGATGAAAAATTACCAGATCGTTATCGTTATAGCGAAGGTAAAGCATATGATATATTAACATTAAAGAGTAAAGATGATGATATGATAAGAAGAGCATTAAGAACTGAAGTGAAAAAAGATAATAGATTAAGTAAATTTAAAGGTTTTCAAGCTACACAAGTTGCAAAAGGTGTGGCAGCATATGAAAAAGCAGAATCACAACATATAGCTCGTGTAGGATTTGATAGATGGGAACAAGAAATTAATAGAGGATATGATTTCGTTTCTACTGGACCTGTTGTTGCTAATCTACATAGACCATTACCCAAGCAGCGAAAGACACCATGGGAAAAAGTAAATGATGATCATTTTATGCATAATTATTCATCAAACAATTTACAAGCAGGAGTAGGAGCAGTTAGTTCTGCACGATCAGGTCAAGTCAGTCCTACTACACATACTCATTCTAGCAGTGAAACCATGACTAGTGCAAGATTATCTGCACGTATGCCTGATAGTTCTAGAAGTGGTGGTGGATATGGTAGCGCAAGAGGTGTACAACCAAACTCTGTTAGTGCAAGTGCTAGAAGTACCTCAAGAGTACCTGCTCTCGATTTATCAACTGCACATGTGCCATCATCTATAAGCACCGTTCGAACTGGAGGCTTATCTGGAATGTAAAGTACAAGTACTATATTAGTTGTTGTTGTGTAAAATAAGTGCAAAAACTGTACAAAAGAAAGAGATTAGTAGAGGAGAAGAACGTAGTTGGAGACAAAATTATCTGAAAATTACATATGTAAACATTATTAATAATACACAATACATTACTCTAGTTCATAACCACTATCACAACCGCTACTATAACCACAACCAACAAGAAATTAGTTAACCAGAATTAATTGTTAATATGTTTGTTGTATATCATATCGATATGTGGAATACCATCTTCATCATAAGGTTCTCCATCGTTAATAAAACCTAATGCTGTATAAAATTTACTTAAATATCTTTGCGCACCAATTCGTATAGGTGCATCAGGATAAGAAGAAATCATTTTTGTGATAGCTTCGTTCATTAAACTTTTACCCAAGCCACAACCACGATATGATCCATTTGTTACAACACGTCCAATTGATGATTCAGGTGATTCACGCACATGAACATGTGCTGCATTTGGAGAATAACATCTACAATATGCTACCAACTTTTCTTCTGATGCATATCCTAATAAATGCAAAGCATCTTTATCAAAATTATCAAGGTCATTAAAAACACAATTCTGTTCAACAACGAAAACCTCGGCTCTTAACATCAACACATCATATAATTGACTCACGGTCAGTTCATAAAACTTCATCCACTTCCAATTTGCATTCGAAGAGGAAGATACAGATGTCTTCATCTCAGCAAATGGGTCCATAATCTCGAGAATTCAATGAAAAATCAAAAGTTAAGGATTAAAATTCACAATTTTGGAATGCAGTCTTCTAACACAAAGAATCTTCGTCTGTTCTGTCTCTGTTGTGTTCTGGTACATAGCCCTATTCTGGTCCCACAGATTCAATTTCCCATCACTCGGTATTCTATCCATCCACATCGATTTGGTTCTTACATAGCATAGTCAGTGTTATATAGTTGTTGTTGATTAGATTTGAGGCAAACAAAAGGAATGCCTGGTTGGGTGGTGCAGCCGTGTGGAGAACACAAAGTGTGTTTGAAGGAGTTTATTTTAGATATAAACACAAAAAACTGTTACACACTTGGACGAGAAGATTTCAATATTGAAATAAAATCAAGTGATGATATCCAGGATATGATAAAAAGTGTGAAAATGATAAGCCGTAGACATCTTGAATTTATAACTAAAGGTGATGGAAATGTATATTTAAAAGCTATTGGAAGACAAGAAGGCTTAGTACGATTAAATCACAAAACTATTGATTATAATAAAGAGCTTTTATTGAAACCAAGTGATGTAATATCCTTTTTGCCCAATACACGATTTTGTTATATGATTACAGAAGAAATGCAAGAGGAAGAAAAGAAATACCAAGATCAAGATCAAAATCAAAATCAAAATCAAGAAGAGAATACTGAGACATTTGATGAAATCCATGATGCTCAATCTCAACCTGTTGTTGGTGATGACAAGACTAATGTTGATGTAGATGCAGGTACAGTTGCCGATGCCAATGCAGATCTCGATACAGAAGCAGAGAAAGATTCATTCTTTGACTTAACTAATGACGTAGTAACAGAAGTACTACCACTATTGCGGACATCATCATCAATATCATCATCAATATCATCAGCAACATTATCTCCATCAAAAATGACGAATGAAAAGAAGCGTGCATTAGTTGATGAATTGGAATGTGCTATTTGTTTTGAATATTTGACACTTACTCACACAACACGTTGTTCACATTCATTTTGTTATACATGTATTCAAGATGTATATGATGAGCATGTCAAGAAAGATGGATTGGCTAATGCAATGAAGGGTATACCATGCCCCTCATGTAGCACCCATTTTATAGTATCAGAATGCGTTCATTCACGTACAGTTGATGCTGTTATTGAGAAAATGTTAAGTGGTTCAACTGAGGATGATGAAGAATTGACAACTTGGAAAGAGCGTAATCAAGAAGCAATGGAATTGAAGAAAAAAAGGGATATTCCCACAGGAACGGGAACATCATCAGCTCCAATAAACATGTCAGCACCAGGGATAATGCGTCAAACTGTAAATCCCCGAGCAATGATGATGCCACGAGATGGTGGGATATCTGTAGCAAATGCGATAGCGAGTGTTGGAAGGGGAAGCAGCGGACTTGTATTGAATTTTCCTTCGGGGAACAGGAAGAAGAAGAAGAAAGCAAGGACTGCAGATACAACAACTGCAAGGTATGGATCTGGCTCTGGCTCTGGCTCTGGTTCTGGTTCTAGTTCTGGATCAGCTGGTGGGTTTAATATTGGACAGATCGTAGACCTGACGTAAAGTGTAACATCCAAAGAAAGAAGTGAAGGTAGTAAAGTAATAGTTAATAGGTAATAGGTAATAACAATTGTTCAAATATTTATAATGAGTAACACTGTACAATCTCAACTCCATTTCTTCTATCTCTATCTCTATCTCTATCTCTATCTCTATCTCTATCTCTATCTCTATCTGACCTCTAAATTTTGACTTTGTCACTTCGATAATTAATTTACATCAATCACGCTCCACTCTGATTGTTCGGGACTTCATCAAAATTGCTACCGAAGTCCACACTGTCAGAACTAACCCAAGGATACGACTCACTTATAACACAAATATCAGCAGCCTTTTCATCATCACTGTCACTATTCAAGTCATTGAGAAGATCTTCATTGTCATTGCCAGTGCTAGAGCTAAAACTATCAGAGTTAGGTTCTAATTTGGCTCGTTTCGCACTTTGTTTATTTGCATCATCATCTTCAAAGTGCACGGAGGACCGTTTGTTACTACCACTTATAGTGCCACTATCATCAGTATTCTTTGTAATTGCATCTGTTAATGTATTTGTAGGAACAACTCTGCGCATTTGAACTGCTCCTGTGCCAGTAAAATACCCTTGATTTTTCCAGCTACCCATTTCTTTTGCAGTAAAAGGGCCTTGAATATTTCCTTGTGCGTCTTTGTATTCCCAATTCCATGTAATGCTCCATAAGTGGCTTCTTCTCATATTCATAATACCTGTCCATCCTCTACCAAGTAATTGATCAGCGAGTTCTGTAACTTGAATAATTAACAATGAATTGCTTTTACTTGAAGATATATCATTATTCTTACCACTACAATTACCACTACCAATACCACTACTACTACTCTCCACATGTTCTGTTTCTGGTTTGTCATTTTTACGCCTTCTTCGTACAAACTCACCATCACTATTACCATTTGCTGCTAATTTCTCTTTTCCTTTTCCTGATAATCGCCTTAATGTTTGTGACACTGATTCACCGTCACTCATGAGGTGTACTAACTCTAATTGCAATTCTCTAGTTGTTTTCATAGAATCACGTTCTTCTCTCAATGCATCGGCACGACTAGCTGCAACTTCTTGACGTTTTTTAGCAGCAGCAGCTTCCCCAATACCTTGCTCCATTTTAGATTCATCAAGTCCATCCTCCCATGCATCAGCTTCTCCATCTTCATTAATACTCTTACGTTTAAATATATAATTACCACTATCATCAAAATAGCCCAAATCACCATCACGTTCATCCTTCAAATTAAATGCTTCAATTTCACCATCATCCACATCACCTCTCAAATTAGATGAGTCAAAATCTTCTCCATCAACCTTTTGATTGATTCGACCACTTTGTGGTACATCTAAATCATCATCTTGCAAATCAAGCTCACCTGCCAATGAACCTCGTTTACCAGAAGCTGTATCTCCGAAAGTATTACGATTCATGTTTAATCTAAGGAAATTTCTTTGTGGCTTTGGTGGGAATTTTCTAAATCAACCATAGAATCACTTTTAGCACTTTATGATTTCTAGATCTAGATAGAAGAGGACATGGACCCTCTTGACGAAGTTGATCTATTAGTCACGGCATTAAGCCCTTCTTATGAAAGTAATGAGAGGAGACAAGCTATATGTAATTTTGTTGAAAGCGTAGTACAAAAGTTGCTACCTGGTATCAGATTATTGGGTAGTGGATCTTTTACATCACGCACATATTTGCCAGCAAGTGATATAGATCTTGTTTTGTTCACTTCAGCTCCAGATGAAAGCATATCCAACAATAATATGGGTAGTGGTAGTTCATCATCAGAAATGCAATATATTTTACAAATATTCCAAGCATTATGCATTGAAGTATCAAATAAAGACTCTCAATCAATATTACCAATAATACCTGGCACAACTGGAACAAGAACATCACAACAACAACATAACCATAGTCCTGCACATCCTATGACAATAAGGAATGTAGAATTTATAAATGCACGAACTAAAGTTAGTCATTGTTTAGTCAATAATTTAGGTATAGATATTACAATCAACCAAGCTGGAGCATTAAAAACTGCAGTATTTATGGAAGAAGCTGATACATTTATAGGTAAAAATCATCTATTCAAAAGATCTGTATTGCTTGTCAAGGCATGGAGTATGCATGAATCAGCCCTTACAAGTAGTAGTAGTAATAGTAGTAGTAGTAATAATAGCAATAACAACAGTGGTACTAGCATTGGTATTGACGTAGATGAATCAGTACCTATATTAGGATCTAAAACAGGCATGTTTTCATCATATGCAGTGTCAGTACTTGTATTATATTTATTCAATCGATACCCTGCTCTGAACCATCCTCTCAGTGTCTTAACAGCATTTTTACACACGTATGCTTATTTCTCATGGGAATCACATGTAGTGACTATAGATGGGCCACAACCAATACATAATGGCCAATTAAGGGAACAAGCAGTTGTATCAACAAATAAAGATAAAGATGCGATGACTTCGACGTTGAAACCATTAGTAGAGCGTTATCTAGCAGGAATAGAAAAAGCTATGACTGAAACAGCAGGAACTGGTCCAAGTGGCGATAGAGCACGAAGTAGTAGTATTAATGGTAGTAGTCCTGGAACTACTACTAGCACTGGAACCAGTAGTAGCCAACCCCAACCAAGG
>JACKZZ010010129.1_pt1 | contig 13931 bp, 8 predicted proteins | sample 8027871 | NCBI WGS metagenome assembly JACKZZ01 (sample SAMN15724774, study PRJNA655200) | protist metagenome | isolation source: fluorescence activated cell sorting (FACS) single amplified genomes of... | place: USA: West Boothbay Harbor, Gulf of Maine | collected 2000-07-19
GGCATTACTGCATACAAACTCATCCCAAGGACATGGAGGGTCCTGAGATCGAGCCCACTGTAGCACATCCAGATGACCATTCATAGCGGCATTACTGCATACATACTTATTCCAAGGACATGGAGGGACTTGAGATCGAAGCCACTGCAGCACATCTAGATGACCATTTTGGGCGGCATTACTGCATACATACATATTCCAAGGACATGGAGGGTCTTGAGATCGAGCCCACTGCAGCATATCCAGATGTCCTCCACCTGCCATGATAGCACATACACGATCGTCCATAGGCATTTGCATCTCACGATGAGTCCACTCCACAAGCGTGACTGAAGTAACGTAGGGTAGGCGCTGAGCTATCTGATGATCACGACTTCTGAAGTTAAATATCTTTTTGTGCTCTTTCACCACGGCAGCCACTGCTCTCACTCTCTCCGCTCTCTCCTCGAATGCCTTGAACATCTTGTTAACACGTCTGAGTGGTGCGAAGCCCGGAGTCGTGAAGTCCAGACAGTATCGATGCATTTCGTGAGGTAGATCTTTCCATTCAGTCTTAATTTCAGCAGGCATGATTTCCTCGTCAACTAGTTATTGGAGTGCAATTTTGTGGATATTTCACGTATATCACAGAACTTTCAGAGTATATATAATGGTAATTCGGAAGAAATCACCAGTTTCCTCCTGTTTCGCCGGGCTGCCGGGCCCAGGAATCCCATGGGATTTAGAAAAAAGAAGAGGAGAGGTTTTTAATTGTTCTACAATGGATTGCATTACCCCTGCCACTAAATATATCCATAGATCACTCATAGGCCATGAAAATATTGTATATGATGCGAATTTTGATAAGACTGGACGAACAATCGTGAGCGCTTCGAATGACAGGACTGCAAAACTTTGGGATGTTGATAGTGGTTTTTGCATAAGCACCCTTGAAAGTGACGACGGTCATAAGACTGGTTTAACTTCGGCCTCTTTTAGCCCTGATGGCTCACTTCTTTTAACTGGAAGTTTTGATAAGACTTGTAAGATATGGAATAAAACAACAGGAGAGTGCGTACATACCTTGGATAAACATGATTTACCTGTATTTGATACAGATTGGTCACCAAATGGGAGTCAAGTGGTTACAGGTAGCAACGATAAGACAGCGAAGGTGTGGAATACCGCCACTGGTGAGGATGTCATGACCATGGTAGGTCATTCTGGAAACATAACCTCTGTTGTGTGGTCTCCAAATGGTTTGCAGATACTTACTGGTAGCATGGATAAGACAGCCAGAGTATGGGATGCTACGAAAGAGGGTGATGCAGTTTTGATTCTTAAAGGGCACACTGAATATGTAAGTTCAGTAGTATGGTCTCCCAATGGTTCGCAAATTGTGACTGGATCCTATGACGCTACTGCAATTATATGGGATAGTCAAACAGGAGACATGGTAACAGTGCTGCGTCGTGAAGATAGAAAGGATTCCAGTTTAGGTGTTAGTTGCGTTGCATATTCAGGGTCTAGAATTGTTACAGGAAGTAAAGGAGGCGCCATTGTTGTGTTTAGTCTCTTAGGCGATATTATACTATTATTAGAAGCACACCGTGATGTAGTAAATTCAGTACGATTTTCAAATGATGGGAAAAGTCTCTTATCATCATCTAAAGATAAGACTGTGAAAATATGGGAAACTTTTTGTGAGCCCGTGAAAATTATTGATGCACATGAAGGTACCATATATAGTGCAGTCTTTTCAAGAGATTCTAAGCGAGTTATCACTGGATCAGGGGATACAACAACTAAAATATGGGATGCAAAGACTGGGGATATCTTAAAATCACTTCCAGGTGATAGTACTGATGATTCTGTCTTTTCTGCGGACGTATCTAAAGATGATGTTGTTATATCTGCTTATGGTCTGAAGGCTGGCATCGCCAAGCTCTGGGATTGGAAATCAGAAAGTATCAAAGCAACATTAAAAGGGCATACAAGCTCAATATCTGTTGTATGTTTTTCCAATGATGGAACAATGATTGTAACAGGATCAAAAGATCAAAGTAAAAGTCGGAAAGATTTTAGTGCATACGTTAAATTATGGTCAGCAGATGATGGTCAATTGATTTCTTCCCTAGTGAAAGGAGGACATAAATGGGGTGTAGTATCCTGTGCAAAATTTAACTTGCAAGATAATCGTATTATTACAGGTTGTTTTGATAGAACAGCCAAAATTTGGGATATTACAAATAAAATCTTTCCCACGTGTCTCTTGACAGCGAAGTTAAGCACTCCAGTGTATTCCGTTGCATTTGATATTTATACTCGCCGTTTTGTAACAGGTACAGAAGATGGTTATATTAAAGTATGGGATATTGCCTCGTGTGAAGAAATTATGACAATAAATATGATTAATAATCAAAAAAAGAAGATTGTAAGTGTAGGTTTCTCACCAGATGGAAGTATGCTTCTTGCAGCTAGTAGTAGCATAGTGAAATTATATGATGCAAATAGAGGTAGATTAATTATGGATCTTTCACATGAAAATGATAATAATGATGATGATGATTGCGATCTACGTGTAGCTTCCTGGAGTCCTGATGGTAGTAAAATTGTGACCGGTGGAAAACTACAACAGATTCATATATGGTATATTTACCATCACATTGCGTATACTGGTTTGCATTTAGTAACCGAATTAGACAACGCTATAGTTCAATATATATCTAATAGTAGTAAATTTTCGCTTAAAGGGGGTGTATTTGAAACATATCCTTTTCTATTGCACTCCGAATATTTAGGTAGACCATTAATTGATAGAATTATTGAGTCTGGTGATTTAAAAAATATACGAATTGCTGCTGAAATTGCGCCAATGTGCTTACTACAACCACAAAAAGATTATAATACTGGTACTTATTTTAATATGCTACGTTATTTTATTAATAATAAAAATGCAAAAGTATGTAGTTATCTTGTTGGAGTGTACAATGAAGTCCTACTCCCACCTAATTCGTTAATGCAAAGTCAAAGACTGTTACCTCAGCACATGATGGCTGCTCAGTTTACAAACGGTTTGCCACCATGTGACATTATCGATGTAAATGATTTAGTTATACTTGCGAAAGAATACAAAGAACTTATATCACTATTAATAAGAAATCTTGTTGCTGTCCCAAATTCACGTGTGGTCATAGGTAAGTGGAAGCAAAAATTGAAACATTTTCTCGTTCAAGGATCTGATGAAGCTTATCCTATATCGTTTTGGAATTCTGATGAAAATAAGTCAATAAAACCAGATGCTATAGAGTTTGCTGTTGAAGTAGCTATATTACCATTACGTAACGTTGCTTGTTTGCAAACTGACTTTTTAGGCGCCGTTTTTAGTGCAGTGAAAGGAGACCCAATGAGTTTTGAATCAGAATTTTTAGAAATTCTTGTTGATTTTAAATGGAACATATATGTAAGGAATGTTTTTATGAGAGATTGGATATTATATGCAACAATGACAGCAGCTTACACTGCTCATTCTTTGTGGTTCATAACGTACACTAGACTTCCTGTTGGCACTATCGAAAGAAATTTAGGAATTATTTTGTACACAATTGTCCTGTTTCTTCACTTATATTTTGTTCATCATGAAGTGAAGCAAGCTGCTGCTGAAAAGGGAAATACACTATATGAAATATTAATGAATCATCTAGCAGATCCATGGAATTTACAAGATTTAACGAGATTAAGTGTAGTCAGCAGTGCCCTGATTTATTACTTTGTTCTTCTAGTAAAATCGTCGTCAAATGGCGGAAATATAGATCCATTTGATTTAAGATTAGTGTCCACATTGAGTGCTCTATCTATTCCTATGTTTGCATTAGGTTTCTTATTTTATTTACAGGCATTAAGTAAATATGGTGCCTTAGTTCGTATGGTTTTTAAAATTATAGAGAGCATACGCTCATTTCTAGCAGTACTTATTATCCTTATATTTGGTTATAGTGCATCGTTTAATTTGATGACATTAACAGATTATGGTAGTGCTGCTGCTGATGCTGATGATACATCTTGGAGCACTTATCCTGATTCTCTATTAAGCTCGTCATTGTTAGTAATGGGCGTCGATGTATCCATTGAAGCCATCAAAGATGCTCATTATGCTCCAATTGCTGTGACACTTCTAGTATCTTTCATGTTTCTCATGGGTGTTATATTATTAAATTTACTTATTGCTATTATGTCGGATAAACATGGTGAAGTGAAAAAAATGGAACGTGCAAGTGCAAATTACAATCGAGCAGGTATTGTAGTAGAGTACGAGAAACTGATTGGCAAAAACCACCCCTACAGAGACCCCACTCATGATGATTACAAATTATATTCTCCAAAATACTTACAGGTATTACGACCAGAACGAGTTACAGGAGAAAAAGAAGATGGAAAAGAAATTCAAGCTTTAGAACAATTATTACATGAAAAAAGTAATGAACTCAAATTAGAAAATATGAATTTACAAGAACAGATAAATCAGCTACACAGTAAAGCTGACGAAGCTAAAGAAAATAACAATCAACTTAAGAAATTATTACTAACTCAAATAGAGAGTAATAAAAAAATAGAAGAATTTATGAAGCAACTATCAACTCTTCCAAATATTCCGAGTACTCCGTGTAACGTAGAAACCGGTCAACTGCCCGTCGGGTAAGTGTCCGTATATGATTGCCTCCTGGACACTTGAAATGCATACACTTTGACCCCAAGTGTCCATATACATGATAAGCCGGACACTTTTGCCGACGGACACTTATCAGGTTTCTACTCATGGTACTTTATGAGCTGTGTTAAAAATGTGTGTTTATTATAGATATAGTGTTGTTATTGAAATTGAATCTACCTACAATCCAAAATAATAAAATAATGCACTCTTAGTTCAAATATGAGTTGTATCTTCACTAACAATAACCTCTAAAACATATGAAATCACTACCTTAATTTGGGCCGGCCGGGATCCGCATCCAAAACCAACAATTTCCACAGAGTGGTTGCTGAAATTCTTGATTTTTTTCGTTTTTTTGGGTGCCGGCGAACCATATTCGAGCAAAATATTTTGCTCGAATATGGTTCGTTCTCACGTTATATAATATATTAACCTACGTAGAGAAGCTTGACATCAAATGGAACACTGGTGGTTTAGATCATCTAGGTGGTATTTATCAACTCACTCCAAAGGGTATATTTTGAATGTTATTCCTCCCCACACTAACTCCATGTGATATATTCATGATATAACACATCACAATTAACTTCAATACTACCATATACATCATATTATTGACACTCCAAAATCTCCAAAATCATACAAATTGAGTTCTCTCATAAATCTAGTATATGCATGATTCATGTACTTTTCTCTTCAAAACAAGTACTTTATATTGTACCAATGCATTAGCCAAGACTTTAATAGACATAACATCATTCTTTAATGTCATATCTTCCATGTATCATAAATATTTCTTTTATAGATTTGTCTAATGTCCAATAATGAGCCTTCTAGACCATTCTACACAATTTATCACTCCACTACATCTATTACTACTATATATATCATGTGCCGTGACATAAACATCCAATTCATCCAATGTAATCCACTAGAGCCTCAGATGTACATGAAGTGTCGCACGGCCCTATAGGGTAAAAATAAGGAGTATTAAAAACATCACAGCAAATACCACCTAGATGATCTAAACCACCAGTGTTCCATTTGATGTCAAGCTTCTCTACGTAGGTTAATATATTATATAACGTGAGAACGAACCATATTCGAGCAAATTATTTTGCTCGAATATGGTTGGCCGGCACCCAAAAAAACGAAAAAAATCAAGAATTTCAGCAACCACTCTATTTGCCTAAAAATACGTGAAAGTCAACCAAGCTTTAAAAATGTCTCGTGGTAATCAGCGTGAAATTGATCGTGCGCGTGCAGCAGCAAGAGCTGCTGGTAAAGGTGAGAAGAAGGAAGGTGATCCTGAGTCGCGAAGAGCTGCAGATGGCAATGCCTTGCAAGCTAAGGTCGAAGCCAAACGAAAAGCTGAAGCTGAAGCTGCACAGAAAAAAGCAGCAGAGGAAGAATATCAGAAGCAACTCGCATCTAACACAAAAGTAAGTGCACCAGCTACCGCTGCTGCGCCTGTTGCAGCTAAGACAGCTAAGAAGGTTAAGGAAGATTTGAGCTTTCTTGATGCAGCAGTCGTAACGGGCAAGAAGAAACATTCGTAAGAGCAATATTTGCTTCATTATCTTCACAAACGAACACAGTACTTATTTGTATGGGATACAACACGGCAACCCATTTATCCACTTATAGGTCCTCTGAGGCAGAACACTCAGTGGATCTTTGAATGTAAACTTAGAAAATATATACATACATACAATCAAACCAGCACATAGTCATCATCATCACTCAATGCCACCATTATTTCCATTTCTGATTCTTCTTTCCTTTCTTCTCTTTTAATCACGTTCACAACCTTACCACACTCTTGGGAGGAAGATGTAGTGATGGTTGTGGCTACAGAATTGCTAGGATCTGGTATGTCAACTTTAGTACTTGATATGATAGGGTATGGGAATCCACCTCTATGGATAACACTAACGCTCCCAACAGACCCGACCACAACATCATCGATATGAGTTAAGTCAAGAGAATCTTTCACAAAAGCAAGTTGTTCCCATGTAAATGGTACCTTTGCATCAGCTGTAACATTTGATAGACCAGAGCTAAGGTAATTGTGATACATACAATTTCGTAATGATATATATCCATCTGTAGCGCTCCTTACCACATCAAAAAGTGCTGAAGGTCCCAATTCTTGTTTTCTGAAATGTCCATCAGCTCTTACTTGACCATTAGCGTAACAAGTTAGATACTTTCCAGTGGAGGTACCTGCACGCAACGCTATTATAGAATATACACCGCAAGTTGAAATACCATGGTGTTCAAGGAACCACAGATGCTTAACTTCTCCTTTGCCAAAGAAATTAGCAGATAGTATGCCTTCAAAATCTGAAAAAATTAAAGGTCTTCCACTTTGACTTTGCTCAGAATCACCCCTACGAGCTCTAATGAAAACCTTAATACTCATACCTTATAATTGAAGAGACTCAGGAGAAATCGAATATCTGAAAATACCAATGGTGAATCGGGCTCTCTCCCGGGCCCCTGGAGTGAGACCGGCGTCCATTTCGTTTGGACCAGTTTGACCTGGATTTGCCCTCTTTGGCTTTCTTATTTTGTTTTTTGACTAACTACAATGTATATATTTTTTATAACTCTAACTCTAACACTCACTATTGTGAATGGGGTTAGTAAGGATATGGTATGTCATGATCCTGATGTGGGTGGTTCTTTGCAGAATAATGATCGTAGATTTATGGTTGTTGGCTCAGATGATTCAGTTGGTGCAGGGCTAGGAAATCTTCTTATATTCTTTCCTGCTGCGTATTATTTTGCAGCATTTACGGGTAGAGATATTATCATAAGTGATCGAAGTACAATTGGTGAAATGTGTCATATCATTAAATGTGGTTTTCCATTTGTTTCAGAAATGGCATTAGCTTATCCTGGTATATTAACACCTGATGCCATAAAAGGTGCTAGAGAAATTAAAAAACAAGATATGCAAAAACATTTTGAAAGTGATTCTATAGATGATCTAGTTGTAAGAGCGTGGGGCTATAAACCGGAATCTGATTGGTGGGTATATTTTTCCGAAACGGCACAATGTGTTGCTAAAATGACATCATGTGATATTGGTGATGTAGCATGTGCAGAAAGACATGCATTTCAAAGATTAATTCGTGGACCATTTATTTCTGATCTTACAGAAAAGGAGGAAGCTCGAGTACATGGTGTACCAGATAATGTAAAACATGCTATATTAGCTTTACCTCATGCGTTTGCTCCACGCATTGATTGCGCTATACATTTACGTACACAATTTGATTCATTTGAAAGACAAAGTCATTTAAATGATACAGCACTCAAGGAAGAAGTCGCACAATGGGTTCATGGTGAAGAAGGGAAAACAGTATTTGAGATGATGGAAGCAAAAGTATTAGAAGAAATTGGGTTTGATAGACAACATAGAAATAATCAAACATTGCATCATGGTGTTATTAGTGCAGTATCTGGTAATAAAACTGCATCTGATCCCATATATGTCTACTTAGCTGCTGACAACGAAGAAGTTAAAGAATTATTGGCAAAAAAATTAGAAGAAAAACACGATGATCATTATGAAATTAAAGTAATGCGAGTAAGAACAAATGGTATATATCATGTAAAAGATTTAGCTAAAATGAAAAATTTATCGAATGGGGAAGGCGTTATGGACATGGTATTTGATTGGTATTGTTTGTCTTTAGCAAATGCAGTATACGCATGGAGAAAAGGTGGAACACATTTAGTATCAACATTTGTACATAGTGCTGCAAGATTATCTGGCACACCAGAAAGAACAAGTTTAAAAAAAGAAAGAGGTATTGGAACATTTGGTGAACAATTACGAAAAAATAAACATGGTCAACATTTTTGGGAAGCATTCTGGCTGTATGGTATGTTAGAAGATTATCGACTACCTGACGATAGAAAGAGAGAACGGGAGAGATTGAGGAAATTACTTGCACCGTTGGCTAAAATTACAACAAAATTGCCCGTAATGGAATCACCGAGCTTCATTACTCACGACTAGTATACCACTACTAGTATTATATGTAGGTTTTTATGAAATGAAAGATATTGTAGAGTACTGTAATATTTGAATATTAAAATGATTTTTTAAACGTGAATATATACTACATCATTATGCATTATTTTTACACCATATCTTTATAAAATCGTTGCACTAGAGGAGCAAGCTGTTTACGTGACGGTACACTGTTTCTTTGGTTAAAACATTTTATATATACTGTTTTATCACCTACAATTATACTATTGTTAAAGGTTGTTTTTTCATCTTCAAATTGTTTTATTTCTTCTAATTGTAATATAATATTTGATTCATTATGTAAAAATGAAATAAATGCATCTAAATGCTCTTTATCATGTGATACTACGAGAAGCTGTCGAGAGAACGTGGGTTGTACGACACTACTCATAACAATAAGCATTTCTAGCGGTGCAGTACTGACTGTATCAGCAGTATTATCTAGTGTAGGGCAAGTCATGTATTTATCCAAGGATTTACCGAATTCACTCTTTTTCATAAAATTTGATAAAGGCATTAAGATTGATGAAATACCCACTTCAACTGAAGCTATTCCATGTGATGTCTGTTGGAATTGCTTGTAATCAATATTGAGACATTCGCTTACATTTAATCTTTCCCAAAATTCTTGATCATACTTTGCGTTTCTTAATGCATGAAAACATGTATTTCTATCTATTTTATCAGCAATATGCTTATCGAGTATTGTAAGAGCTTTTTCGTCTCTAACAGTTCCAACACCTTTTGGATCCATATTTTGTGTATCTATACATATTCCTCCTTGCAATAAGACAGATATATCTTGTAAACCAGAATTTAATGTTAATGTCAAATTATTTTTTTCTTCTTCTGTTGTGGTAGCAGGAAAGACATAATTTTCCGTAGGTGCACTGTGCCCCCATTCTTCAAGTAATTCTGCTACTAGAGTGCATGCAGATCCTGCTGTTGCCTTGTTATTCACATCATCAAATGCTATTCTTCTCACAGAATCTTTGTTACCTAAATATTTCTTATGATCTCCAGTATCTTTATGATGATCTAGGATCATCTCTACTAAAGTAGATGTTTCATTCTCACCACCAGGAAATCGAGACACTAAACCTCTACTACAACTATTGTGATCTGTTAAAATCAATGATTGTAAGTTGTTTCTTTCAGATAATGTTGTTATGTCAATTTCATCCAAACAAATCAAGTCCTCGAGATCAACACCTACGTATTGCAGAAGAATCTGAGCTTCCCTACGCAATTTAAGAATACTTCGTGGAACAAATACTACGGGAACATAATTTGTATCAGTAGAAATACTACTCATACTATCTGCTTGTAGTATAACTTGATTATTCTTCAGGTATGCAGCACATAGTGAAGATACAATACTATCAACATCACTTGCTTCATTTCCTATGACAATTCTCACTTTTCCACGAGATAAAGCGCTTCGTGCATTTCTTAAAAAGACTCGCAGCACTGATGACATCGTTTACTTACTTGTTCCACCACAATTGGGCTGTTTCAATCCAGAATCTTATTGGCATCATCTCGGAAATTCGGAAATTTACCTTGGTTGAAATTGAATTGAAATCATGAGTTCTACAAAGTCAAATGTTCCGTGCTACGTTCTTCTTGTCGGTAAAGTAGGTCCCACTAGCAGTTCTAATTTGACGCGTGATTTAACACTGCATGTGAAAGATTTACCTTGTACACTTGGACGTGCTCCTGATGCAAAAGGTCATATCATGGTGGATGACCAAGACTCAACTTTAAGTCGTGAACATATCAAAATACAATGGAATACGCACAATGGTTGCTATGAGATATCATGTTTGAGTAAGAATGGTGCTGTTATAAATAGAGCACGCGTGAAAAAAGGTGAAACTGTGGATGTGCATGCAAACAGTGCTTTACGAATTGGAAGTGCAAAGTTTTATATTTCAATACCTATTGATCTTGTTGAAGGAGGGGCTGCTACAATAGCAGCTGAAAAGGCAGCTGCTACTATGCAATTGGAACCATCACAAGGAAATGCCTCTACTAACAATATGACCCAGACTCAGTCACAGGTATCAACAATCTCTAGTGCAACAAATACTGCATCATCAACAAAAAAAAGAAAAATCCTGAATGCAAATAGCCCTATTATGGCATCAAATACAGCTGAAGATTCACAGGGGCCACCAATGAAAATCACAAAATTATCATCCTCAGATACAACTCTTGATAATAATATACAAGGTAAACAATCATCGAATCCTAATGTTATACGTAGTACCAATAGTAGTGGTACCAGTTCTACTAGCGCTAGCAGCGCTAATGCGGAATTATTAGCAAAAGCGTTTGCATCTGGTCAACTACCGCAGTCAGAGGGTGGGGGAATTGAACAAGCCGCATTACATGCATGGTTTGTAGAAACAGGTAATATGGTACAAGAAGATATAACTTCTTCCTTTAAAAAATCAATCTATTCATTATTAAGTAGAAAATATATAAGGGTTGAATCTGATATTGGTGTTGATGATGGGAAAAAAAAGCAGCCTATTCGTTGGACGCAAAAAGAAACATGAAGGCATGAAGGAAGATAGCAATATCAATATATAGAATATTTCCTCGAATTATTATACTGTACACTACTGTGAAAATGAAAGAATATTTACCTTATATCATTATCTTTATGCAATGCAAAAATTGATGTATCAGATTCATCAGCTTAGGCTTGTGGATCTCTATAGCGATAGAAAGCGAGGTATGTGACGTCACGGTCACCACCACCACATAGTAGCTTCACTTCAGCAATGTCACTTTCAGTAACTTTATCGTCATTATATTGCCACCATTTACTACTACCTGGTTCTTGACGTACCCAACCAATATAATGACCACCATCAGCAGTTCTACCTTTGTGTGTGACTAAACTATGGAGTTCATACATGCCAGTGAAATTGGCAGGTAAGCCCTGTGATTCGAAAGGATTACTAGATGAACTTGATGTTGCTGCTTTTTTGAGGCTATCAGATGTGAATACAGATGAAGGAACTGAACTTGAACTTTCCATAGACATTGCTAACGCTGCTTTAAGTGCTTCAGAGTCTTCATCATCACTGCCAGTATCATCCATTTTATCAGTAGGAGGATCTACAGTTGTACCAGTGGTTTCTATTTCAGATGGATCATTTAATTTAGCCCGTTTATTATTCAATTTTTCATCCATAATTTTTTCTTGCGCATCTCTATTTTCTTTTAATTTCTCTTGTAATTCGTTATTACAAAATTCATATGCATCAAACACATCAGGGTAGGTCACACTTCTCATGATCTTACATTTAAGTCCTGCATGTTCTCTGTTATCAGGAGTAGCTTTCCAAAAAAATCTCATGAAATGAAAACATAAATATCTAGGTAATTTTTTGATTCTTTGTGTTTTATTCCATATAGCATTACGATTCAATACATCAGAGTGCTTTTCTAATTGGCCTTCAAGTCCAAGTCTAACACCCTCCTGCATATGATCTACGTTTTTACCTTGGGTTAAGCTATTTTGTATATTACAAATTAATTTATTAATTTTTTCTGTTTTAATAATAGATTTTTCACTATCATTTTCTGTACATGTTAAAGTTTCTTCCATTTCTAAACCTAGTAAAGACTCCCAATGTGTTGCAGGTATGATGCTAGGTTCACTTAAAGCCATTTGAATACTTTGTGCTATAGAATTATATAGTTCTTCAGCATCTTGCTGTGCAGGACGTCCTTCTAATACTCCTTCCATGAATTGAGGATAAATACGACGCATTGTCGATACTAGGGCAACAGGTGATATAGATTTGCCAGCAGAATCTAAACTTTTAAATGAATCAATTAATGTTTTAGCAAATGATGCAATAGGATTACTGACAGGTGTTGCAGTTTCAATTGCTGTACGTAATTCAGGCATATGTCTTAAGCATTGTACTAAACTATTCATATAACAAGTATTACCGAGATTAACCAAACCAGCAGATACTGCTGCACCGACGGCTGCTTTCTCTGTATCGGTCATATCTTCAATGAATTTTATAGTCTATTGTGTGTGTTAATTATTATGAGTTAATGATGTTTTTAATGTTATGTAATTATGTGTGTATGTTTGTGTTGAAGGATATTAATAAAGAAAGAAGAGGTTAGGTGATGGATTTGGTGTGAAGTTAATTCATCTGGAAGCTTGCCTTGTTTTCCGTATTTGTTGTTCTTAAATAGTTGGTTCTGTATTTTCATATATTTCGATCTTATTTATATTGAAATTGCAATTAGGAACCAAGGAGAAATATGTATACAGATAGACATGAGTACTTACATCCTTTTGTACTTCTTTTAGAACATCTGCTGAGCCCATGAGTGTGATCAATTGTCCAGGTTTGATTGTTAAAGTACTGAGGTCCTTATCATTCTTTAAAGTGCCGATCCAAGCTCCTTTGCCCATCAAAGTTTGACGTTCAGGGGGAACATTAGTTATTCCTTGTAGAGCATTCTTGAAGTCTAAAACACTCTTGGTTTGATCTATCTCAACTTCATATTGAGTCTTTCCGTGCTTAACTTTAACTAAAACCATTCCACAAATATCTTTTCAATAATATTGTTAATTTTCGTACTTGTTCTAAGTTTTCCTCTCTGTTCAACAAGAAGAACTTCTTTTTCCGACGTACCCACGACGCCATAATTAAGAAGAAAGTAATCGTAATCAATAAAATAATTGCAAACTTTAGGTGAAATTATCAGTGGTGGTTACTTTTACATTAATTTTGTAAAGGTTATGAAATTTAATGCACAAAATAGCACAGTACGTAGCCACTTTTGATTCAAGTCCAAATTAGATCCATTCTTCTTAGACACATGGTGCAAGATTCTTGGACCGGTGAAGACAAGGTGAAGCATTTCATTGGTTGTTTAGGTATTGTCGTTTGCACTTATTCTCTTTGTCTCTTTCTACTATGGCTCCTTCCAACAATAATACAGGATAGACTAAATCTGGGTCGAGATGAAGAAGCTTTAGGCTTGAGAATATCGAAGAGCTCTAATACTATGTTGATCCTATTCTCTGGTTTAGTTTCAATTTTAATTGGTGCACTAAAAGAATTAGGGGATATGTATAATTGGTGGCCAATGTGCCCGTGTAGTCCTAGTTGGAGAGATCTTGCCGCAGATGCTATTGGAGTCTGT
>JACKZZ010023069.1_pt1 | contig 13930 bp, 11 predicted proteins | sample 8027871 | NCBI WGS metagenome assembly JACKZZ01 (sample SAMN15724774, study PRJNA655200) | protist metagenome | isolation source: fluorescence activated cell sorting (FACS) single amplified genomes of... | place: USA: West Boothbay Harbor, Gulf of Maine | collected 2000-07-19
CTACACCACCTTTTTTCTTCTCGATTGTTTTCTCCAAATCATTTATAGCATCTGGAAATTGATTTGCATATCTTTTCTTTAGTTTTTTAATAAGAACACGTTCTTTTTTTCCTTCATACTTCTTCACAATTTTATCCAATGCTTCATGTGTCATTTTCTTTCCAATAGATTTATAGAAGCTCTCCAACGCAGTCTTGAAAATCGACGGCATGTTTGTCTCCACTTCGACATCATCAAAAAAAGATTCGAAATCTGCAAAAGGATCTGTATCACCAAAGAAATCTTTGAAGACATCTTGTGCAGATTTAAAGTTGAAACCACCAAAACCAGGACCCCCTCCGCTTCCTCCTCCTCCTCCTCCTTTGAGAGCATCGAAACCACCTTCATCGTACTTCTTTCGTAGTTCCGGATCGGATAAAATTTCGTACGCCTCAGCGATTTCTTTGAATTTCTCCTCCGCCTCTTCTTTATTGTTCGGGTTTTTATCTGGATGATGTTTGACAGCTAACTTTCGATATGCTTTTTTTATCTGTATGTAGTATGATGATAAAAAAAAAATGTGAGTGAAATTATTTATCAATAACAAATAACAACAAACGTTTACCTCGCGTTCGCTTGCGGTTTTCTCAATCTCCAGAACATCGTAATAATCTTTCTTTCCTCCTGATTCAATACATGATATCATCATGATAAATATGAGGAATAATGATAAATATTTGTGATTTCCCATTTTTTTTTACGTATGATGAGATACTTTTTCCTTTTACCCAGGTGACTGACTGACGTGTGACGTGGAAACGTTAAATAATCGTGACGTATAGATGTCCAAAAAAAAACCCATATATAGTAGCTAGCTCATCAACGATATACGATATCTCATAATTTTAAAAGCAGTAGTAGTAGTAGTAGTAGTAGTAGTAGTATTGCAACACATACACACAAATCACACGCAAGCAAATATACATAAGCAGCAGCAAGCAAACAGTAGTTAGTTAGTTAGTTAGTAGTTGACACGCACAGACACGATCACACACACATCTCTCCGTCGTTTCTCTGTCGTTTCTCAAACAAAAACAAAAAAAACAAAAAAGTCCCTGTCATTCAATTCACCATGAAACTCGAAACAACATCATCAAATACGCTTCGATATCGTCGAAATCGAAATAAAGCATCAAGTCCACGTTCATCATCTAAAAAAAGAAACGATCATGTTTCTGAGGATGGAGATCTTTCTACTGATCTTGCAGGTACTGATGGAAGTGAAACCGAGAGAACGGATAACGAAGCGACGACGACGACGACGAAGACGACGACCACCAACGAAGTGGGGGGTTCAAAATTCGAAAAAATGATTCGAAGAACAAAACTCGCATTCTTCATGTTGTTCTTGTTTTGTGTTATTGTGTCTCTCGGTCATATTTATGTAGTGGGAGTCGTTTGGATTCTTCAGGCCTTGGCATTCAGAGAGCTTACCAATTTAAGATACATTGATGCAAAGGAGCAGAAACTACCTTGGTTCCGTACATTTCATTGGTGTCTCTTTATTTCAGCTACGTTGTTTACGAAAGGTCGCTCTGTTCTTGAGTTTTGTGTGAACACACCGTACGTTTTCGAGTACAAACACAAGGAAAGATATCAGATGTACAGAATGGCGTTGGATGGATGGTCACTCATCACATTTAATATTTATGCAGGACTCTTTGTAATATTTGTACTTTCTCTCAAGAAAGGATATTACAAGTATCAATTCAGCCAGCTAACTTGGTCTGTGTTTTCTCTTGGTATCACGATGATACAAGCAAATGGATTATCGGAAAATATCTTGGAAGGATATATTTGGTTTATCCTTCCGGCAATGCTAATTGCTTGCAACGACACGATGGTACTTTTTCTTTTTTTTTCATTGTTTCTTTTCTTCTTCTTCTTCTTCTACTTCTTCCCTTTTTCATTCACATCTTCTTTCTTCTCCCCAATAAAATAAATAAATAAAACAGGCATATTTTACGGGTGTTTTCTTTGGGAAAAAATTCATCAAAAGACGATTTCTTCGACTCTCCCCTAAGAAAACGTATGAAGGTTTCTTGGGCGGAATGCTCTGCACTCTCATCTTTGCCTTCTTGTTCTCAAGAATCATCAGTCAATTTCAATTTTTCGTTTGTCCTTACAACGATCGTGACTGCTCCATTCCTGAAATCATGCAAGATCAAATCTACGATCTTCCGCATGGTATCGTGAGTTTTTCAAACGGTCTTCTACCTAAGAAAATTACATTGATGCCGATTCAATTCCATGCTCTTTGGCTCGGTTTGTTCGCATCATTGATTGCACCATTTGGTGGATTTTTCGCGTCGGGTATCAAGAGAGCATACAAAGTCAAAGATTTCAACAATTTGATTCCGGGCCACGGTGGTATCATGGACAGAGTCGATTGTCAGTTCATCATGGCTTGCTACACGCGAGTGCACTACATTACATGGATTTGTCCTGTCAGTGTGATCACCGTGGCATCTATTTTGAATCAAGCAAGAAGCCTTGGTGAAGAGGAAAGATCTGAATTGATTAATGCGCTAATGGCTATGAAAGGTTGATGAGAAGGAGGCTTTGGGTATTAGTAGTAGTAGTAGTAGTGTTTATATCTATTTTCTTCTTAATTGTTTTCTCTTCGTATAATCAATGTAGAATTACCACACACCGCCACACTAAAAAAACTCCTATCCACTCGTACTCAAACACTACTTACTTCCCTCTGCTAGAACATATATGATAAACGCGATAATGCAAGATATAACACGAATCCAGCCTGGAATACTTCCATCCGACCAACATAAAATGATTGATGTTAAATAAACAACAAGGACAATAGTGCAGCAGATGAAGGGGAACAAAGCCTCACACATACCGATTACACCGTCTGCTGCTGCCTCCGCAGCATCACCAACACCGTCTGCTGCGTCACTTAACGTCTTCATCGTGTAACAGCTCTGAACACCCGGACACCAACAACAGCAATACGAATCAAGATCCAAAAGAGGCACGTTTTGAATATGAAGACTCATAGCTGTCTTTGTATCGGGATTTTCCATTTCCAAATAGCCCAACATCTTTTGTGTCCATCTTCCGAACGTCACAGAGACAATGACAGATACGATGATCGAGAATGTCAGAACGAAGTAAGTAAGCGTCTTGAGAGAGTTGAAGTCATCTGCACAGAGATCGTCACAACCACAATTCTCCTTCACACATTCTGTGCAGTAATCGACCATGTAATCCTTTACGAAGAAATATGCTACGAATCCTCCGATGATGGACCACAACGCAAGCAATATCATAGCCAAGAAGAAGATTTGTCCCAAGATAACACGCGATTTTGGTGTAAGATGATGTTTCTTTTGTTTCGGATTTCTAGGAACCTGACTTCCCATAGTCAAAACAAAGATAGAGATGATTCCCACAGCAACACCTGTATTTTTATTGTTGTCGTGATGATGCTGAACGTAGAGAGTAAAATAAACAAACGAATAAAAATAAGTAAATATATAAACCAAAACGTACCCAAGTCGGTCGTGTATCTGTTTGTTTACAAGGAAGAAAGAACAATAAGAATACAACTCGCACAATACGCTTCAAGGAATGAGAAGTAAAACATAGAGAGAAAAAAAAATAGAGATTTGAAATCACGCGCGCGTACGAAACTGAGTAAGCCAAGATAAGCAGAAGAAAAAAAAACACAGCAAACGATGTTGTTCCCATGAATAAACGTATAGAAACGAAATTTCTTTCTGAACGTTCTGTCAAAGGTGCATAATTTGGATCACTCACATCTTTGACTTGATCGTTTTTCTCGATGTCCATTTTTTTTTTTTTTTTGAAATCTTTTTTTGGATCGCGTTGTGTAATGGGGGTCCGTTTTTTCTCGATGTCCCGTAGGCGTGATTTCTACTTTTTGAATGTAATAAGTTTAGAAAATAAATGCAGCTACGTAGTTAGTTGCTCTTAGTGGCAATATCTCCCACACACATATCCAGTATGAGAACGATCGATATTTAATAAAACACACACATAACACTCAGACAGACAAACAAAGCACCCACACACACACATATACTCACGATGAAGAAGAAGAAGAAGAACAACACATCGCTACCTGTGTGTCTTTGCAATATAAAGTAAGCCAATGCTGGCGTCCTAGAAGACGAGAACAATCAGCAAGACAGCGAGGTAGAATCGAATTGATTTCACTTATGTACTCTTTAGTAGTACATGAGTCCATCTTTATGAGTAATCTACAAAGAAAACTCTTGGCATAAAGCGTAATCTTGTGATCTTCACCACGAGAAATACGTGCGTCTCTTAAAGCATTACGCAAGGATTCCTCTGCACGATCATAATCACCTTCCTCCATCAAGATTCGTCCTAAAAATGCTTCGCTCGTCATTTTGATCCAGTGTCTCTTAACGCAATGCTTTTCACATCCACGCATTGTCTCCTCAAGAAGAGATTTGGCTTGAGACAAACGATTCATATCAATCAACAATTTTCCAACACAAAATTGCAATTCCAATACACGAACGTTGCTGTGATCTTTACATTCCAATAAAGCTTCTTCTCCGATTGACAAAGCAGATTTTAACTTTCCGGTCTCATGATAGCACCTCAACAAATGAGATGCACACTGAAGTGTAATGTCGTGGTTAAGACCAAGTTTGAGTTTGTTTCGTTCATAGTATTTTTTCAAAAGACTCATCGCTTCGTCATATCTCGATCGATCGATTAAGAGCCAACAAAGAAAATTCGAGACGTTTTGCATATCATCATCGTACTCATCAACATCGTTTGCATGTTCAGCAAAACTCACAGCACATTTCAAAAGATCCAGTGCGACGTCGTACTTCGTGAATTCGAGAAGCAGTCTACCACATTGGTTCATGAGTTTTAAGATTTCAATACTTGACAAATTCTCGTCGCTTGAATTGAAGGACATTATGGATGGTGGTGATGGTGATGATGACGTTGAAACGTTTTTCTCACTTCGATTCAAGTCTCGTTCCACGAAAATACTATCAGGTAACCGAATCTTGGACTTTTGGGGCCAATGTTTCATCAAAACAGTCAATCCTTCCGCAATCAACCATTTTCTCAACTCACTCATGACAAGCATATTTAGATCATCCATTTTAACGGATTCATGAGATTCGATTGCGCTGAAAATTCGCTTTCGATCCTTCTCGAAATACGCTGTAGATTTTCTCACGTCAACCTCACCAATCAGATTCATCAAGTCCTCAAATCGTGTACTCAAAGATCGCTGGAACTTTAATCTTTCATGTGGAGGTACGAGTATGCTAAGTCTAGCTTTGGTCGAAACCGTTGCGAAAATCTCCCACAAGCACCAGCTTCTCTTCAAGGGAATCGGATTCGTCCAAGGATACAAGATGAGTAATGTCCTCCCAATATCTCTATTTTTATTACGTGTGAAGATGAGATTGGGGGGAAGTGTGCAAGAGATAAGAGAGAAGAGGGACAGGAAAAAATAAAATAAAATACGTACCCAACACATTTCTTAAAGGCGGAGTGCCAAAACATTTCAGGGAGTTCACCAGCTTTGTGTTGATTGATGGCACAAATATCTAGCCAGTACAACACAATTTCGTCGTCTTTATATTTTAAAGCGTCACATTTCATTGATTCTATCAATACTTTGAAAGGATATTTCCAAGCGTGGCTTACGAAACAATTTGCGATCCCGGAATCGAATTTAGGGGTCGTCGTGGGTGGTTCGTTCGCTAATAGTGTGGCGTATGAACACTTCGAGAGAATTTCTGTTCGTTTCTTTACTATTTTTTCGCAAACATCATACGTCGTCATCTGTTTTTTTTATATTGTATAAGTTTTAATTTGCAATGTGAAAAGAATGACGAAGAAAAGAAGATTTCGTCGTATAAGTTTTAATTTGCAATGTGAAAAGAATGACGAAGAAAAGAAGATTTCGTCGCTTCCACTTACGTTATCTTCGAAAAGCGGATCTTTCAGAATTCCTTCAAATGCTTCGATGGAAAATCCTAAGCATACATCATTTAATTTTTGTGACTTACGATGACGAATTTTTTTTCTCCTGCTCACATAAGATTCATTGTATACAATTCTTGGAGCACACGGAGGAACACTCATTGAAACCTTGAAACCTACAAAATCAGTGTGAGAAGTCGAGAAGTGAGAAACCGTAAAAACTGGTGGGGATTTATTATGTATGGGTGACGTCATATATCGAGCAGCAGTATAATAAGAAGAGACGCCATGTCAAATAGTAGTAGTAGTAGTAGTATCAATATCATCAATAAGGCAGCAAAAGAAGTTGAAGAAGAAGGGACTTCTTACGATGACGATTTTTTTGTCTCCTCCTCCTCCTCCTCCTGCTCACACATACTGTAAGATTCGTTGTATACAATTCGTGAGAAACCGTAAAAAGTTCTTATTTTGTTATGGGTGACGTCATATCGAGCAGTATAAGAAGAGACGCCATGTCAAATAACAGTAGTAGTAGTAGTAGTATCAATATCATCAATAAGGCAGCAAAAGAAGTTGAAGAAGGGAAGAAGAATATACGTTTGTACGAAGAAGAGTCGACCAAGAAAATTAAAATCGCTTCGATCTTGACGTTCTTGACGACGGCGGCTGTACTCGGAAGTGTACCTTTCATGATTCGTAGCGTAAATACAAGACGTAAGATGGCAAGACAGTATCAGAACAGGAACAATGATTTTAGAAAACGCGTAAATAAAGAAAGAGAAAATATGAGACGTTTCATGAGTGAAAGAGAAAGAGCAAGAAAAGACGGATATACTTCGTATCGTTCTCAATTCTCTTCAAATCTTCTTCGATCCACAATGAAAAAAGGACGTGCCCATTACGAAAGACTCGGTTTAGATCCATCAAAGCCTTTATTACGTTCTGATTTGAAAGCTGCATTTCAAACGAAAGCTATGAAATGGCATCCGGATCGTCTTCCTCTTCACGTATCCGATTCGAAGAAGCGAAAGGAACACGAAGAAAGGTTTAAGAAAATTAACGCATCCTATGAGTACTTATTAAAATCAATATCATAATAATTGCGGCTCTTATTTATTAAAATACATTTATTATTTAACAAGCATTGCTGCCACAGAGATAACAATGTATCTTCCTTTTCCTTTCAAACACACACACACACACAGAGGCATATGTATGTGTCTTTCTTTTTATTATTATTATTATTTATTTTACCGACAAGTGTCACCACCATTTCCACATAACACACAGACACGTAGAACACACACATACACGCATAAACAAAACCCGATACATTCTCCTTACAAAGATGCAAGTCTTGTCTTTGCAGTGACAATAATTTCATTCAAATCACTACTTCGCTCCATGGAAGCAATGGAAGCCAAAACGCTTGCCACACCGATGACTCTGGGAACGATGAACGTGTGATAGTGTATATTGGTACAGAATCCCATGATGAATTGACAATCCAATCGATCGGTAAATCCACCATGACCAGGAAATAACACACCAAAATCCTTGATTCCGAAAGCACGTTTGATTGCGGATGCAAAAAATCCACCAAATGGTGCGATACAAGACGCAAACACTGCTAGACACATTCCGTGAAGTTGCATCTCCGATGCCATGAATTTCGGTAAGGGAACACCTTCATCGTAGAACAAGGAAAGTTGCCACACCTCAAACTCCTTCGGAGCAAAAACGATGGGAATCGTACAAGTCTCACCATTTTGATTCCAATCATTAAAACCACAAACAAGATAACGATGAGAACCCCAAACGAGGGGTAAGTACCAACCTGCTGCCACCGTAAAGAACGCAGCGCCGATGAATCCTTCCCACGTCTTGTTAGGAGACAAATCAGGAAGAAACGGTCCTTTGTAGACCTTTCTTCCTAAGGCAACACCACAAAAATACGCCATCACATCATTTACGATGACGAGTGTTGCGGGAAACAAAACCCAGAATAATCCGTTGTACACGTTGAGAATCACACCCTTGGATTGCATCGTGACGAGAATGATAGTCAACATGGTCCATGCCAACTGTTGCATTTGATATTCGAAAAATCCTTTCTTCAGACTGAGTACCGTGAAGCAAAATGTCCCAACATACAAAGAGAAGGAAATCCACTCATGAATTTGAGCAGCACCGAATTCGAATTGAAGAATGTGTAAGGTCCTCTTGAAGATGCCGTACTCGTGAAAAGGAAAGTTCAAAACGTCCGGATTAGCAAACGAGTATACGCAAGCCACAGCGAACCACATCCACACAACCGTACGAAAATGAGGAATACCTTTTTCACGATTCACAGCGTAACGGACATCTAGTAATTCCTTGAATACCATCACTTGAAGTAAGAATATCACACCTCCTACCACGACGTGCCCGGCGTTCAAAATCATTCCCGCGATGATGAACATGATCGTCGCCACTAGCGAACGCGTCACCATCTTTACCAAGAGTTTGTTATCACTTCCAGGCAAATGTTTGACCTTATCTTGAACAGTATGAAAGAGTAAAAGCATGGGTTGCTCTGGCATACTCTTTCCTTTCGACATCGACGAATCTCCTGAGGATTCTAATTTTTTACCACGATTTCTGACCGGCATTTTCTCGTAAAGTAATTTTTTTGATTTGTTTACTATTGTTATCTCCTTATATATATAATATATTCTTTAAAATTGTAAGACTATATATATATATAGTAGAAGTCGCTGAGATACTTTTTTTTTACTTTACTTTACTTTTGAAAATAAGAGAATATGTATTGAAGGATCTTGGATCTCTTGGATCTTCCCACTCACCGCTGAACCGCTGATATGCTGATATCAATGACGATACATCTATAAAGTGGCTACATTATTGCATTGAACTTTTCACGGAAGTAGTAGTAAAACAAAATATTTTTTCTTCTGTTTTTTTTTTGAGAAACGGTAGAACCCTATATACTATAGTATCTAAAAAATCCCGTTTTGACTCTCGAAATCCCGTTTTTGGACTGACTCCGCTCGTAGAACCGCTGAAACGCGATATATGACGATACATCTATAAATCGCAGGTTCTTCCGTTACGAGATTTACTCACTTTCCAACAAAGAAAAAAGAATGATCTCGCCAGTTCGAGCAGTCGCTCTTCGTCATTATCTCAGATCAGCAGAGGAAAAACGGAGAAGAACACCAGATAGAACAGGATCGTCATCACCATATAATGGTATCATGAGTTTTTGTTTTAATACAAATACGAATGAGCACGATCCGATCAAACGTAATTTAAGCTCAGCTTTCGAAGAGGTTTCGCAGGACGAAGCGTTAAAGGATAAGTATGAGCATTTAAGTAATGAATACATCAAGTTGACAAAACAGAATATGGAGATTCATGATCGGAATAGCTCTTTGGAGAAAAAATGTCGGAGGCTTCGATTGAGATTAGCGCTCGAAAAATTGAAACAATCATCCCCAAGAACAATCAAAGAGAAAAAAGAGAAAGCGCGTGCTATCGTGGAACGCGAAATCGAATCTTATGAATACGAATGGATGCGTGATGTCTTCAGACCCAGAAGCGATTCGAATATATCTGAACGTGAGTGTTCTGTTGATATAATTGATGAAGAAGCTGATCGTAAAGTCGAGGACAGCAAGAACCAAGAAGAAGAAGAAGAAGAAGAAGAAAGAATCCCAACGGATTCTTCTTCCTCCCAACACTACCAATTAGATAAAAGTTTACCAGAAAAACAAACATCAATATTCGACGTCACATTTCCATCAAGTAGTGAAGAAGTGCATGACATGCCATCTTAATATAAATTATTTTCCCACGTGCGTTATGTATATATAAAACGCATCTCTACTTCATTTACATGAATATATTTATTAAAAACATGTACGCAGAATCATAACTACAACGAAATATATTCGAGAACCAACTCTCTCTTTTTTCTCATACATCTCACAAAATCAAATACACAAACACTAAAATTATATCCAGGCATTCCCGCACCACAACACAAGAACCTCTTCTTCTTCTTCTTCTCTTCATCATGATCATCATCAAAATCACAACCTACCTGGTCACATAACTTTTTATCCAACACAGTCATCATCTTATTTCTCAAACCACAAGGTCCCAATGCGCCTGGTACGAATCCAAAAATCGTAATTAAATCTGAAACACTTGCGAGGTTCACATTTATGTCTTTCTTTTTCAGTCTCTCTTTCAGGAACGACTTCAACGATTCCATGTCCACCATATCATCAATACTCACACACACACAAATTGGGAAACTTCTTCGTACATCTTTTTTTACTCGTACAATAAACGCAATCGTCTTCACAAGAATCTCATCATGTGCAAGATCCTCGATCGTCTTTACGATTCGAATTGAATCTGCCACCTTGTCATCATCAAACAATTGTCTTAAATCCTCACGAACATCATTCACACCGAGGGGCATGGGAAACGGACATGACCACACAAAGCTTTGAAACTCAATCTTCTTTGCAAGACGAATCAATGCCCAAGCGTCTAAAGCTGCGTACTCTTTTTGGGAATTTGAAAGAGGACGAGATGACCACGTCGATATCTGCTCAGATTTGTTCAATCCAATTCCGAGAATCGAGAAGCATGCTGCGCTCAAAGATACTATCTTTCCAGATACATCGACGACGTGTCTTTGTAAGTCTACGCATCTCTTCACACATCGCAATTCCTTCACGTCAGGAAATCTCACACAAATTTGCTTCAGATCATGAGCAATAGACCATCCGAGAATTACGCATTTCTCAAAAACGTGATTGCTGAGAAATCCAGTGAACCTCTTCGACTCGTTGATCTGTACGATTCTTTGAACATCGAACACGTAAACCTTTTCAAAGGTGGAAATTTGAATGAGTTGCAAATGTTTTCGTTTAGGATCCCATTCACAATCCATCGCAATGACATCGTTTGAAGTATTATTAGACGTAATGGCATGACACACATCATCCATGCTTCTCGTCAACGAATTCGCGTCATCCACAAAAATCACGTCTTTTAATTCTCTCTCACTCGATACAGACATGATGATTCTTGATGATGTTTTCTCCTCATCATTCTTCACAACAATTTTCTCAAGTTCTTTTTTGTTATTCTTGGGCTCTTTTGCGAAGACCTTTTCCAAAACATGCTTTCGAAGATGAGTCGTGGTACATAACTTCTGAACAATCTCAAGACGTAATCGTCGCTCTTTCGAAGACGTATGGGATTCCTTCAAAATTTCTTCCGCAAGAATAGGCGTCATGAGTTCCTTTCTGTTGATCAATACGAGAACGTCCACGAAATCTCTCAATATTCGATAATCCGAGATCGAGGCTTGTAATGTTGCTCGCAAATCATCCGTCGAAACTTCAGAGAGATCTAAATCAAGCTTTAAATATTTCAGGACTCGATAGATTACGCGCCATGTCGAGAAATGACAATTGTGTGAGACCAATGCCTGACGTATGAAATTCGTGAACATTTTTTTCTTCGATTCTGAAGCCATGACGTTCTTTTTCTTGCCTGTTTTCATGAGTGATGACAGCAAGACATGACAAAGATCAGATCTTAGTTGTATGTGTCTCAGTATAAAATCCAATATCAAGTCACCCGCGTTTGGTTGTTTCACCAAACGTCTTGCCACTTCAACAAGATTTTCGGAAGACGAAACGGCAGAGATGAGAGACTTAATATCATAAGTATTTTTGTTTTCCTCCTCGGTCTTAACCTCTTTAACGATAAATTCCGTTCCAGCCTCGTATACATACGCAGATGGTAGAGGAGAGAACTTCACTTTTCGTTTGCTCAAGATCCGAGCAGTATCGTGCCAATTCTTAGGATACAACACAAAGCCTCGACTTTTTTCTTCCCAAATAGTTCGTTTCATGTCGCGTTCTACGATTTCCAATTGAGCCACCAAAATAGATTTTAAGCCATCCATCATTTGAAACTTACGCATCAAATCATTACTTTTGAGAAGTTCTCGATCATTGATGTTTGCTATTGATCTACACTCTCTTCGTTGATGTGCTTTGTGCTCGACATCATACATGCATAGACATTCCAAGCGATGAATCGGAACTTTCATTGTAACAGCTTCGTTTTCTTGGTCCTCCTCGTGTCCTAGTTCTTTCTCCTCCCCTTTCTTCTCAAAGTCCGTGTTACTCTCAGCTCTTACTGGTGCAAGCCAGTAGAGCTTGTTCAGTATTACCCATCTCGTTTGTTCACTTGCTTCGAGAATAGTAGAACTGTTTTTAATCAACTCTTCGACAGAATTCACGAGCCATCCTCTCAAGTGATTTTTATTCAATAACTTCTTACATGGTGAAGACGTTTTGAATTCTCTCAATGGATAGAATAAATATCCTCGCAGAATGTACTGCGAACGTACATCATTTGCTTTCATTTTATCTTTGATCCAACTATTTACGATTGGTGAGGATGAAATCTTCAACTTATTGGATGCTGTGATTGCTCGTTCTTCAAGATTTTCACTCAAGTAAGGTCCAACAAAACGACTCAAAGGAGAGAAAGTTGAGTCTTGATTCTTTGATTTTTGTTTGTAAGATTCGTATCGTTCCCTTCGAGATTCTTTTGTTGTTCCTTTCACTACGTCGATAGATGATGATGATGATGATGATGACGAGGCTTTCATAGCCTTACGTCCAGCCTCAAACCGAGGATCTAAGTCTCCGTACGTATTACCGTCACCTTGATCCGAAAAATCCAACCATCCATCCTTGATCTGCTTTTGCTCGATCTTTTCGATCTCGAATCTTGTGTCTTTCTCCAAATGTGTTGCTGCTAAGGATCGAAGCGTTTGACCTTTGTTGTTCACGATCGTGACTCTACTTCCTTTACTTAACAACAACATCACGATATGGTTGCGACAACGTGTGCAGGCAAATTGTATTGCAGTTTTCCCAAGATTTCCCGCTCCCAATGCGTAAAGATTTGGATCCGCTCCGTGATCCTCGAGAAGACATTTTACCAAATCGAAATGTCCTCTCCACGCCGCAATCATCAAAAGTGTCTTACCAGTTTCAGAGCATCTTGCGTTGACGTCGAAATCATTCTCTTGAAGAATTTTCATGGCTTCATGAGCTGATTTCGAATCATCTTGTCGACAAAGATTCATGATTCTTCTCGGTACTCCACTTCTCTTGCAATCCGCAAAGAATTTTACAGATCCTTCCCAATGAAGCGCCAGAGAAGGCTCCTCGGGAAGTTTGAATACCCATTTCAGTTGACCCACCGTGTGTTTCTTTGGGTGACACTGAGGGAACGAAGTAAGAAAAGTAATATGAAATGAAAGTGATGGAGAAGAAGATATGTAAGTAAAGGATAGAAGGATACCTACGGTAGTGGACAATAGCATTTTTTCGCGTAACGGAGTCGTGTCGGAGATTTTTTCCAACCAATAATTTACGAGGCTCAGAAAAGGAAGCGCGTATGTGTTCAGATTGTGTTACGTATTCACTTGCCTTGTATGAGCATCGTTCAAGCTCGATTTCGACCCAAAGAAACTGTACAAGAGCTTGTTGAGGAGATTCGGAATTGGCTACCCGAATATCTGAAGAAAATAGATTTTGAGTTATACACGAGCGTTCCTCGAACGGTGCTTACAAAGAATATGTGCTCGAAATTGGAATCTTTTGGATTAGGAAGTGCTGCAAAACTTTATATGAAATGGTCAGACGCTTCGCTTTTAGCCTCAGGTTCACACGGCGCGTTGTGTCTTCGTAAAGATCTCAAAGACCAAAACGGTGATGCTACGTTTCCCGTAACATACGCCGTTGTACCCAAAGCTAAGCCGAGAGTGACTGTGTCTACGTCTTCAAGTAGTAGTAGCAGTAGTGGAAATTCCTCT
>JACKZZ010000634.1_pt1 | contig 13928 bp, 13 predicted proteins | sample 8027871 | NCBI WGS metagenome assembly JACKZZ01 (sample SAMN15724774, study PRJNA655200) | protist metagenome | isolation source: fluorescence activated cell sorting (FACS) single amplified genomes of... | place: USA: West Boothbay Harbor, Gulf of Maine | collected 2000-07-19
TTTTTGGTTGCTTTCTTTGGCTCATCTTTTGTTTTTGTAGTTGATATTTTTTCTACTAATGTAGTCAAACCTAAATCTTCATATAGGTAAGATAATTCTTCTTGTGATGATTCTCTTAAGATGAATCTTTCACTATCTCTTATAAGAACAACATCTTTCTTTGCTTTATATTCTGCCATAATTGTATATATCTTTAAGTGTGATAAATCTACAACATTTTTGCCACAATCACACATATTATTAGAAAGATATTAATAGGAAAATGTTATAAACTTTTTACGAACTAAGTTCAACCTATAAATATACCTTTAATTATTAATCTGTTGTTGCAGTTAAACCTGTTGCAGCAACTTGAATTCCTGTTGCAGAAGGTACATACTCTCTTGGCATTTCAAATTGTCTTGCCATTAGAGAAATAGTAACTCCATTTTCATCAGAATAAGCAGCACCTGAACCACCTTCAGCACTTGAAAATTGCCCAAAAGTTTGACTTCTGTATGCTACACTTTCATTTCTGTATTTCTCAGAAACACCTAAAACGAAAGCCTTATCATTAGTATCTACTGCTATTATCATTAAACAAGCATTTAACATATCTTGTATTGCATTAAATTTACCAACCTCCATTCTTGGAAGTGTAAAAGATAATCCACATTCAAATGCAGTTGAACCATTCTCTTTAGTTGCATTGATAGTTAATGCAGGAGTTTCATTTTTAAACTCATACACACCCCAATCAGCATTTGAAGCACCTGAATCAACTATACTTGTAATTGTATGTACACCTGTACCTCCATATGCGATTGTATCTCCATCAGCCCAAGACCTTAGTAGTATTTGTTTTATACCACCTGTTGCTTGTAAGTCTGTGCAGTCAATCGCTAATCCTGTATCTATTGCCATTTTTTTATTATTTTATTAGTTATTAGAAGTAATTAAGAGAGTGCTTTTACACACTCTCTATTATTACATTATTGTTATGCTACAATTCCCCATTGAACAAGAGAAGAGTATAAGTACTGTACTCCTAACTTAAAGTAACCTCTGAAGAACATTTTTTCTTCTAAGTCATCATAAAATACTTTGAAAGAACCTTCTGGGTCTGTTACATCAGAACCGATAATCAAGTTGTCTACTGCACAGTAACATACACCATTATTAACATTTGCTGCTCCTGTAGTAACAAATAAATCAGGGTTAGTGTCTGTTAAGATAGTGTCCCACTCATACATTGCTACTAACTCAACACCTCTAAACATTACTCTACGCATACCATCAACTTGATTTACGATTGCTAAATCAGCAGAAGCACCTTCTAAGTTTGCTAAGTAAGCGTTAAAGATTTTAGGAGTTACAAACATTTTCTTATCACCTGCTGCTACTTGTTGAAGTGCTGCTGGTGCTTGGTCATATACATTTCTAATTAATCCGATTGCATCTGCTGCAGTTGGTGCTGCTTCTGTTCCAGCATACTCAATTACAGTTTCTGCTTTCATTAATTCCATCCAACCATCAAAAGCAGTATATCCTGATACTGCACCTGCTACATCACCACCCCATGCTAATCTTACTACATCTTGTGCGATACCTTTTACTGCTCTGTTTACGATTGCATCTGCTAATTGAGTTCCCTCAATGTTCATTACATCTGCACCACTTCTGTAAGATTCTTCAATGAAAGTTCCGAAAAACTCATCAGTACATTGCTCTAAAGCAACTCTACATCTACCTGCAGTAATTACTTTATCATCAATGTTAAATTGAGTTGCACCACTTGTTGCAGAACAACCTGAGTGAGACTCAACAATTTTAGTTAAAGATGCTGCAGTATATACATTCATCTTGTGCTTAACATTAGGAATTACTCTATAGTTACGCATTAAATCTTCACTTCTGAATACAGGCTCGTAAAAGATTTCGTTTAAGTTCGCACCTCCGTAAGTTGCTGCGATACTATTATTTGCTACATTTGCCATTTTTTTCTATTTTTTTAGTTATTAAATTTACTTCTAATTCTTGATGCTAATACATTGTAAAAATCTGCATTTGCATCTACTTTTTTGTTTTCAACTATTGCAGGGTCGCTATCAGTATTTAACTCAGTACCTCTAGCATCTGCCTTGTTGATTTTTGCGTTTAAACCTTCTACCTCTACAGTTAAAGTTTCGTTAGTTCCTTTTTCAGTAGCCAACTCACCTTCTAGTAAAGATATTTTGTTTGATAATTCTATGTTCTTAGCCTCAAATGCAGAAATCTTATTTGTAATTTCTTCATTATCTCCTAAATTCACAGTTATCGTAGTTTGTTCAACAACATCTTCAGAAACTTTTACCTCACCTTTTACAGAAGTAACAATTTCCTCAACTTTGCTATTAAACCATTCTTTTAACTCGTTAGTCATTTTTTTGTTATTTATATTAATACTTAATTTATTCTTAATTTCTTCTTGTGTGATGTTCTTAAACTTAGAAACATCATACTTAGCAGCCACCTTAATAGAATCAGAGATAGTGTCAATAAATCTTAGTTTATATGCTTCTTCAGCATTTAACCAAGTTTCTTCATCCATCATCTGAGCAACAGCATCATAAGATAATCCTGTCTTTTTTACATAAATGTCTGTTAGTTCACTTGTAATCTTCTCAAGAGTTTCAGCAGTTTTACGCATATCCTTAGCCTCACCACTAGCACCTCCCCAAGCGTTATGAATCATAAATAAAGAGTTTTCTGCCATTACAACCTCATCTGCACCAAGAGCAATGATAGTAGCGATACTTGCTGCTATACCCTCAATATAAACTGTAGTTTTAGACTCTCTCCTTTTAATTACATTATACATTGCCATACCATCAAATACATCACCACCTAAAGAGTTGATGCGTAAGTTGATTGGCATATCTTTTAATCCTTTGATTTCTGAAATAAAATCTTGTGCAGTTACTCCATAAGTTCCTATCTCATCAAAGATATATATATCAGCAGAGTTACCTGCTTTGTTTTGAATGTTATACCATTTTTCGTTCATAGTGGCAAAAATATAAGTAAATGATTTTAATCTTACCTAATTTTCGTACAAAACTTTTAGTATGTGATATTGTTAGATGGTATAGACTTCTTTCTCTCCTTATACACTATATTCTGAGCCATACTCTCACTTATATTGTATTTAATAGATAAGTCCATCCAAGTGTGAGTTCTACTACCTTGATTACCTACTAGCATCTTATCAAAGTCAGCAATAATCATATAGTTTCTAATTCTTTTAGGCTCTATTATACCTTCCTCTACAAGATGTTTGATAATATCTTTACAGGTTGGACTTAATCCAAACTTCTTTTCTAACACTCTACCTTCAAGTTCAATGAAGTCAAAGACTACATCTACCTTATTTTGTCTTATTTTTTTTTCTGACATTTTTCTTTTTAGGTGTTTGCTCAACTTCAATCCATTCATCTACCATCATCTCCCAAAACTTACAAACTGCTGCTCTACAAGAATTGCAATTCATATCTTGCTTGTTAGATGGGAATAATAAATGCCATTCAGCAAACATTAAACTTAATGATTCAGTGTGATGGCTTGGGAAGTTTCTTTTATAATTTGTGTTTCTAACAACACAATCAGTCATCATACTTCTTTTGTTTTTGCTGTAATTAGCAGCGATTTCTTTGAAATTCATATGTAAAGTTTTACCATTTGTTTTCAGGACATTTACCAAAAAACTCTTTTGTTAATGATGTTTTAGCATCTAGGAAACACTTGCATTTAGCACATCTTGAGCCTTTGCTTATTTTAGGTTTCTTTAGTAACATAAAGTTTCGGTAAAAACTACAACTTTTACACACTTCTAATCTTTCTAACTTGGTTTTCTTATCAACAAACATTTGTTTATTTCTTTGGTTATTAAATTGTTGCCTGAGATTGTATCACGCTAACTGTATTCTGACTACTTGTAATATCTGCCTCAACTACTACTACTTTACTTGCACCTCCCATTGCACCCATCATTTGATTCTGACCTAGTGCATTGAATTGTTGTTGGCTAAATGAAGGTTGGTTAAGTAATCCACCATCTGCAAACTTAACACCACCTCCTGCAGCGTTCATTGCTGATAATTGTCTACCAAACATTGCTGTACTTCTTTTATTTATAACAGCCTCACCACCTTCTAACTCAACTACTCTACCACCTACTGCAAACTTCTCTCCTCCTTGTGAATGTGATTTGCCGTGTACCATACCTCCATTAGCAAATTCTTCAATCATTCCACCATTAGCAAATTGTTGTGATGCTATGACAGCAATCTGAGCAGCACCTGTCGCTATAGCCAAACCTACTTGTGATATAGAAATACCTCCAAACAGAGCAGTAACAGGATTACTTAATGCAACGGCAGTATTTAATTTAATTTTTGCAACTGCAAGTGCTGTATCTATTATAACCTGAGCAATATCCATTCTCTTTTTTCTTTCAAAAGCCTTCCTCTGTATTCTTTCTACTCCTTGCTCATACTCTTGTTCAGTTATAAGTCCTGCATCTTTTCTTTCTTCAAGTATTTTTTCATCTCTACTAGCCTGTCTTGAAGTATTATCATTCATTATTTGAAATATAGCATCAGATGCCAACTTAGCAGTATCTAATACTCTTTGTCTATTTTTTATCTGTTCATCTGCAAGTTTTTTATCTTCATCTTTTAAATTTTGTAAATCCTCTAATGTTGATTCGTATGGATTAAAATCCCATAGCAATAGATTCGTTTCTACTTGTGCTTCCTTCTCTCTGCCCAACTCTTTTAATCTATCTATCTCTAATTGAAGTGTATCTATTAATTTATTCTTGTCTGTTATTTCTTGCTCTGTTGTTTCAGGCATTTTATTTAACAATGCTAATTCCTCCTCTGCTATAGTTATTAAGGATTTTTTTACCAATAACTCCTCATCTCCCTTAACTTTAAGTTCCTTCCCATTTGCTATCTGCACAGCAAGTTTCTCTTCAAGTAACCTAATATCTTCTTCTATCATTTCTTGAGTTATAAGCCCCATTTTCCATCCATCCTCAATTGCTGACAAGTTTTTCTTTTGATTCTCAATCTCTTTCCTAGTCTTTTCTTTATTTAACCTATTTTGCTCTTTTGTCGTGGCTAATGTTGACATAGTAACATCCTTTATTCTATTTTGATGCTTTAATAATTCTTCCTGCTCTTTCCCTACATCTTCAAGAGATGCTGCTGCTGCTGAAGCCCCCTTATCCACCAAAAAGAACTGTGCTGCCAACTCTGCTAAACCAACCACCAATAATCCAACACCAGTTCGTGCTAGTGCCATCTTAAATCCTCTTAATGCTACTGAGGTAGATATTATCCCTGTTCTTAAAGAAACAATAGAAAAGGCAAGTGCATTAGTAGCCACTCTAGATGCAATTACTCCTACTTTATACAATCCAAACCACTTAACCACCTTAACAAGACCATTAATTAATTTTGCTATAGTTGTTGAATTGTCTGTCATTTTATTTGTAAATACAGCCAAATCATTTACAATACCCTTTAAACTTCCACCTAACTTCTCCATTAATTCTATTGAAAGACCTTGCGTTGCAGAAGTTAAACGCTTAAAAGAACCCTCTAAGGTGTCAGCAATAGTATCAGCCATATCAGCAGCAGCCCCATTTGCTGCGTTAAATTGATTAGTTAATTCATTTACTCTTTCTGCCCCTTTTACCATTGTTTGAAATGCAGCCACTTGTCTTAAATCTACAAGCGACATTATTTGCTCATTAGACAATCCTTCAGCATTTAAAATAGATAATGCTCTTTCTAAATCCTCACTACTATTAACTGTAAATCCCAAATGTTTAGATAGGTCAGATGAGGAATCTTGCATTTTAAGAAATATGTTTCTTAAAGATGTACCTGCAATAGAAGCCTCAATACCTGCATCAGTAAGAGTACCCATAACTGCTGTAGTTGCTTCTATACTAATACCTGCTGCTGATGCAATAGGTGCAACCTTAGTCATAGAAGTTTGGAATTTTTCTATATCTAATGCAGATGAAGTAAATGCTTTTGCCATTACATCTACTACTCTACCTGCCTCAGAAGCATCTAATCCAAACCCCCTAATACTAGCACCTGCTACAATAGCAGCCCTACCCAAATCAACATCTGTTGCTGTTGCTAACTGTAATGTAGCCTCTTGAGCATCTAATATCTCTTTAGTTGAAAATCCTAACTTACCATAATTAGTTTGTAATTCTGCAACTTGTTGTGCAGTAAAGAATGTTGAACGCCCTAATTCTTTAGCAGTATTAGATAGTTTTTTAAAGTCTTTTTCATTAGCCCCTGTAACAGCCTTAACTTTAGCCATTTGAAATTCAAAATCCCTAAAAGATTTAATAGCACCACCTATAACCTTATTAATAGTTGTAAAAGCAGCAGCAGCAGCAAAAACACCTGCAGCCATCTTACCAAAACTCTTGGTTGTTTTCCCTACTTTCTTATCTAACTTATCTAATTGCTTATCACCTTGTACTACTACCTGAACTACAATTTTTTCTGTATTTGTTGCCATTATATATTATATTAAAATGCCTCTACGACATTTGTTTTTGGATTATTTTTTCTTATTTTATCTGCTATCATATTTGCTACATCTACACCAATAGATGGTGCTAACTTCTTTGCTACATCTTTACTAAACTTATTTGCTACATATCCTGCAAAGTTTGTTCTTCTAGGTAATCTATTACCTTCTACATAAAAATCATAAGGCTCTCTCATTGAGCCATTAAAATTCCTATTACCATATCCACTTTTAATCATTCTTCTTAAAATAGAACTTGGATTACTACCCCATTTAGGCTCTACTAAAGTGCCATTTCTTCTTTTTGCATTTAACCAACTTTTTATTGCATTAAGATTTGGTATTCTAGCAAACTTAGGATTATTAACTGCTCTCCAATAACTAACAGATGAATATATATTTAAGGTAGTACCTTTTTTATGATACTTTAAACCTCTACTAAGTCTACCTGTAGCGTTATGCTTTTGGTCTATTAGTTCTTGTCTAAGACCTTTTCTAAGCATAATACCAACATCTGTTAAAGCCCTATTTGTATGTTTGAATTTAATCATCTGATAATGTATTACCTAAATTTCTTCTTAATGTTTTATGAGCATTGTTAAATTTATCTTGAACATATACAGGTGCTAAATACTCTTGCACTTCTGATATTTTTATTGAGTAAAGGTATTGTACAACTGCTGAGGTTGATTCAGTAGTATAATCAATTAGTACAATGTCATTTGTTGAAACTGCTGTAAACTCTGTAATCATACTAGAACTATTATTAGGCATAGTAAATGAATCAAATGAATTTTGCACAACAGTTTCACCTGTCTTACTGTATGTAAATACAGTAAATTTACCATCAACAGTTAGATAAGGACTTATCATTTCTATGGAATACTTCTTGCCTACAGTTAATCCTGATAATTGCTGATAAATACCACATAAACTTATAAGACCACTACTCTTATGACCTTTAAATTGGACATAAATATCAGCCGTAGAAGGTGCTTGTATATTTGTATATGGTGCGTGTGGAGTATGGTATTTATACCAAATGTTTTGTGTTGAAGGGAACGCTGTACTTACAACATCTAATTGTGGGTCAGAAGCAGAAATTGCTTCTGCATCAGCAGCAGAATCTACATTACTTGTAATTAATGGATTACCCATACTTATAAACTCACCTGTGTAGTTAGTTATTGAACAGAATATATCTAGCCCACTTTGCTGTGCTAAACCTCTACTTGTTATCTCTTGCTTATTATTCATATTTTATTATTATTAAGAAACCAAGTCAAAGTCATCATCAGCGATAACATCCTGCCAATTATTAAGACTACCTGAACTATTAATCATAGGTGCAGAGCCTGAAAAAGCAGATTGTTGAGTGAATTTAATTAACTCTACTTTTGTAGATTCATTTTTGTTTGGCATAAAATCTATTATTTTATTTATCCTCCAATAAACACCATCAATATAAACTAATTTTGTAAAATCTAAATTAACAATGTCAGATATTTTAAGTACTATATAGGATGTTCTCATTCTAGGATTCTCCTTTAACATCTCAATAGAATCCTTATAGTAAGTATCATATAATCCTTTTCCAACCACATATGATGAGTAAGTTTTATTAACATCATCATAATCTCTTACATAAACATTACCATAAGATAAAACAGGACTTGTGGTGCTATCTTCATTAATCATTGTTGCTTGTGGGTATATATCTGAAAGAAGTCCTGATGACCCTGTAACTCCTGCAGAAACAACCTTAGTGGTGTTAGACCAAGTTTGTACTCTTGCTCTTTTACTATTCGTATTACAAGGATTAGGAGAGTATTTGTTCCAATACAATAATCTTGGCAAAAACTCATAACCCTTATTGGGTCTACTTTCAGCATTAGAAGATACATCTTCTGTCCACAAACAAGCAGAAAAAGCAGTATCATTGAAAGAAGAATTAGAACTAGAAAAGAATTGGATTGTATCTGTGTCTTTAGCATTATAAGTACCTGCAAAGAAAGGATTTTCAAATGTACTATTTCCCTTTTCAAATGTATCAGGAAGTATCTCTCTATAAGGAAACTCATCTTCTATTCCAAAAAAGTATTTCTCACCTCTAATTTTAACCTTAGCATCCTTACCATCATTCTTATATTTAAAAACCAAAGTTCTTTTTAAATCGTTTTCAAGCCACTTATCACTTATCTCTTTGCTTCTATCTAACTTATAAGTCCAATCTATAGCACTACCAAAAGGTTTGTAGAAACTATTAAAAGGTTCTATATTTACTGTTTTTGTACTTTCATCAGTAGTCATTTGAAGATTAAATGCGTGAGCAACACCCTTAACAAAATCTGTTTGCTTATAATCTTTATTCATTACTTTATCTAAATCATAAGTCTGACCATATTCTACTTTTTCAGGTTTAAGAGAAATATCAAATTCTCCTATTGTTGGAATAACATCAAAACTCCAATCACCGTGTCCTTTCCAAGAGCCAATAGTGTTATGAGGGTGAAATTCAGCAAAAAATTCTATTCTAATCCTATCATTTTTATTTAACCAATATTCCTCAAGATTTATACCATCACTTAAATCCCATAAATAAGAATTAGTTGCATTTATTAGATTACCTCCTCCACTAACACCACTAGCATTAGGACTTCCTTTAAAATGCTTTAGAGTAACATCTTGAACACTATCTATATTATTCCAACTGTTCTGCCCTGCTGTTTTTACTTGAATTGCAAATCTTACTCTATTTATATATAATTCTGTTGTTCTATTATTATTGTACATATGGTCAGCAGGTATTTGAGCACCTGCTCCTGCACCAAGGTCTTGTAGTAGATTACTCAATTCAGCAGAAAATCCTGATGCTTTTATCTTATAATACCCATATTCAGCAATTTCAAATCCCTCTGCACCACCAATATAAGTTATATCTGTAGATGCTGTTTCGCTTGATAGAGTAAAGTTAGTGTTTATTGTTCCAAAATCAACATTATGACTGCCATATTGTAAATCAAAAGTAGCAGAAGAACTAGTAGAAGAAGCCCAATTGCTTTCAATTTCAAATTCAGATAAAGCAACAGATGTATCAAAAGTTGCTTCTGCAGAATATTTAGAATATCTTTCATCAGGATTATTATATTTAAAATTAGGTAATAACCATACCAACTTCTTAAACATATCTGTGTTCATAAAATTTGAACTTATCTTATATCCAACCCCATTAAATATATTTTCTAATGTACTTTTAACAAATACTGATGGTCGCCAATCTGCAGATGGTTTAGGAGTTCCATAATCGTTACCTACATCATCAAATCCATAATAACCAACCTTTGTAGGTAAGTAACCCAAAGCATCCGTTATAGTATCTAAAAGTTGTATTGTTCTAGCCTTTCCACCTTCATTATAAACACCATAAGATGTTATTGGATATACTATTGGTGCATCTGAAGCAGAAGAAGCATCATCACAATCAGCGTGTTGCCAAGTAGCCATAATACTTGCTTTATTGTAAGTTAAGTTTTTACTATCATTACCCCAATCTATAGCATCCATATACTTATCTTGCAAAACTGCACCCCACCCTAAATTACTACCAAAAAATACACAATCATAATAAGATGGTGTTTCTCCATAACCACCTACTGCATTAACTTTAATAAGTCCAACTGAAGAATAAAGATTGTTTACCAAAATCCTACAACTCTTCTTGTCTGTTATTTTATTTTCAGAGATTGAATTTGGATTGTATAAATGTTTGAATATCTTATTATTATTTTTAGTAGCAGGAATTTTAAATGTCTTACTGTAATCACCTGTAGTTGAGGTTAAATCTTTAAAGTCTGATATTTGGAATGTCATTGCTAAAGGAAAGTCAGAATGGTCAGTTATATCTAACTCACCAACTACACTATTATCCCAATCAATAGCATTTGAAGCATCATACTCATAATCTAATATCTCTATTTTTACCGACATATTTTAGTTTCTTTGTGTTATTACTTTATGTGCTAAAGTATATTCAATATTAAATTTAACCAACCCCTCTGCTTGATTAACAGTTTCAGCATCACTATTTGTAATGATTACAGGTATATATTCTTTGTCTGATGGTCTTAAGTATGGATTTCTTGCATAACCCATCTGAGTTGCTTCTGTGTCCATTTCTATCCACACATTAGGTGATAACAACATTTCCTCTAACCATTTAGCAACAGATTTATTTAATGGCTCAGTATATACGCTTTGCACTCTATCAGCATTTACATTTGAAACCTCTCTACCACCCTTATATATATCACCACCTCTCATTGTATCTGAAACATATAAATCGTTATCAGGTATATTAAAAGGTGCGTTATTTGCATAACCTCGGTCATCTTGATACCAAGTTCTATCACCACTTTTTCTCTCTACGACATCTCTACTAATTGTCAGTCCTTCTACTACATCTCTTTTTGCAGTATAACTATCAATACCACCCATAGAGTTTAACCAATGAAACCTAACAAATCCATAAGCATTTTTCTCATCTTCTCTATCTATCTCATACCAATTAACAGCACTATGCCTTACTTCTATCCAAGGATTTGGTGCAGGATTATTTGCATTGTAGAAACCTCTAAAATAAAGTCTATACCTGTGAGTATTTGCTGTTATTGGAGATATTGGTGTATTGTAACAACCCACAGGCAAACCACCTGTACTATCTTCTTGAGGAACAAAAGCATTATTATTAATGAAGGATGGACTAACATTTTGAATTAACATTCTGTTTTGGTAATGTGCAAATGAAGTAGCATTATGCAAGTCTAATAGTGTTGTAAAGTCTGCTAAAACAAATTCATTTTCTAATACACCATCTGCTGTGAATGTTTTACCATACAACTCAATAAGATTGTAGTAATCCCCTGAATCATTACCATTATATGTTTCTTTAACATACCATTGCAAAAACTCTGCTTCTTCATCCATTCTAACACTCTTATTATATGCCACTTTATTCGCATCAGTATTGTGATACCAATTAGGACATCTAGTATTAAATCTTTTAGGAGAAGTTGAACTTGTAGACCATTTATCGTGATTAAACAGAGTGTTATAATACACACTATCTTTCTCAAATTGATTTACTGAGTTTATAACTGTTACATAAGGTGGACTTGACTTGGTATTAGTAGCAGTAACTATCTGACCATTTCCATCTAAAACTTCAAAAGTTGCACTAACTCTTACCCTTCTAAATGTTCCATTCTCACTAACATTATAATTACTTATAGGATAGCCTGATGCAGCATTAGAGCCAATAACATTATCTTGCATTGTTAATCCACCATTCATACCTCCATAAAAAGGGGATTGCCAAGTACCTTTATTTATAGGACATAAACTATAAGACAATTCATCTGAAACTAATTGACTTACATCTATTGTAAATCTATGACCACCTGCAACTGATTCTGTTTCATATCTTCTGTTTGCTATATCTCTTGATTTTTTTACAGTTCCAATAGTTTTCCAATTAACACTATCTACACTCGTTTCAACTTTAAATATCACATTAACTAAATCACCTGAATTGACAGGCTCAGTACCTTCATTGTTTCCTGCATAAAACCATTGAATTTGATACCTTAGTTGGTCATTAGCACTCTTTAAGTAGTTACTTCTATAACCATAACTCATTGTTGCTAAATTGGTACTATCCCAATTTAAAGGTACTATACCCCAACTTAAACTACCATTACCTCCATTTACACTTGCCATATCTTAATATATTTTATATTTTAAATTCAAATAACTCTTAACACTATCAATCTCAGAATCTGATAATACTCTGTCATAAACTATAACCTCTTGCACATCACCATCTAAGTACCTAGCATCATCTAAAGTACCAATATTGAATTTATCCTCATTAAATGGTAAACTAGGGTCAAATGCACCATTAACATCTGTGTTTGTAGTAGAGTTAGTTGAGTCATAGTAATTCAAAGTAATTCTTTGCTGATTTTTAGTTAATACGCCTATATGACTCTTACCTAAAATATTAATAGTATTTTTAGTTTCAATATCTATACCGATTTCTTGAGTAACTCTAGCGTAATACGAATTATCATCTGCAGATTTAATACATATAGATATACCTAAACCGTTAGAATAAGAAAAAACAGCAGAATTATTAGTTTTTATATTACTAACTTCAAATATTGTAAAGTCTGCTCTAATAGGTGAATTTGCATCAGAAATCATATCGCTAGACCTTCCATTGAAACTTAAATATGATTTATCATCTTGACCTCCATAACCATATCTTAATGGCTTACTTACTACTAAAGTCTGAGATAAATTATTGTTATTTCCTGATTGGTCAGCCCAAGTGCTTACTTTTTTTGTTGGTATGTCAAACCCTACACCACTATCTGATTTTAACCATATTGCTAAATTTGAAAAGTCAGTTGGGTAGTTAGAAACAGGTCTAAAACATTTAGTAAACGCACTCATTGTGAATACTAATTTTATTTGTACTAATTTATCGTTTGCTACATCTTTAAGTCTTTCAATCTCTATGCTTTCATCATTTAGATATGCATCTACAGTTACATCTTGATAGTTTTTAAGTACAAGGTCTAACCATTCGTTAGATAAATCTTGTAAGTTGTCCCATCTCTTTTGTAGTGTTACTACTGATTGTGCTGCCTGTGAATATAGATTGTAGAAGTTTATTTCAAACGAATATTCTTCTCTACCATTATATATTGCAGGAATGATTGATTCAGGTGGTTGAATTAGCATTAATGGATATTGAGTGTCGTGGTCTTGATTTACCTCACCCTCATATCCGAACTTAGTATCTCCATAAGTCCATTTACTTTCAAATACCGTTATTATATCTGTTAATCTTGTTATTGCCATTATTACGGTGTTATATTATTTTTATTATGTATTTTCTCTTGAACAGCAATTTCATAGTCATTTTTAGCAGTATTCCAACTTAAGTAAGTTAATACTTTATATAAATCTGTTTTTTTCACGCTATCAATATCATTATGTCCTTCTATTCTAAAAATCTTTTTTTCAGCCACCATATAAAGGCTATTAAGCCAACCATATGGTTTTATGAATTTGTTGTAGAGTCCAACTGTAGAAACTCTATTTTTGCCTCCTGCACCTCCTCCTCTGTTTTTCCCAAAAACATTTGGAAAGTCCGAGTTAATTTTACGCTTTGCATTGTCAAAAAAAAACTGAACTCCCATACGAAATCCATTGTCAATTCTTTAAACTTCTCAGTTTTAGCAGGTATTGCATCATCATCATACTCCTCATCTGCCCTTCTG
>JACKZZ010004401.1_pt1 | contig 13924 bp, 11 predicted proteins | sample 8027871 | NCBI WGS metagenome assembly JACKZZ01 (sample SAMN15724774, study PRJNA655200) | protist metagenome | isolation source: fluorescence activated cell sorting (FACS) single amplified genomes of... | place: USA: West Boothbay Harbor, Gulf of Maine | collected 2000-07-19
AAGTCAGAAACTCTTCCACCCTCTTGCCAGGGTCGCCGCAAGGAAGAACCCGGTCGAATTGAATTCGACCGGGTTCTTCCTTGCGGCGCCCCTGGCAACTTTGCCGGCTGTAGTCAAGCACGCAGATAATCTCCGTCTTTGACTTCAATTCACCAGCTCCCCAGATGGATGGGGCCTTTGTTACTGAGTTTCCCACGCCGACGGAACCACCGAGTGGCATCTAGGCTCGGCCCTTCGAAGAAAAGCAGTTGAATGTCATCGTTTGACGTTCGGCTGCTGTGTCCTCGAAGAGCCCATGTCAATCAATCATAATATTCTTGACTGTTTCCACATGCCGTAACTCAATTCTCTTTCGGTAATCGAATGTAATCGGCTTTTCCTAATCCATCGCGCTAGCCTGCGCTAACTCGCTTCTGCTAATTTCATCTTTCACTTCGGTCAGCTCTCTTCATAGGACTTCGGTCAGTGAATTCTCTTCACAGCCCAGTTTGAATGACGTGACTCCAAACTCTCATCCAAACTGGGTGACTCCACCTAGTTTGAATGACGACCAGACACTGAGTTGGCCACCCAGCGCACATGGTGGGTGGCCAACTCTCTGGTCTTTCTCAACTTTTTGGAACGCATCTGTCTCTGGAAAATCCCGTGTCATCTGAGAACTTCCGGACAACTCCTTCTAAAACCTCTGCAATTGTCGTCTGAAGTTTTTCCTCTAGGATTTTTAAATTTTTCTGTTGCCCTGACCTAGGGTTACGTGCGCAGCGGGGAACGCTGGTGCAAACGGTCTAACCATGCGCGCGCGCGTACCACTGCATTCGATGGTGAGCCGGCTACCTCAGAGCCGTGGATTTGGCAGCGCTTCATGGGCGCGGAGTCTTGCCCACCGTGCCCATGCAGTGGTGCCGACATGCCACCTTACCAAATGCTTCGTTACCGAAGCATCTGGTAGTGCGACATCGAGCCTACGCCTTTCGCATCGGGGAGCGAGCAGACATCCTACGCTCCTGACCAGTGCTATCGGAAGTGCAGCTCACAACACGTCTGCCCCCGGAAGTACCAGAACACTGTCACGAGCAGGCCCAATTGCTGTTCACACAGCGAATGGACATGGTGAGGCGATCCGGACATTTACCTCCACGGAAAGGAATCTCGCAGGGCCGGTTCTGTATGAGGTCAACTTGACCTTTCGCGACGCGGAGATGCAAGAGAAGTTTGAAAATTGGTTGAAAGACGACCACGTGGCCAAGGTGCTATTTATGAACTATTGTTTGCACGTCTGAACTTTTCTGTACAGAATGCCACGACCTGTGGCAGTGCCCCCTTAGGCCCACCGCGATCTATGCCAGATGCTGAACGCAGTATCCTATACCATGGCGATCCACTGCTACTGCTTTTGCGTAAATCTTCGTGCTGGCGCAACATCATTCTCAATATCCTTTCGTGCGATTCCGCGAGTTCTGTTCATGCTTCTCTTCGCTAGGTTTCGGTTCATCCATTTCCAGTCTGGCAACTCACTCATCCCTGTCTGGTCACTATCGCATTCGCTAGTTCTGTTTAGGCATCCCGTTCCTTAACGCAAATCACCTCGATGGAGTAGCACCGACGGTCCGAACACGCACATCATCAACCACAGTGAAGCAGCCTAAGGGATCTTCCCTGGATATACTCAAGTTGCACACAAAGTACACCCTGGTGCGTTAGGTCTATCTTACGACCGTAGCCGATCTTGGTGGCCTTCTAGGCAGTGTGTTCATAGAGCTTGTACAGCGTTACCAACATTCTGCTTCACTTTCTGTCAGTATGGGCGAAAGCCCAACATACTTCCAACTAGTGAAGAGCGCCCGAGACCCCGTGAGGAGTCTCTAGCGTCTCTGATTTCTTCTCACGACTCCCTGTACTGGCATTCCAACCTTCTCGACCATGCCTGCGGCGAAAGCCGAGGTCTCCACCGAGGCGAGAGCTTTGGTTTCGTGACGGATGATCTTCTCTCTCATGCGCACTGCAAAGTCAGTAGCAACTGTGTTCTGGTTGGTTTGCCAGTAGTCAGGTGAAAACTTGGCTAACACTTTCTCAATAGTATCCTTTCGTCCGATTCCGCGAGTTCTGTTCATGCTTCTCTTCACTAGGTTCCGGTTCACCCATTTCCAGTCTGGCAACTGACTCACTCAGCTCTGTCTGGTCACTATTGCATTCGCCAGTTCTGTTTAGGCATCTCGTTCTTCAGTGCAGCTCATCTCGGTGAATGCCGACGGTCCTAACACGCAAATCATCAAACGCAGTGAAGCAGCCTAAGGGATCTTGCCTGGATATACTCAAGTTGCACAACATACACCCTGGTGCGCTAGGTCTATCTCATGGCCGTAGCCGATCTTGGTGGCCTTCTAGGCAGTGTGTTCATAGAGCTTGCACAGCGTTACCAACATTCTGCTTCACTTTCTGTCAGTATGGGCGAAAGCCCAACATACTTCCAACTAGTGAAGAGCGCCCGAGACCCCGTGAGGAGTCTCTAGCGTCTCTGATTTCTTCTCACGACTCCCTGTACTGGCATTCCAACTTCTCGACCATGCCTGCGGCGAAAGCCGAGGTCTCCACCGAGGCGAGAGCTTTGGTTTCGTGACGGATCATCTTCTCTCTCATGCGCACTGCAAAGTCAGTAGCAACTGTGTTCTGGTTGGTTTGCCAGTAGTCAGGTGAAAACTTGGCTAACGCTTTCTCAATAATATCCTTTCGTCCGATTCCGCGAGTTCTGTTCATGCTTCTCTTCACTAGGTTCCGGTTCACCCATTTCCAGTCTGGCAACTGGCTCACTCAGCTCTGTCTGGTCACTATTGCATTCGCCAGTTCTGTTTAGGCATCTCGTTCTTCAGTGCAGCTCATCTCGGTGAATGCCGACGGTCCTAACACGCAAATCATCAAACGCAGTGAAGCAGCCTAAGGGATCTTGCCTGGATATACTCAAGTTGCACAACATACACCCTGGTGCGCTAGGTCTATCTCATGGCCGTAGCCTTCTAGGCAGTGCGTTCACAGAGCTTGCACAGCGTTACCCGCACTTCGCAAAGCCAAAAAGGTCATGGACTGCGACAAGGGTTTCCTGTTCGCAAAAGTTTTTCGTGACGATTTGGATGGCGATGGGAAGAAGACCGGGAAGTTGTGCAGCGTCGTGCAGTACACATGTCGAGACTTGACGGTCGTATTGAATTACTACCACTGGCATCTCTCCCGAGGCGGGCTGATGAAGTGAGCATCGGCTTCTTGCGCGAGGCTGTCCGCACAAGAAGCGAATATTCATTTCATCAGGAATAATTCATGTGTGCGAACCCTTATCTGCAATGGAAGCACAGTAGTGCTGTCCAAACCCATAATGAAATTAGGCCCTCATTTTCGGCGCATGCGACTATCCCAGACGCCTAGATGATTCTATCATCAACAGATGCGGCTAATCGTGACTGTTGACAACAACAAAAAAAAAGATCACAGTGGTCAGTTAATGCAGTTACGTCTACGCCTTTCGAACTGCATGAAATTCCACGCGGTAGAATTCATGCAGTTCGAAAGGCGAAGAAATTCATGCACGCCTTGAAAAATTCAAACTACAGGTAGAACATTATATGACGACTCACGCGGCCAAAATGCGCGAACATTTCGTAGAGGCTGGTTTTACGACCGACGACTTCACAGCGACCCGGCGTGTTCTGCGCAACGGGCATACGATCAAGCGAGATTGATAAGTGTATACCCGTTGTGCGATAAGTGTATACCCAATGTGCAAGAACGAGAATACCCCGAGATTGGTTAGAGTGCATAGATGATCAGGATTTCTTTGGCCGGTGGATTATTTTGGCAGCGTGGATCGGATTGCACGCGGATTGTATGAGAGCGGCATACAATATGCGGCGCGAGTATGCCAGCGGCATACAAGATGCGGCGCGAGTATGAGAGCGGCATACAATGTGCGGCGCGAGTATGGCAGGCGTTGCGACACGGGCGGAGCGTCATACGCGGGCGCAGCGAAGCGTGAGAGATGGAAGCGAACAGAGCGAGAGAGAAGCACAGCGCCAGGAGCGAGAGTGAAGTTACGACCCGCAGGGTCAGCAAACCCGCGACGAGCGCAAAATGCACTGTGCGTCCCTCCGCGCAGTGCATTTTGCGGTCGTCGCGCGCGTGTACAAATTCAATTTGTACACGCGCGCGAGTTCGCTGCGCCGGGAGGAGACCACAAAGCGGCGTAAACAGCGAACACAGCGGACGAACAAAGGCACCGCGCGGCAATGAGCGTCGAGCGGTTGTACAGGTTCTGTGCTTTTGTCCTGGCGCTCAGGTCCAATCAGAGCGGCAGGAGAGACGAAGAGAAACACATGACATTAGAGCCCGTAGCATAGCGTTGGCATACTGGACTGAGACATTGCCATGAAAGTGAATGCACACGTTGATATTAGGCTCATTCCACAGCCCCCCTAACAGTTGCAAGTGTCGTACCGCGGGCAACATAGCGTCGCGCATCAGATGGCTGGGTGTCACACCGCCGTGTTTCCTTCCCCCACAAAATCATAACCCGTTCGTTTGCGGACAGTGTTCGCGGAGCTGGCGACAGCAAACGTCATTTCCTCAGTGACAGTTCCGATACAAAATTAGGTCATAGACAGATTGCTTTCGGCCGTGCACATGTGCAAGCTCTAAACGGCGCAGCTGTGTCATCGCACTCTTCGCTGCGCGTGCTCCGCCAGGGCGCACGGCTACAGCTAGCGTTAATCCTGCAGTGGCAGAGCTGACGCAGGATCAGAGAATTGTCTTGTTCGACCATGCACATGGGAGAGGGCCACACAGCACAGTGGGGTCAGCGCTGTGCTCGCTGCGTGCGCTTATGCAAGACGCAGTGGCGGGAGGGGCGGGGGGGGGGGAAAGACCCGGAAAAGAGATTGAACGGAGCGCATGTGCGAGGATTCCGAGCCTGGATGACTATCGCGACGGGGGGTATGTGGATTTTTTTGTTGCGCGCGCGAGAAACAGCGCTAGAGTCGAGAAATAGCGCCCGTGGGGCATCGCGACATCATATTCTGGGCGCCGAGGTGAAAAAAACACAGGGAGGCAAAATATTCCGGGTCGTCCAAAACGGATAATTTTGGCGGCGTGGATAATATTGCGACTTGGATAACTTTGGACAGTCCAACAAAACAGCGGGAAAATGCGAAATCGATCAGCGCGGAGGAGTATAGTCATACAGCGCGGCAATATAATCCAGCGCGCCAAAAAACTCCGATCATAGATTGGTTGGACTGCATGCAGCGGCGAACCCGAGACTGTGCCCTGACATCTCAGCCTCTTGGAGTGATCAAAACATTGACTGTGAGCCTAGCAGCGATCAAAACATTGACTGTGATCAAAACATTGACTGTGGTGAGCACTGCCCTACTAGCTTTCGCGAGTCGCGCATGACAACCTTCCAGTTGGTCAGCTGATGAGAGCTTTCAGGTAGGTTTTCATCTGGCTACCTGCAAGCTCTCGCCAGCGGAACCACTGAGTGGTGCTCGAAGGCTTACGTCCACGAGTTCACTGGTGCTTGAAGGCGAGTCACTCGCCTTCACTGGTGCTCGAAGGCTGATAGTATCAGCCACCTGTCATGCTCGTGCACACGTCGCGCGCGATCTTACCTCTGATCACCGTATCTCGCAGTCGACGGCAATCTGTGACTAGTGGCCCGCGCTCTGCTTTGACAGACCTGACCTGATAGATGAGGTCTGTCCAAGCATACTGTGGGTTAGGTCGTCACAGTGACATTCGTGAGAGAGCAAACATGAGACAGAGTGTGAGACACAACAAGCCCCAGAAAGAGAGCATACCATCAGGCAAAAGCAACGAGGCGGAACCAAGAGAGGGATATGCCGAGTCTACATCGAGACAGAAAAAACTTGAGCTCCTGTAGATTGAGGAAGTGAGTTACGAGATCAAGGTCGCCGCGGTTGACAGATAATGATCAGCGAGGATAAGACAGATAATGATCAACGAGGATAAGCAGAAATCGGCAGTACCTACGCTGGCCGGTTACGGCCAGCGTAGCTACTGGCGATTCCGGCTTGCTGAGGAATCGCCAGTAGCTACGAAGGAATCGCTGGACTTATCGCCAGTTTTGGTCCGGCTGAGAGAGAACAAACAGCGACAGAGCAAAACACTGATATAGTGGTAGTATCTTCGGACTATTTTCGGACTGATCAGAAAGTAGTGGAGCAAAGCCGTCTCGCAACGATGCCGGCTTTTGCGCGCTGTGTGCTCCGGTGGATGGTGTGGGGCACGGCCGGCCCCACAATGCGGCTGTATATCAACGATGACTGCAAGATGGTATCTGGCGTGCGGCCGGCTGATGCAACGGAGACGCAGCAGACAGAGCACAAGAAGTCGAAAGAAGCTGGCAGACAAAGCACAAGCCTGACCGGTATGGGCCCGAAGCTCATACAGATGGACATAGATGGCGGCGGAGTAAAGTGGGGCATAGACGGCATAGACGCCGACGATCAACTCGAAGCCCATCGGGCGCTATTCAACACGCAAAAATACACTGACGTATACCACTTATGACTTAGCCGTCGGGGGGGTAACGTGGGATGTAGGCCCAGATGACCAAATTGAGGCACAGCGGGCCCTGTTCACCACGCAAAGATATTCCGACGTACTATACTGTTTGTGATCGCGCTTTCTCTGAATAGCGGAAGGCTGCAGCCTTCCGCTATTCATACGGTATGAGGGGCATGCACGCGGACGATGCTTGGAGCTCTACCATCACAAAAACAGACCCACGAGAAGCCGCACAGTAGCAATTGAGCAAGAGGACCCGCGGAGGACGTCTCAATTGCTGCTGTGCGGCTGGACAGCCGGCCGACGGTACACGGGTGGGTGAACTCACGCGATGGCGAGAATGAAGATACCAGGCAAGAAGTTCGAGGCAGAGTACATCGGTGGCGGAATCGAATCACGTGATGACGGTGCGCGTGAGATGATCGCAGGCAATCATGTCGTAGCAGGGATGGAACTTGCAGTGCTATCTGCAGCCTTGCTTTGACCAGCCTTTTTGCTAACAGCTGACTGCAGATCCGCTCTGCGTAGTCTAATAGTGCCGATATTAGACTACGCAGAGTGGAGCTGCACCCAGCTATTAGGAAGAAAGCCACGCAGAAGACAGGCCCAGATAAATCACGCACGAATCAAGAATCGGAGTGATAAGAAAGTGAAACGTGTATGAGGAGGGGGAGGATGTTATCCATGATGGAATATATTCCATGTACACCGCATCCGGTAAATTGAAAGAAAGTTGGATACCGGCATAGACAGTGCATTCTGTACCAGTGTAGGCATATACCCTGCATCATGCATCATCATCCTGCGCCCGAATCGCGCAGTTAGACACCACCATAGACATTTCACCCTGCACCAAATATGGTGTAAAGTGTCACCTCCATATCTGACCATTCCCCCATGCATGTGGATTCAGAATGTGCTGGCGCCATACTGAACCGTCCCGAGGTGCTGCTTGGACTCAAAGCAGCACCTTTGGAAGAGGATATGATTCGTACCTTGATTGAGTCAAGGTACTGCTCGGGCGGCAAGGTCTATATGCCGAAGTAGTACCTCGGCATTGCGAGAGGCCCGTCATATGCCAAGCGTTTCGTCTCGAGTCTATTTCTCTCTCGTTATTCATCTTTGTGTCGCCTTTGCGTACTACTATCACTGGCAGCTTGGTGTGCTTCTACGGATTCTGTCTGGCCAAAGAAGTTCCTGTCTCTGGGATCCCTCGGGTGCGACTCTCTGGTCTCTATTGGGATGGCTCGTGCTGCCGTTCTTCTCTTCTAGCTTGTCATTCTTTGGGGAATTTGTAGGACTCCCATCTTGCGTTTCTTCAGGCTAGCTGAGCTTTCCTTCGACTCGTCCACTTCTTGGAGAAAGCGGGTAACAATTCGTGCGCTCCTCGCCGGAGGTGTTAAGTCTTTTTCTCTCGCTGTTCTTGGATGAAGCGGGCAACAATTCGTGTGAAGTCCCTCCTCTCGCTCATGAATCAACAAAGATCAAAAAAGAACCGGGTGCGCGAGCGGTGGCGTTGTCTTAGGGCGCTCACCCGGTTGCTGCAAGAAACAACCGGGTGCTTGGCCGATGAGCTCTCGATCGGTGACGTTTCGTTCGGGCCGACGGCTGTCGGATCGATCACCGCTGCAGGCTTGATTGCTATCGCTGTGGGGGCACGTCGCATGCAATGCGACTGATCATCGCTGCGGGACTAATGGCTATAGAGCAGGTCTGAGCGCACCATGCCTGCCCGACCGATCGCGGAGGGATAGGCCCTGAGTCTGCTGCCGTCGGCGTTTTATAGCCGACTTGGAGTGAGCTATGATGTTCGACTTGGACCGACGGTTGGAGCGCGAGCTCTGATCTGGAACAAGCCATGATGTTCGATTTGGAGCGATGGTTGGAGCGCAAGCTCTGCCTGAGTCTTTTGCTCCTGGCTTTCTACAACCGAACAAGACTGAATGCCTACTTCATATATGGCTGGGAGAGGCCTAGACCAAGACTGAATCCATTGCAGACGCATACAAAAAGAGCACGGCCGCTCGGGTATTCCCCGCGCAGAAGGAAGAGCGCCAGAGACGCCAGCAGCTTCGTTTACTCGCGTCAGCAGATCTACCGCGTTTTCGTTCCTTCTAAAGCAGGATTCACACGTCATGCCGGTTCTAAGTTTACCTCCGACCCAGGGGAAGCGGCTAGTGCTGGTGCTAAATTTGGTTCTCAGAACCAGCGAGAAGCATCGGAAGACAAACAGCAGTCAGTACACGCACCTGGTGGCGCTGTCATACCAGTGGGCCATGAGGCTGGCAATGGTGGGGTCGTGCCAGCGGGTCAGCAAGCCGCGCAAGCAACAGTGCCAGATAGCTCACCGAAACTAGTCGACGAGGGAGTGCCGCTTACCGCTCCAGGGGGCCATCAAGCAGCGCGGGAACTACCCCCAGGTGCATCATCAACCGTGGCTGAAGGTGCTCTGCGACCGACTGGTGGCAGAGCGTCTTTAGCTACTAGTCCAAACGCCGTCAGTAATAGTGCCAGTAGCACAAGCGGCACTAGCACTGGAAATTCTGGCCCTTCGGGTCCGCGCGTGGCTGACCCTAATACTGACACTACCAGCGCCGGCACTGGTAGCGTCAGGATTCGTCCGGATGCCGCTATCCAAGCGAATCCTGACACCACCCGTGCTCGCACTTCTGGCAAGGAAGCGCCGACAGGAGAAGCACCACGTCAAGCGCCGACAGGACAAGCACTTGCCGAAGGCTTGCCGGGAGAGACCCTGAACCTCGTAGCTGCCGCGTGGAAGCAGGTCGCAGAAAGCAGGGAAAAGGGGAACCCCAATCCTGTGAGCCCCGAGAGTTTCAACTACTTCGGCGATTTGCTCTCGGGGAAGGGCAGCCCGAGGCACAGGGTACCGACGTGGGGAATCGCGCAGCCGATTGGCAACGATTACCGACGGCTTTACATCGCGTACGTCTCCTGGCGCGCCATGCTTCGCGCCATGCACGCCGCCTACCCTGTTGACAATTTCGTCGTAGCTCTGGCGACGGCAAACACCACCCACGAGTTCCGGAACCAAGTCAGAGACCGGCTGTTATACGCGCTCGACAAAGTGCCGATAACGCTCTACCCCAACGCATCGGATAACGCCTACAATGTACCCTGTTCATAACGTCCCTGGCCGTCATGTATTCGACTAGCACTTGTTGATCGCAAGCGAGGCTTGCGATCAAAAAGTGCCAGTCGAATACATGACGGTCAGCGACGTTATGAACAGGGTAGCAACTCGTCCGCTTGACAATGATATGTTCCGGAAAAAGTGAGGCTCTGGTGAGCCGATTGGGCATTATCTCGCGCAACAGGTAAGCACGACAGACTGGCACGCTGCGAATGTAACGTTGACAGCTCCCGGGGAAATCGGCAGGGGCTCCGATCTGGTTCCCGGCTTGTATCCCTCAGGGTCGTACCCTAACGGGGCGGAGGTGGACGCGCGTATACCCCGGGGGTTCGGGGCAAAGCAGCCCGTTTCCACCAACGCTTCTCTCTGGACCAGCAAGAGCAAGAAGACGGCGCGGCTCTACGGGAACCTGACGGAGCTGTGCAGCAGCCTGGACCGCGCAAACCGGGAAAGCATGAGAAACTTGGGGAACCAGGTTGACGCCGCCGGCAGCTCGGGAGAGAGTACTACTACAAGTCAGCGGGCGCTGGATCGCATACTCGAAAAAGCTGCCATTCCGCAGACCACTGTCACTCTGCCGACCAATAGTTGGTGGCTCAACTACCTGGGCAGTGGGGGAGCGCTGGCGCCAGTCATGAATGCTACTGCGGCCGCTAAGACCGCCTCTGGCACGAACACCACGGGCACGAACGCTAGCAAGGCGAATATCACGGTACCAGTGGTGAACGAAACCCTGATGGCGGAGATCAGGCTCGCTTCTCTGGTGACGGCGTGCGAGCGTTACAGGGCTGCCGTCGCTCTGCGGGAAGAGTGGGCCCAGGAGAGTTATCTGATCACGGGCAGGCGCGGGGAGGCCCTGCGCGCCTTTCGCGAGGCCTTCGTGTCCCTGGAGCAGACCGCCGGGGTGACGAAGGACTCCCTAGCATCGAAGGACACCCTGCTGGATCCACGGTACATGCGCAGGCTGCTCGTGGACGAACCAGGAGCTGCCGCATGTACCGCGGGTATTGCGCCAGCTCCTGGTTCGTCGGGTGGACAAATCCACCGCGAGCACAATGGTATTTGTCCTCCAACCGACAGCACTGGATCAATGGAACAAACCCCATTGAGCCCCTCTTTATCATCACACACTTCACACGCAACTGGTGGTACTGAGACTGTCGGAAGTCGCAACGCCGCGGACACCCTCGACGAGATTCGGCGCTTCGCCCTACTTTCCGGGGTGCCCGCTACGCTGCGGACGCGGTGTTGGGAAACCCTGCCCGAGGAAGTATTGGGCGTCGACCCCGCCAATTTCTACGCCGGCAGATCGCGGAGAATTCGTGGAGGTACGCCCCGAGCCAGGGAGGGTGGCAGTCACGGCTCTCGGCGGTTGACTGTGCGCCCAGAAGAGTTTATCCCTGACGGGGCGGGCAACAATGACAACCTCAGGCAGATGACAGCGCAGTTTGCAGGAACGGCGACCGGAGGTGAAGTGCAGGTCGACACGCGGCTTGCCGAACGCGCGTACTGGAGGGGGCAGGTGGACACGCGGCACGTGGTCTTAAAGAACGGGACCGTTATGGCGACTCGCGACGTTGACGCCGGGCTCGACTGGTACGTGCTCGAGGAGCGCGAGCGCGAGAAAAAGAAAGCGATGCTGCCCCATCCGAGAAATTCGAGCAGTAGCCCCCTACTTCTAAATAATATTTAATAATATTTAGAAGTAGGGGGCTACTGCTCGAATTTCTCGGATGGTGCAGCATCCGGTACTCATACCTGAACCGGTTATGAGTTTCTGCAGGCCGCCACTATATAGCACGAAAACACATTGAAACCGCGCCACCCGATATGTGAGCACCGGTTATAATCTCTGAACCGGTTTTGACAAGACTACAGGTAGCGACTTGCAGATTACTGGCGAGCTAAGAATACAGGTAGCGACTTGCAGATTACGTGCGAGCTGTTTACCGGGGTGGACCAAGTCGTGAAGCGGAGGGTCGTGTTTCGGCTGCTGTACATCGAACGGCACCCTGTGGGGGCGCAGATCATCTACAAGCTATTCGTTGCCTTCCAGTGGCTCGAGTTCTACCACCGCAAAGTACTGCTGCAGCTGCCGGACCCACCGGCAACCATAACCACCACCACGACACCTGCCCCGGGATCTGCGAAAAAGAAAAAAAAGAAGAAAACCGTTTATGCGCCGCTGACCCCAGGCAAGCCTGTCCCGCCGAAGGCGACCCTGAAGCTAGTTCCGATTGAAAACGACGGATTCAGAACCACTCATACGCGATCTTTGCGGGAAGTGATGCGCGGTTCCGTCACCCTCCGCAAACGTGCTAGTAGCACGTTTGCGGAGGATGACGGAACCATTGTGGACTCGACGTTCGTGGGTCTCAAAGCCGGCACTACCACAGCTGTAAGTAGTGGCAGTTCCGCTGCATACAGCTCTGGCAGTGCCAGAGCTGTGTGCAGCGGAACTGCCACTGTATGCAGCTCTGGCAGTGCCGCCGTTGCGACCCCGATGCCGCACTATCTCGGAGATTTGGAGGAGGAGGGCACGGTCGAGCACGGTGATCTCAGAGCTCAGCGTGCTCGACCGGGTTCTCACACGCATCATGAAGCGACTCATGAGGATCGCACGATGGAGTCGGTCGATCACACTGCTAGGGGTTTGAGCGACGAGGAAACAATTGAGGAGCGGCAGGGTGACCAAGGTGCAACAATGACGCCTGTCAGGAATTTGAATGCCGATGGAATAAGTGCGGGGCGGCACGCTGATCACGCTATACCCGCTGAAATGCCACTAAAGGCCGGGCGGCACGCTGATCACGCTATAAGTGCGGGGCGGCATGCTGAGCACGCCATACTTGCTAATAACGATGGTCACGATGGAATAAGTGCGGGGCGGCATGCTGATCACGCTATAAGTGCGGGGCGGCATGCTGAGCACGCTATAAGTGCGGGGCGGCATGCTGAGCACGCTGTTATGCCAATGAAATACGTCACAAATTTAGACGATGACGGGGTTATCGAAGAGCGTTTCTTTTTCAGTATGCTGGCTGAGATCGACTTGTACGAGTACCGCTACAGAAACGCGTCGTACATGCACAACGGGACCTCCATAGCCTCCATACCGGGGGCTGCGAGTTCTGGCGACAACACATATACATGGTGCCCACATGGCGATTGACCGGCTGTCGTCGTAACATTATCAGAATTGCCACTAGACTGCTCGCTGTGCTGGTACTTAACCTTTCACTGTCAACTTGAACTCGGTGGGGTTGCCTGGCTCTAGTACAAAGCCAGGTAACCCATCGAGTTCAACCCCATCGAGTACAAGGAGCCCGGCTACAATACCTGGCGAAGTGCACACAGGTACTGTAGTCGGCCCATAGCATGTGGTTTCCGGTCGGCTATTTTTCTGACTATCCCTATGGGAGTGTCCCTGACGATGGCTATCGGTGGCGCGTCCTCAATGCAGCACTTCGCCAAACCTGAGCACACGCGGGCAGCCGTTCTCCGGTGGCACAGCGCCAGCGGCCTAGCCAAGCCTTCTGGTGAGGTCTCCGGTGGCAGCATGACCGCCATCGCGGACCCCGGCGCTAGGAGTCGCAGCACTGCAGCGGGGGCTCCGGTGGAGAGCACTTCTTCCACTGCCCCCGGTGCAGTGCTGGCGGGATCTAATGGGCAAAGCGCAGGCAAGTACCACCTGACAAACACTACGGATGCTAGGGCGATTGCTATGCTGGCCGGGCACGTGCCGGGTGGGCATATCCCAGGGGTCGGCGTCCCCGGTGGCTCCGGCGAGGATACTTACCGAGACATCTGGGGGACATGGAAAGATTGGCTCACAAGTTACATCGAGGACAAACCTCCCGAGTTTTACGAGAAGGGGTTCGCCCGGCTGAGGCGCTTGCCGAAAGAAATGTTCCACCACTACACCTTGGTGCCGCCCGAAGACAAAAACGGAGACCCCATTCTCGCGTGGGACAGTTCCCTCTTTCTATTCGTAAGATGGGGACAAGGTCGCGAGTAGGCCCAATGGGTGCAGAAGTTCTCACTGTGAGAACTTCTGCACCCATCGGGCCGACTCGCAACCTTGTCCCCCATCTTGTAGTTGCCAACTACAAGATGGGGGACAAGGTTGCGAGTCGGCCCAATGGGTGCAAATTGCTACTACCCTTGTGATCTTCGCGTGGTGGGGCCTTAGATTCAGACCAG
>JACKZZ010003616.1_pt1 | contig 13923 bp, 5 predicted proteins | sample 8027871 | NCBI WGS metagenome assembly JACKZZ01 (sample SAMN15724774, study PRJNA655200) | protist metagenome | isolation source: fluorescence activated cell sorting (FACS) single amplified genomes of... | place: USA: West Boothbay Harbor, Gulf of Maine | collected 2000-07-19
AGAAACAGAAAAGAGAAAAAGAAGAAAAAGCGCGTCTTGCTTTAGAAGAAGAGAAAAAGAAGAGACACTTAAAGTCAAGTTAAAACTTGAAGAGAGCACAAAGGCAATGCAAGCGCGAATGGAGGAGGCGAAGAAGCGATATGATGAGCGAAGGCTAGAACAAGCTATTGCTTCTGTTTCTCCCCAGCGAAGACCGAACGCATTGTACGCACTCAGCCCGACCAGGCAATCAATGCCATCATTAAAAAAGACAGAGTCGCCATTAAGAGAACACCAAAAAAAGCACAAAGATAGTATTCAAACGGCATCTTTATCCTCATCTTTATCTCCTAAAAAGCTTGGCAAAAAACATAAAAAGGAAACGAAAAGGAAGAAGCATAAACCGAGCAAGGAACCGCGGCCACCAGCCTCTATAGATTCTATTGAACCAACGGCGTACGCTCCAGGAAAGCCAGGACCCTACCTCACAAGCAGCAAAGGAGGCAGTACAGCACTGCCTTCCAAAAACAAAGAAGATCCAGAAATAGAAAATGCACGCATTAAACGAAGAGATGCCGCGATGCATCGAATGAACAAAAAATTGCTTCTGAAAGATTTTGAAGAGCAGCGCCAGAATGAAGTGAAGCGGTTGAGTATGAGAATGTCAATGGAGAAGGCACAGCACGAAAAAGTTACTGCACAGGCACGAGCATATGAAATCGAAGTTGCAAAAAAACTTGCAGAGCAGCGGAAGAAAGATGCAAGAAAGCAAGTACAAATAATTGTTAAGCAGTATAAAGAGGGAAAAGAGAAATGGGCTGATTGTGTGCGGCAAGTTTTGGCGCTGGGCATGTACGATGACCCATCGTGGGAACAGATACGGTTGGAGCACGATAACAAGGCAGAAGAAGCGTACAATAAGTACATACTAGAAAAAGAAGACAAAGACTTTTTGCGAATGTCACAAAATGCTGAAAGCATTAAGCTTTTACGTCAAAGCCAAGAGCTGAACAAGCGTGCTGTGGACGCAAGTTTTCAGCAGTTTAAACAGAGATCTTTTTTGTCAAGTGTCATTTCTACATTTGCAAATTTGTATGAGAGTGTATTGAACCCCGAGACGGACGAATTGATTAGAGTTCAACTGCAGCCACAGAAAGATGTGATAGGCTGTCGTTACTTGGAACATTTTGATTGCCGCGTAAAAGATGAGAGATGGTGGCATGTTGGATTAACCTTGTGGGAAATTGCACAGTCTTTCAACAAAAAATACGTCGAGTCTTCGAGTGCATTGAAGGAGTCCTTACAAACTATGAAAGATCTGAGGAAGTCTTCCAAAAGTCTGCAAGGAAAACGGAAAAGCCAAATTGCTTTTGATGAAATTTTAGGCGAAGAATGGATAAAATGGACAAAAACTTGTGGTCGACGATTTGAGCAGGTCGAAATATCTGAAGAAAACGCAAAGTTGATGAATAACTGTACCGAAGATGGAGAGCTGGTCACCACTTTAGAAATATTGGATTTTCGACGCCGACGTGTAGAGAAAAAGTTGGTGAAAACGAAACAAGGTTACGAAAAACTGACATACGTGATCAGCACTCTGTCTAGTGTTGAGCGTGCATCCAATAATGTGTACCATCTCGAGTGTTTGAAGGCGTGGAAACGAATCCAAGAAGGTGATATACCAGAAAGTGCCTTCGAGGAATATAAATTGAGCAAGAAGGGACATATGAAAGGTCTCTCACCCATAAAAATATTGCAGAAATACGCAGCTGAAGACATTGAAAGTAAGAATAATGCAGTTGCGATGATCAAACGTAGTGAGAAAAAAGACAGCGAAGAAACGTTTCAATCATGGGCGGCAAAGAAAGATAGATTGAAACTTCGTATATCTCAGGAAATCTGTGACACAATAGGTGGATCAGAGATTCCTTTCAAGTATGTTGGGTCATCAAAACAGAATGCAGGATCAAACCGCATCGAGAAATCCATGCAGTACATGAAAGCAGGCGATCGAGTCAGCGTCCCCGTCAATAATTCGGCGCTTCAAGCGGTAGCAAATGGTCGAAAAATATTTTGGGCACAAAAACGCATGGGAAACAACGAATGGGAAGACTTAGAAAATAGCAAGATGTTTTTGAAGCGACTAGTGAGTATGCAAAAACAAGAAATGGTGCAAGGGCGGGAACGCATGGAACTGGCCGAAGAAGAATTTTCTAATTTTTTGGCGTCTGTGCAGAGAGTTGATCAAGCGCGAAACTATTTGCGTCAACTAAGCCCAAAGCGAGCCTCAAATGAAAAAATGTGGCAGAACATTGGACGATGCATGCTTGCCATAAATACTTCTCTAGCACCAGAGTGGGTTGAATGGTCACTCCAGCATCGTCGAAAAACCCCCTTGCCAGGAGACATTACAATCGTGAAGGGCTCCAAAATCGCCACGACAAGTGCTGATTGGACGAGACTACTCTGGCGAGGAAATAAAATTCAAGTAAACGATCACGAAGAACTGACTGTGGCTCATACAGGCACGTTCAATGCAACAGAAGTTCCATTGCAGAAGGCTCCATTGCGTAGTGCCCGTGGGGTACATGCGGCCCTCCTAGGAAATTGCACGAAAGAATCATGTTTCAAAATGTGCGGTAAATTTTCTCGTCCGTTTCGCTCCCCGCGCATGAGCGAAGAGTCATTTGAGAGAATCCGACGAGCAAGGAAATTTGTAGAAGCAGAGAGTGCACGCGCGAAAGTGCTGCGCTTATCTGGAGATGATAACTTGGCTGATGCAGCAATAGCAAATGCCCGAACAGTTAATGAGGAGCTCAAAGAGGCTACGAAGGTCAACGAGGTTGAGTTTTTTCAAGATGTTGAAGGTACAGAAGAGTTTTATGTTCCAAATTTGGATGAGTTTGGAGTTCCTGTCGACGAAAATGCTCGCTCGTCTTCTGTTGTCATGCTATCCAAGCTTCATTACACGGTTCAATCAGTACGCGTCGGAGATTGTTTAAAAATAGACAAAGAAAGTGTACACTGGTGGGAAGTTCTGTCCATTGATATCATAAAAAAATCCGTGCGGGCAAGGCGATCCCACAGAGTGCAGTCTCTTGGTCTTGGTCGAGGTCTACTTCAAATAGCAGAGCATCAAGAACAATACGATTACTTGCTTGACATCAAAGAGGAGAGAGAAATTCCCGAGTGGATTAGTTTTAATACACTTGAAAAGAAGCGGGTATACGTCCGCAGAATGGTCACGCCATCGTCTGAAGCATCCGAAGAGAGTGACACATGGGAGGAACCAGCTAAACTGCCCGTATATTTTCGCTTTCAACCACTTGATCCAGAGTTGGCACTACAAGAACTAGAACGCTATGTACAAGAAGACAGTTTGGAAAAAAGAACGAAAGAGGACCGAGAACGAACCTTTGCATGGCAAAAAGCACGCATATGGCTGCAGAAGCAAATGCGAGAAAGAGAGGACTTCATTGTCGATTGTGTGCAGAGACTGCACATTGATCGTTGCAACGATTACAAGACCTGGTTACGCGTTGGAAAATCTTTGTACGATTTTGAGAACTCTATGAATACATTTCGCAAACACGCAGAAAAACAATTACGGAAGTTAGGGGAGGAAGCAAAAGATCACGAGAAGGTGGACTTTACTCGAGATTTTGGAGAGCGAGAAATTACCATGCTCCGTAAAGCATTTTCATGGTACGATCAAACTGGAGAAGGCAGAATTACATGGGGAGAATTATGCACTGTTTTATCTGAATTAAAGTGTGAATTTGACCCCTCAGATGCTGTCCGTTGGATCAAGGACCATCGTGATGTTTCGACGAGCGAAAAGAATACGGTTGGGTTTAATGAATTTCTAGATTGGTGTTCAAATCAAGCGCAGCATTTCAAAGTTAAAAGTGCATGGACAGAGCAAGAGGACTCGCCTGCCTCGGAATTAGCCAAAAAAAAAGATGAGGCAGAAGCATGGCCTGTATTCGACTCCCAACAGTCTGCCCAAGGGCGTAAGCTTTTGCATGCGTGGTCTCTTTGGTCTATGCAATCAGATAAATGGAAATCTCTTGCAGCAGATGGTTTCAGTATCAGTGAAATGCACTCCCTTTGTGCCGAAGAATGGGCACGGTTTGATCGCTACAGATTCTTGAAAAGTGGTGAAATAGATGTGCAAGAAGCGAAAATCGAGCACCATCACGAAGGCTCCGAAAATTTACCTCAAGCGTTGACCTTATTTGATCTCCCAGCGCACAAAGGCGCTGCAGTTGCATGCAAAAGAATGGAAGAAGATCGGATGAACCAGTTAGATCCGATGACGGCATGGTCTGTTCGTTCGTATGCTATGTTGATGACATTGGACTCAGTTTACTCTCGAATGAAGCGGTGGAAGGAGGAAGATGAAAAGAAAATGTTAAAAGAACAAAGAAACCGATTGATTCCCAAGAAGTTGATCATAAAAAATATTCTTTGTCATCAAGCGCAAGTCGTTTGGGGTGAAGAAGGGTGGTTTTCCGCACCTGGGTATTCATATGAGCTTTTTGTACGTAGTCTCCCAAAAGAAACAGAGAGAGGATTCGGCGGACATGATTTCAAGCGCTACCAATCTGTATTTACCGGTAGGACTGAGCGTGGTTGTACGGTTGATGCCTTGTCGCCTTGTGTTCAGTATCAAGCACGTCTTTGTATTACAACTGATGTTGGAGCAAAAAAATGGTCTTCACCAGAATATTTTTGTGCCTCGCCGAGTCCTCCGAAAGAACTAATATGTACACGCAAAATGTTTGTCGGCAAAAGCAAGGGCGTCGCAGTTTTACGGTGGTTACCAGGCGGAAATGATGGACTGCAGCGGAACTACATCGTCCAAGTTAGAGGTCTCAGGGAGGATGATAGAGGATGGAAGATCATTTACAAAGGAAAATCGGAGCACTGCTCCATTATTGACGCACCGCTAAACAAGAAATTTCATTGCAGAGTTTGTGCTGTAAATAAAGCTAAGCAATGGAGTGAGTGGGCACCGTCTTTAACGATCACTTTAAAAGCAAGCCATAAAGTCGCTCCCATAAAGAAGTTGACGAAGGAAAAAGTTCTGAAGCTAGGAAGTTCTCGCCTCCAGAAGATTGAATCAAAAAAAGCTGAAAAAGAGCGTTTGTTACAAGCAAACGACTGGGTAGAGAAGTGGGATCCAGTATCGGGTCATACTTATTACGCCAGCCCGTCCACGAAACAATTGACTTTAGAAAAGCCCGCGAACGGAAAGTTTACATCGCCGTAAGAAATTTTTTCAGATGGTTGAATATCATTTTAATAAGTGATAAATGAGAGTACAAAAATTCGAAATAATAGTACATTGGATTGGTGATGTCCACACAGCGTGGGATTCATCCACGGTACTGTGTCCATATTATAATGCCCCCCTTTTTTTACAGTGACAGACGCTTTCAAGTTTAAATATTGAATATTACAATGAATAAACATGACGAGAAGAGCGGCTTGGCGCAGGGGAAGCGTGTTGGGCCCATAACCCAAAGGTCATCGGATCGAAACCGATAGCCGCTATTTATTTTTTAGGTATCTTTTCAAGTGGAGCCCCTCTTGAAACTTGGTTTTAATTTTATAAAAATTGATGATCAACAAAATACTATATAAACTTATATTTTTTAGTTAAGAGCTTAGTACAGTACATGAGCTTAGTACATGAGGACTTTCGCACGGCTCATTTATCTTCCATTCCTCATGTAGTACTTCTCAGTTGTCAAATTTGGAACCAGCGGGGCGGGTGGTAGCTCAATGCTAAAAAGTGGATTTTTGATAGAAAAGGTTACTCTTTTTTGAATCGTACATAACTTACAAAAAATGGTCGACAGGAAGCTTCGAACTTCCGTCTCCCGATCTTCAATCGAGTGTGTTTCCAATTACACCATGTCGACAGGTTCCGACATGCCAATTACGACACCATCACAACTTCAGACGACATATTTTGTTTCAGATTCGAACTGAATAAATAATTTTTCGTAGAAATTATCGTCAACCAAAGACGTTTAGGATTTTTGCTGTAAGTCGCCTTTGTGATGAATGTGTACCCAACATGCCGAAGTCGTGGCAAGAATCGAACTTGCTTCTTCTCAGTCTAAACCATTAGCACGACTAGACGAAATAAGGAAGGGAGAACAGGATACAAAAACGTTTGCCTCTTTTCCTACAAGGATGAGCTTTGTTGTGGTGGTTCAGCTGGCATATTCCTCCGTTCATCTCGACCATCTCGTGCTGGACATTAGTCGGTGTGTGTGTGTGCGTGCATGCGTGTGCGTGTGACTGTTGCATGGATTTTAATGCTATGTTGGTGATACGATTTTGACTGCAGCGTCTGACGAATATAACATAATCACAGCGAGTCTTACGTCGACGAGAATCGACGACAAGAAAGGAAAAGAATTTTCCCCAGGTCTTTCTCACTCTCTCAGAAGCGATCGAGGTGCACACAATCCACAGTATGTACTGATACATTACACAGCATTGGCATAGAGGGAGACAAAATCCTGTATAACTTATTGTTGTAGTCCGTAGTCAAAGAATATGCCATCGTATCCGAACGTTCCTCACACCACAAAGCGGCCTCATCCTCTCATCCTCCATATCCTATTACAGAGTCTGTATCTATATTATATTTCATTTTAAAAAACAGTACTTATGATATTTCGAAAATTCGCTCATAGATATGCGCGTGGATCAATTGCTTTTGCAATCAATTACATCCAAAAATAAATAGCTTTTGAAAATCACAGACCATTTACTCATAGCAACATAATTGCTATTCGCTAGACTCACCGACGTAAGGTCCCCATTGAAGAGACACGTCCTCCTCCCCAACGCCCCCCCACAATCAACAGTTAATACTACTTCGAATCTCAGATGATAATCGATCTAAAGTCCAAGTGTTCTTCGTGCACCATTGGCAAGTTTTATCGCTGCAGCCATAAAACGAATACTTTCCCGCTTGTCTGTCGCAAGTAAAACCTTTTGCATATTTTGTCCCTCGTTGGATGCACGGGCCCTTGAAATCATAACCGTGACCCCAACCAGCTCGCGAAGGAGTCGGGCGTCTGAGACGTCGCACATGTAAGTCAAAGTCGGACTCCTCGGCCTCGGGCTCCCACAAGGGCTCAGAAGGACGGTTCCATGGCCTCTTCTGGCTCTCCATAAAATCCAGGAACCGAAGGCGGCGATTTCGCCTTTCCATTGCGTAGTAATCATTGTCGTAATTGTCGGTCTTGTCGTAATTGTCGAATTTGTCGTTCATATCATAGCCGCTTGCTTCGCTCCGTACGTACAGGCAGGCAACCATAGTGACTAGTAGCCAACACGCTTGTCGTTTGTTGCCAAACATCGTTTTGAGGAGCCGCGAGAACAAGACACAGAAGAGGAGCCGCGAGAACAAGACACAGAAGGCATTTTGTCTCTCGAGTGATATCTTTGCAAAGTTTTACACACTAACATTGTCGGCATACAGGTCGGTCGGTTTTTAGTCTCTGCATAGTTTTCCTTCAAGTTGGAGTTGCTGATCACTTGATCCGAAAAAGAGTACAAGACACCTACCAAGTACACAGCAGTCTTGGGGATATTCTAGGGAGATAGATGTACTTGCCGAGTATGAGTGCATTGAGTGCTCGATATATATCGATCGACGACGTATCGACGTATCGACGTATCTACGAAATCATGAATAATGAAAATAGAAATAAAAAATAAAGACTGGAACACTTGGCGCGCTCGACTTGGCGGCTTCGTTGAGGCCGGATGGATTTGACAGACGAGCACGAAGATTTTGGTGTTTTCATCCACTTGCTCATCGTTTGGGGTATCTTTCATTTGTCATACGAAAGACGTGCTTGTATAAGTATGGCCTCTCGTAAGCATGTAGGCGTCCGTCACAGCTTTTCCGAATCGTCTAGTGGGGAGGAAACAGCCTCTGATGAAGAAGTCGTATCTAACTTTATTGAAGCAAGTCAAGATATGGAAGATTTTTACAGTCCCCCTAACCCAACGGTTGTTAGTAATCTGCAACAGCAGAGCTCGCCAGGTAACAGCGTGATTTTATCCAGTTCATCAAGCCTTCCCGGGTCTGCAACCCCTTCTGCCGTCGTGGTCGAGTACGGCGAAGGTGAGTTGGGGGTAACCATTGAAGAGCCCGAGGATGAAAAGGGTGCAGTCATCACGACTGTGAAGAGAGGTGGCCCATTAGACGGGAAAGTGCAAATTGGGATGCGATTGTTGACGGTTGGGGACATTGATGTCTCGGAAATGCAGATGAAAGATATTAACCACCTTATCCGCGGCCATCCAGTCCCTGTGAAGCTTTCTTTCATTACCCCTGTAAAAATTGGGAAAAATCAGCTGGAAAAAAGGGTCATGGAAATCATTGAAGATGCCAAGATCCAACAATTCCAGTCCGGTCCGTTTGCTATGGAAGGAATGTTTTCTGTAAAACGCGACAGTGGAAAGGGGGACTTCATTGGGCAATTGTATAACTCTGACCACGAGACAAACAAGTCTACCTTTAAATACGATACAAAGAATTGGGCCATGGAGGACTTGCCTTGTCATATTTGCAAACGCGTAGACACCGAGAAGGGTTTTTTTTGCGATATGTGCGATGAATCTTTTCATTTTTCTTGTATTAACTGGAAAGACGGCCAAGAGCCTGCGAAGTGGTACTGTGGCGAAAATGGAAACAATTGCCGTCGCATTGTAGAAAAGTGGGGAGACATGCCTGCATCCATTATTTTCAGCGGTAAATTTTCGATAGGAGCAGGGGCACAAAAATCGGAAAATATTGTCATGAAGTTTAAATATTTACAAAACCAGAGACCGCCGGCCGACGATGAACCTTGTATTACTGCAGAAGCGTTTGGGTTTGGAAAAAATGAATTTGGCCATTTTATTGTCACGGGTAAACTTGAAGTGTACAATAATTTTACTTCGCCAGGTTTGGATGGCTTTCGCTGCTTTCACCGATCCGATGGAAACGAGAAATTCTTTTTTAAGATCTCAGTGTATAAGCATTACCTAGACCCTGTCAAACACCTCGAATTGCAAGATTTCGTGTTGTATTCGTTGGGCTTTGCAAATTTTAAGGCCTTGATCAACACCCCCCTACCACAGGTTGGCAACTCGAATAAGAGCCATATCAAAGTCATTCTCGACTTAGAAAAGACAGTGGCCAAACAAATCGCTGCCTTGGAGAAATCAGCATTGAAATTGAAGAAAGAGAAAGAGCGCTCAAAAGAAAAGATGGCTAAGACAAGCAGGAATGTCGTCGCACAAAGCGCAGAGTCTAGTTCAGAGAATCTACCCCATCTTTCGAAGAAGCGAAAACTCAATGTCCCTGAAGAGAGTGGTGAAGTCCCGAGTGTTGAAACCCGTACAGGAATCTGGCATCGTGATCGAAGGAAGACACTCATCGTCACAGATGTGGACTGCTATTGGCACTCGACTCCAAGAGGACACTGTGAAAACAAAAGCCGTGTGATTTCTCTCTGGTCGCTTGTTCATGAAAATTTTGGTTTTCGAGTATCGTGGTGCTCTAATGTGGAGCGTGTTAATCTGCAAACTCTTTTGTTTGCTCACAATATTTCATATATTCGATCATTGTTCGACGCTGATCTTGATCATGGTAAACATAATTATAAAGACATAGGCGTGGCAAGGTGTGGAGAAGGTCAATCAGTTGGACAGTCGACGCGCGATGTGAGGGACGATGATACATATCTAAGTGCGACTTACCTCGGCAATAGCGTCAATGCTTCTTTGAAAAGTGCAGGCGCAGTTGTTCATGCAATTGACGCTGTGCTGGATGGAAAATACGAGAACGCGTTTTGCATCATCCGACCTCCGGGTCATCATGCCGGTAGATGCGGTTTGCCGAAGGGTCCTTTTTGCGGCGCCCAGAAGAAATCACAAGGTTTTTGCATACTCAATAATGTTGCCATTGGAGCTTTCCACGCAGTATTAAAGCGACCTGGAAACCTAAAAGTTGCTATTGTCGATATTGATTTGCATGCAGGCAATGGAACACAAGAAATTTTAGCTTCATTTTTGCGTAAACACCAGGAATTTGAAGGCAATTTTATGTTTGCAAGCATTCACCAAGCTGATATTTTTCCTCATCTGGAAATTGAGAAGTCGTCTAAAAATAGCTTTCGGTGCATTAACATGGGACTCACGGGCCAGGTAGATTCACATGTATGGAGGAAAAACGTAGTCGCGGGAATATTACCATGTTTGAGAGATTTTTCGCCAGATTTGGTACTTTTGTCCGCGGGTTTTGATGCGCATCATGCAGAAATGAAAATTGCGAACAAAACGTTTGCGCTTCAAGATGAAGATTATGATTGGATTGTGAGGCAAGCCAGTGAAATTTGCAGCAAGATTGTTAGCTGTCTTGAAGGTGGGTATGCTGAGGCGGCATTGCACCCTGCCGTGTTTAAACATATAGAAGCGTTGGTAGAAGTTTAGTGTTGATGATTTTTGAAGTAGACATTCTCCCCTTCGCGCAGCATTTTTTCAAATTCTCGCGCGAGTGGGTCAGCGGGCTTCTGAAATGGTTTTTTATTTTTTAGAAGATTTTTTTAATGATGATAAGATAAATAAAAAACTCTATACAGCCATTATATATTACTAGTTTTTCTTAAAAAACTGGATATAATACTTAGTACGTACACTAAAATAACAAAATAACTAAATAATTCAATAATTCCTGGCGTTTCAATTCGGCAAGTTCACATTTCTCTTTCCCATGGCTCCAAGTATTTCAGTCCCAAGAATTCAAAGAGTTCTTCCTCGCTTTCCACAAATTTTCGTTCTTGAACGATAGGTGTCTCACCTCTGGCTGGATGTATGACCCTGGCCAATCCTTTCTGCGTCAGCTGCCACCTTTCTCCTGGCCCTGATGCTTGATGATTTACACAGTTTAGCTTGAACTCATGTGCGACGTAGGTACGTAAATTGCGTTCAAAAAATGTAGTTCCGGTCCAACCGAGAATGGCATATACCCAATGATCGGGGGGGACAACTACAATGTCCACACGTCTACCACAAGCAGACCCGTCCTTCACAATGAGCAGGGATACAGCGTGGTCTTCGCCCCATGCTATGCCTCCACTGTTAGCAAAGCTTGGTTTCCCTTGACTCAGCAGAGCTACACAAAAGTTTTTGTTCAGCACTTTCATTACCTCTTTTTGCACCCGCCATACATCGAAGCTTGTTGTCGCATCTTTTCCAGTGACAATTATATCTAAATCATGCCCATTTGGTTTTCTTCTTCTCGTCCCACCACAAACCATCATTTTCAGCCCCAAAGGTTCAAGCAGAACCTTAATTTTCCCCCCCACAGTTAATCGATCTTCCAACGAAAACATTCGCTTCATGTCGTCAAAGTGCTCAAGGCCAGTTCTCAAAGTCTCTTCGACGTTTTGACCAATATTTTTAGCTGGAGCCCTTTCATTGAGAACAGCATCTCGTAGTTGTTCCACGCTACTGTAGCCATTCTGAAAGAGTTGCAAGGCACGTTTTCGTCCTATGCCATGTATTTTGCAGAGTTCTTTGCATGCTACGAATTGTTTGCTTCGCTTCAAAATGTCTAATCTTTCGCATGTACCCCGCTTCAAAATTTCATCAATTGTTGTAGCCCATTTGTCACCCATGTACATTTCTCTGACTACTTCATCACCGGATGTAATAGGTTTTGACCAACGCCGCAAGACCGATAGGACCCGCATCAATGCAATTTCAGACGAAGGACTAAAATAACTATTTTTTGCCATCGGACAAGACTTGTGAAATTCTAAAAGTTCTTCGAAGCAATCAATCAATTTGGAATTCCATGTTGCCATTTCTAGTGTCGTGGGGTATTGGCAAGCGTACCTCAAGGCTCGAGGTTTTGTGGACTCTTCGAATCTCGCTGCAACTGCGGCACTTGACGACACTTTGGGCTTGCATGGAGTCAATACGTAAGGATCAAAACAGATCTGATCAGTCGCTTGCTGTACTCTTTGGAGCAATTCGAACGGTTTGGTCAAAATGATCGAGTTAGAAAAGTCTAGTTCCTCGGCAAAACGTTTGTTCAGGAGTGACTCCATTTTACCACTGCTGAGTATGCCATCCGACAGAAGAATTGTTGCCTGGGAATGAGGAGGAAAGTTTTCGAGGCTACTCAATGTTTCTACTTCACTGAAGTAGGGAGAAAACTTTTTCTTAAGGATATCACCTCTTTTCCTGGAAATTTTTCCGTATCCATCGAGGATGACGAAGAGGTAACCGGGGCGTCCCCTTTCTATCCTCTTCGTCATCTTTTCTTCGCCTTTCGTGGCTCACCACTCTCATTCAACGAGGCAGCAAAGTGGAGGACGAACAGCGAACGATACTTTTCGGCGAAACCTCATAATTGATTTATAAGTGCGGTCTGTGTCGGTCGGTCTGTGGAGGATAGAGCAGGCCTTGTTGTACTGTACAGCGAATATCGAACAGCGAACGAGACTTTTCGGCGAAACCTCATAATTGATAATTTATAAGTGCGGTCTGTGTCGGGGTCAAAAGATGTCAAGATCTGGGAGATCTCCTATCATCTTCCGTAGTGTATTTGATCGTAAGTAAGGAGTTGTCCACTACGATAGATCGTCATCTGTCCCGGTGTCCCGGTTAGTCACTCACTTGTGACCTCCACCTCCACGATGTCTATTTAGATCTGCACAATGCATGGATGGATGGATGGATTCGTTTGCACCGGACTCCGATCTCACCGAAAGATTATTGCTTTCAAAGGCATCTATCTGGCCAGTCAGTTCTTGTCGTGTACAAATAAGGGGGATGAAGCAGGAAGCAGATGTGTCCTGGAAGTGGACAAATAGTGACATCCTTTTCAAGTGGGCAGTGTTAGTACTATCAGCTTTAGTTGCAGTATCCAGCGTAGTTTTGGGAGAGCAAGGCGTTAATCATCCTGGGAGTGGTCGCCATTATACCCTCACTCACGGAGGGCCAGAAGCTAGTGTCAGCCACTTTGCACCAGAAATGAAGACGAATAGTGTTGGAAATATGCACGGTGGTGGCCCTCGAATGGCAGCTCCGAAGAAAAGTGTACGTAGAACTTCTGCCGTCAAAGAAGACCACGTTGAGTTTAGGAGTAACGAAGATGCTGGCCGCATGCTGATTCGCGATGGACATATAACCTTACAGGCGGACAGAGAAGAAATAACAATAATCGCGAAAAAAGCCAGAGATTTTGTCGAGTCTACACCCAAGGGCTATGTCTCTCATTCCCAATCGCACCGAGGACATTTGGAATCCCAACCAAGGCGAAGGATGGCAGGTGCTTCAATCAGGTTGGATCTTAGGATCCCGGCACCAGCATTTACAGAAACAATGGCATTTTTACGCTCTCTAGTAGGAGTGTCTGACGATATTTTGAGTGAGGTTGAGACAGTTACTGATGTAACCCAACAATATGTTGATCATACTGCCCGAGCGGCGACCTTGGAAGGAACGCATGCAGCCATGCTCAAGTTACTTGACAAAGCAGAGGGTGTAAAGGAAGTATTGGCAGTCCAACAAGAACTTCTCAAAGTTGTGCAAGAGTTGGAATCGAAGAAAGCGCAAGCCCTGTCTTTGAAAAGCCGTTCAGATTTTTCAACGATCCATCTAATTATTTCACAGCGACCTCTTCCACAGTGGCAACCTGGTTTGGATGAAAATACTTGGGCATTTTTATCTTGGTCTCCACGCAAATCGCTACAAAAGATCTTACTTCGATTTGACAAAATTGCAGTGAAAATAGCCGATGGATTTCTTTTCTTTGCATGTGCTGCGGTGCCAATTTCCTTGTTTGTGCTGCTTTTCCGCTTTTCTGTTCGTCGCTGTGGATTGTTATATATATATGTATAAAGTAGTTTC
>JACKZZ010004322.1_pt1 | contig 13921 bp, 4 predicted proteins | sample 8027871 | NCBI WGS metagenome assembly JACKZZ01 (sample SAMN15724774, study PRJNA655200) | protist metagenome | isolation source: fluorescence activated cell sorting (FACS) single amplified genomes of... | place: USA: West Boothbay Harbor, Gulf of Maine | collected 2000-07-19
TTAAGTTGAAGCCTGCTTATGATATCTTATGCGAAGTCTGGAGGCTTCAATCTAGCAGGCCTGGCTTGATGAGCTGGCTGGTTATCCGGCTGGCCTGGATTGATTCGCTGACTGACCGATTGGAATGGATTGGAAGATTTGACAGGCATCTTACACGCTTGACGCTCTAAGAGGCCGGCGTATTAAATGTATTCCACCGGTCAGTTTTTTTGCTCAAAAGTCAGTGATGTCTGATAAAATGTATGTCATAACATGTTGAAATGTGTTAGTTGAGGCAAAATAATATCGAAGCCTGATATGTTTGTTGATGTTGGTGCCAAATTTGGCATTTGTGGATTCTGCTAATTTTTGGTGATTGTTTGTTTAATGTTTACTTCAAATACGTCACATGTTTTCGACAAAGTGCGAAAAGGCAAAATGACCGCATGTGACGTCCGGTAATATCATGTGTTTGTCAAAATCTAGACTTTTCAATTGGATTTGCCGTCCAAATCTCGATTTTCGCGTTACCCCAGCCCCTTTTGCGTGTTCTTCATCTGACTCATTCATCTTACAGGAGGTATGCTTCCTGTATGTTCAATATGTCCAATGCCTCCCATATATCTCCAATGTATCCAGATATCCAATCTTTGCATTTGTATTGGCCGGACGGTTGCAACATTAATCGGACACACCCATCTCTTGAAGGTCAGTCGGTCAATTCTCAGTCAATCGCTGCTGGTTTCTTGTGCGTCATGTACTAGGTAACATCATGTTTAGCTGGTTATTCAAAAACTCAGAACACATATCGGTGGGTGCCCTCGTTCATTAAAGCAATTGTCTGCTTTGATACTCCTTGTCGATTTCCAGAATTTCGCCAGGAGATTGCGCGTTACTTGCTTTGAACTTGATCGGCAACCAAGATATGCTGACATATTGTGGAGCGATGGGCAACATCGACAAGGTCATCGCATAACCTTGAAAAGGGCAACACTTAATTTACAGGCTTCGCCTCTGCCGCCGACCCTTTTTTCCGATGTTTTTATGATTTGATTAATCGATTTTCCTAGATTAGTAAGGGTTTTCATTAATTTCTATTGATTTTAATTGATTGTCATTGATTTTCGTTGATTTTTGTTGATTTTTTGCAGATTTTCTTAGATGTTCATAGATTTTCATAGATTTTCATAGATTTTCATGGATTTTCATGTTGTGGAGCGATGGGCAACATCGACAAGGTCATCGCGTAACCTTGAAAAAGGCAACACTTAAGTTGCATGTGAGTATAGTAGTGCCAGCTGAGAGCAGCACACCACCGAAGTCACCATGTCTAAGAAGGCTGAGTTCTCCAAGCGAAAGATCCCAAACAGGCCTAGTATTGGATATATATAATATTATATATATATATATATATATATATATATATACATATTTATATTGTATATTTATTGGATATAGTCTAATCATCTAGTGGATATATATATATATATATATATATATATATATGGTACATAGCCGTTTTGTTCCAAGCTTAACCAGCCTGCTTGGTACTGAACAACGGCTGCTGTGCTGCATCTTTTGCACAGTGCCTGCACCGCGGTGGTGCAATTGCACTTTTGCCGGCGAGAGCCTGCCCGCGTGCCAACGCTCCTTCCAGGGGTAGCGGCAGGGCTCGCCAGCGGGGGTGCCAAGAACAAGGGCAACAAGATTCAAGCAGTGGTGGCTGGCTGGCAGTAGTGGTAACGGTCAGCTGGCAGTAGTGGTAACGGTGTTCGTGCGGCATCAGATCGACTAGTATTTTTTGCGGTTTGAAGCATTGCACACCGACAAACAATCACCTTTCAAATTGTATCGTAGCGCGTTTGGCGCAATCACACAAGGTAGGACTTCTGCTACTTCATTGAATTTTTTTATTTCTCTCACGATGGCCAATGTTGAGACGAAACGCGAATGCTCGCCGTGGGCAAGCGGAATCTCGGACGAAACAAGGAAGCTCGTTGAAGAAACTTCAAACGAATATGTCAACTTCGAGGAGTACTGGGCAGCAGCTGTCTCTCAATTGGAGGCAGAGGCAGAGCTAACGGAGACCATGGAACTCGTAGCTGAGTATCGTGGCTGGTCAGGCCAACTAGTGCGCCGCCGGCGCACAGCAGATGGCAAATCTGCAGAGAAGCGAGGAAGGCTTGCGACAGCAGGTGATGACATGAAAATCTACAGCTTTCCCGAGGAGAGCACAGTGAGTGGTGTGGCTTGCAACCCAGATTGGAAGCATCTAAAGTCTGCGGGAGCAGATGCAGTAATGGAGGACGCATCCGCGGCAGCTGCCTCCGCATGTGCAGCACAATCAGCAAGTGGTGGAGCCAGAAAGTCAGCAGGGGCAGCCGCGTTTGCAGAAAAGATGAGGGTTAAAGCGGCAGAAGCGCCCGAAGGTGCGGCAGCCAAGGATGCGGCAGCTGTCTCCGAATGCGCAGCAAAAGAAGCGGCAGCTGTCTCCGAATGCGCAGCAAAACCAATGACCAACGAAGAGGCGGAGATCGACATGCATGTCAAGATTCGCAACAAGCTAAAGGACTTAAACAATGTAAAGAGCAAAGTCGAGCAGCAAGGCCTTGACCTAACGGATGAGAAAATATCGGCGGTTGTGGCAACGATTGCGGTAGCCACAAACCAGAGCATAGAAAAGGTCACGAGAATTGATGACGAAGCAGTGCGAAGACAAAGGCAAGCAGACACAAACACACAAGCGATCGCGAAAATTGTCGATGTCACAGCAAGAACAGAATCCTTCAGAACCACCATCAACATTGTCAAAAAAAAAACCACCACCGTTGAGGAATTCAAGCGCTATGTCTGGGTTGTTGTGGAAAGGCGCTGCAAAGACAAGGACCTCTATGACCTAGTGGCAGAAGGCAAATGCTTAGGCGCCGCAGGCAGAATTGTAGTCAAGTGGGAGTCAGACGCGAAGTCTGTGTCAGCGAAGCTCTTTGCAGCCCTCAGGGAAGAGGGATTTGAAAAGATGGCCGCGGTATTCATTGGAAAGGCGGACATGAAAAGGGCAATGGAAGACCAGCAAAACGCGGTCTTCCATGGCATTGAGGAAGCACTCCACATCAAATCGCCCGAAGAGAAGCGAGTCGCATCGCTCAGGACCAGGTGGCCGAGCGAGAAGAATGCCCACAGCTTCTGTTATTACTTTGTGACAGAGGACGGGGCAAGGACCAAAGAAGTCCTAGCGGCTGGAAAAATGCGCATGGAGGACCTCTCGGTTGACATCTGGATTTGGGATGACCACATCAGAAAAGAGTTTGAGAGCCAGATAACAAAGATGGGTGAAAAAATGCTTTACAGAACTGTGGACAGATCTGCCACCCTCAAGGTGGAGCAGGATATGATGCAGTTCGCCCCCTCGGAACAAGAAATCAAAGACCAAGCTGCCAAGGGGAAAAAGAAAGGAGCCGGGAGGAGCAATGATGACAACATTGCAGGTGGAGGCGCCAAGAGCAGCGGAGGAAAAAGCAAAGGAGGCGGAGGAGGAAGAATCCCCGCCTGGAACGGGGGAAAAGGAGCTGCCGCTAGCAGCAGCAGACACATGAGTGAGCGATGGTAGCAGTTACAAGTGCAGGGAGACTACAACCACAGGTCTAAAACTCCGATGCCTCGGGTTGATTGGTCTCAGAGAAGATATGAATTTTTATTAAACAATCATATAAAAAATACATAAGCAATATACACACAAATTCGCATCTTCCAGATTTTGTTGGAACATGGCATCATTTTTCGGACACTGCGAAGTCAGACAGAGTGCCGCATAGGCAACATTTCTCTGACAAGTCTGATAGAATGCCCAGGATAGAATTGGAAGCAAATATGAGACAAATAGAAAGGATCAATACATACAACAAAAATAAGGAAAAAAATATATGTTATGTAGACACTGTTGATACTCTAGGAAACATTATAGACTATAGAATCAATTATAACGAAGAAGATCAAAACATAAAACTTTGGAACCAAACGATGGAAAAATATGAAGAGGCAAGTAAACGATACCCAATTGAATTAAAAAAAACATTATTATACAATTGGATACAAGCACAAACAATCAAAATAGAAAGTGAATACATCGACACAACATTCGGAGGGCTCTCACAAGAAACCGAAACCTATAAACAAATGTGCAACGAAGTCATTGACATAGAAACAAAAGAGGAAAAGAAGAGAGAAAACACAAAATCCACATGGATATTGCAAAACAATCGATGGAAAAAAACCATACTTATAAATAAAAATGAAAAGGAAGAAAAGGAACATTGGACTTCGAAGGCAACAGTGTTAGCTTCCAAGAAAACAGCACCAGCGCAATTGGCGCCGATGGAGCATCATGCAGAACAGCAGAAAGTAGCACACCAAAATGACAAACAGCATGATAACCTCGACAATAGCAATATTAATATGAGCACATATAATACATTTGATAAATACAAAAACATAAGAAAAAACATAAGCAATAGCAGCAGCAGCAGCAGCAGCAGCTACACGAGTAGCAGTGGCAGCAGCAGCGAAAGTAAAAGTGAAAAAGATTACAAAATTAATAAACAAACAATACTTACATATTATAAAAAGGAAAGAGTGTCTAACATAATTAGTAAAAATATTGATACAAATATAATCACAATAGAAAAAAAGAACACACTGATTAAATATGCAAAAGAACAAATAGCTGCAAAAAATAACATAAACACATTCCAACAACTAATAAAAAACATTTTGACCAACCACGGAGCTAAATCAAAATACAAGGAGTTTAAAAACATCACAATTAGCCACGAAAATAAAAGAAAAAATAAGACAAACAATAAAGAAATGATATACAAATATAGAAATGAAAGGGTAGAGCAACAGGGTCGCGAGGGGCTAGAGATACCAGAGCGCGCGGCCCTGCGAATCCTAAAGTCTCGTCATGAGAGCTACGGCTACTCTGTCGACGGGCTTATGGAGGGAGAAACTGAGGCTCGAAACACTGAGCGCAGCGTTTCTCCCGGCTCTACCTTAAAACACCCCACACCACATGGAGCAACACCACCAATCAACAATATCGCCACAAACACCACACCACATAGATCAGAGACACAAATTAGCAATACCATCACATACACCACAACCTATAGAGAAGACAACAAAAAAACGAAAGACAAACAACAACAACAACAACAACAACAAACACCTCAACAAACAGACAAAGAAATAGAAGAAATAATAGAAATACTAGTTGGCATAAACCAAGTAATGGAAGAAGGAAAACAAGAACAAGAAAATGCACACAGCAACCGCAACAATAACACATCACAAAACAGGCTGAATACAGCAACAACACATGACAATATTGCCTTCATGGGCGCGGCGGGTCGGACGCGAGATGACTTGTCATCCCAGCGGAGACCAAAGGAACACAGGACAGCCAGGAAAAGAAACACAAGAAGAGGATTAAGAAGCATAGAAAGCACACAAAAGAGAAAAGAAGCAAGAACAGAGAAGAGAAGAAGAGCAAGGCAAGCACACAGAAGAAAAGAATACAAAAACTCCTGGCTAGAGCACTATCGGCACAGCATTGTGAAGCATCAGGCCAAGGCCAAGAAACCTCAAACCAAAATTAGATTGGGGGAAAAATTCAAAATGGCAACACTAAACATAAGAAGCCTAAAGATACCGGGGAAGAGAGAGGAAATAGAAAAATGGATGAAAGAACATGAAATTATGGTACTAGCATTACAAGAAACAAGAATAGAACAAAACCAAAAAGAATCGAGAGGAGCATACACATGGTACATGAGCGGGGAAACAAAACAAAAAGAAATAGGAAACTACACAGCAGGAGTAGGATTCGTAATAGACAACAACTTCGCAAAGTATGTAGAAGATATAATACCACATACAGATAGAATAATACAACTAAAGCTGAAAGGAACATGCACAATAAATGTGTTTAGCATCTATCTACCACCGGCTACAACGAAGAATGCTATAGAAAAAAACTGGACGCAATTTAAAGAAGACGTATATCAAAAACTAGAAGCACTCACAAACAAAGCTAAAGGGAAAGGGCCGATGTACATAATGGGAGACTGGAACGCCAGAATGCAAAAGGCACAAAACAAGACAGAAAGAAAAGTGGTAGGAAAATGGACACTGGAACCGGAGAAAACAAAAGTACAAGAACTTTGCGAAGAAGTCACCTGGAACAGAGACAGATGCATTGAATTCTGCCTCAAGCAAAAATTAATACTAGCCAACACAAGATTTAAAAAAAGGAAAGAAAAAACAGCCACATTCAGAATACCAGGAACCACAGAGACGGAAGAAATTTCACACAAAAAACATGAACAGATAGACTATATAGCCGTACAACATAGATGGAAAAACACAATCACAGATGCAGAGTCAAACACAAAAGCAAACATAGACTCAGATCACTACCCAGTGACAGCAACGATAAGAATTAAACTAAAAGCAGCACATAATAAAAAAGGAGCAGGAAGAAAGAAATATCGCGAAAGCACAAAACAACAAAAAGAAGAGAGAAATAAAAAGATGACAGAAAAAATGAAACACATGTCAAAAGAAAAAACGAATATAACAAACATGACAGAGCAAATCATGAACATCCTAGTAGAAGGAAGAGAGGAACTACCCACGATACCGTTAAAAGAAAGACAAGAAGCAATATCGAAGCAAACTATAGGGCTACTACAACAAAGACAAAATGCAAGAGACAAAAACAATTTTAAAGCATACAAAATACTTAATCGAAGATTCAGGAAAAGCAAAAAAGAGGACAGAACAAAAATGGTAATGGACACATTAGACAAGGACCTAGACATCAGGGACAAATGGCTAGGAATTAGACAACTCAAACAAGAATACCAACCACACACATATGCAAGAACCACAAAGGAAGGACAACACATCGCACAAAAAGATAGAGCGCAAAAAGCTGCAGAATACCTGGCAAAGGAACAATGGGGAAAGAAGAGGAAAAGAGAAACAGAGCAGGAGGAAGAACAGCCAAGAAAGAGAACAGACAAAACTAGGGCGGCCAGAGAAACAGAGGACAAATATGACATAGAAGAAATCAAGATGGAGGAAATATGGGAAACAATTAAAAAATTTAAAAGAAGAAAGGCACCAGGACCAGACGAAATACCAATGGAACTATTTAAAGAAATGGATAACACGAGCATGGAAGGAATAAGAGAGTTATTAAACAAATGGTGGAACGAAGAAGACATACCCACGGACACACTCAAAGCCAGGGTAGTATTAATATACAAAAAAGGAGACACCAGTAAATACGAAAATTACAGGCCAATCTCACTACTAAACGCAATTTACAAAATCTATGCAGGAATCATCCAAAAAAGGCTGGCCAAAACATTAGACGAGCACCTAGCGAAAACCCAATATGGCTTTAGAAAGGATAAAAGCACCGCAGATGCAATACAGTTAGTAAGAAGAGTTACAGAGCATGGACAAGGAACACACAACAAACTCCATATGGTACTCCTAGACTGGGAAAAAGCCTTTGACAAAATAGACAGAGACAAAATGTTCGAAGCATTGGAAAGGATCAGCATACACAAAAAATACATTAATGTAATAAAAAGCCTATACAAAAACACCCAATTCAAAGTGGAAATAGAAGGAGACAGCTCAAAATGGCTGCAACAGGAAACAGGAATCAGGCAAGGCTGCCCACTCTCACCATACCTCTTCATTATAGTAATGTCAGTGATGTTTGAAGATGTGAAAGAAGACCCAAACCTAGCCACTAATCTAATCAAGCACAGAGTCCCAGGAGCAGACTTCGATGAGGTAATGTATGCCGACGATACAATATGTATAAGCCAAGACACCAAAACAATGAACAAATTTATAAAAAGTATCGAAACAATAGGAAAAGAATACGGACTTAGCCTTAACAAAACCAAATGCGAACTAATTACGACGGCAAACAAACCAGACATACACTTCGCAGACAACACAAAGATTATAGAAAAAGATGAAGTAAAATACCTAGGATGTCAACTTAACCACACAGGAAATGCAAACAAAGAAATCTCAAAAAGAATAATAAACGCAAGAGTCACATTACAAAAACTACAAATTTTCTGGAGAAGAAGCAATTGCCCAACATCTTACAAAATAATAGCACTAGATGCAGTAGTAAGATCAAAACTTATCTACGGAACAGACGCAATGCAACTGAACGAACCGGAATTTAAGAAATTTGAGAAATTTCACCTGCAAGGCCTAAGGAAAATCCTTAAATGGGACACAACATTTATTAACAGAGAAAACACGAACGAAAAAATATACAAAGAAGTTAACAGTCAAATAACGGAACAAATAAACAACATTAATAACAATAGAATAAAAGAAGGCAAGAAAAAGAAAAAAACTAAGACCATAATAAAATTCTCCGAGTTCTACAAAAAAATGAAACTCAAAAGAATAGAAAAAACCATTAACAGCAAGGAAGCAATACACAACATTACATTTGAAAAAAACTTAAAGCCAAGAACCCCACCAGCAAGAAAACAAGGAAGGCCGAAATTCAAATGGGCGGAAAAGGGAATCAAAGAATATTGGGAGACAATACAAAAAGCCTTTAAATACCACCCAATGAACGACTACGACCAAAAAAACCAGGAACAGACAGACTTCCTCAAACAAAATGCATCCGCAGCAATCAAGACACCAAACACAGAATGGTCAAAGTTCAAAAACACAGAGCCCACCTGGAACAAAGATAAAACAAGAACCGAGCCACCAATACCACAAGAAGAGGAAGTGGAAATAAGACTGTACACGGATGGGTCATGCCCAGACAACAAAAACGCAAACATAAAAAACTGCCCGGCAGGATGGGGAATAGCAATAAGAAAACATCTGAAGAACGAAACAGAGGAAAACACCAACCTGGTTACAGGACTGTTCGGACCAGTGATAATAAAACACCACGACAACAGATTCCTGGGAGCAGAAAATGGAAGCAACAACACGGGTGAACTCACGGCCATATGCGAAGGACTAAAATGGCTCTTGGAACAAGAAAACACGGGAACACCAGCAGCAATATACTACGACTCAAAATACGCAGCAAAAATCACAACCGGAGAATATAACGCAGAAACAAACAAATACTTAGCAGCAAAAGCCAAAACCCTACTTAGACAGGTATGGGAGAAAAGAAAAATAAGATTAGAGCACATAAAAGGACATAGCAATGATCCAGGAAACGATGCAGCAGACGAACTAGCCAACAAAGGAGCCTTAGGCAAAGAATGCAGAAACCAAGACCAATGGGAACAGATAAAAGACACAAGACCAGAACTTGCAGATAAAGAGGCTAACGAAACAAGCAGATTAGAAACCAATAGAACAGTAAACACAAGGGCAACACACAGAGAAGACACAATTAGAATACCACTTCCCAGCTACAGCTATGGAGCAGCAAGAAGATCACGATTTGCTTTTGACAGAATAACTCCGGCACAAGCCAGAGCAAACACAATGATACAAAGAAGAGAAGAAGAGCTAAAAACGGAGAATGCAAGTACACCAGAAGCAGAAGTTGTAGAAGCAGCAGAAGAAGACAAAGAAGAAGAAGAAGACATCTTCCTGTCTCAAGACACACCGAACATGAGTGACTGTGCATGAGTCGATGTACGGAACAACCAACAGAGTGAGAAACCAATCAACCATTGCAAAATAAAGACCAATAAAATCATAAAAAGGCAATAGACCGCTTTAATATAAAAACAAAGTTTATTTATTTTTAAGAGAAAGGGGACCCTACCTATGGATTGCTTAACCCGTTCATAAGCAAACCATGGGTAAGAAAGGACCCCACTCTACTCCCTGCACTTTAGGCTTCTAGGAATCGTAGAGTAGGATTTTATAAGCCATCAACCGTCAACAACTTCTACTATCCAATTCACCCCCTATGGCCACTTTTATAAGATTGAGAAGGACCTGAAGCGTTGTTGCGCAGAGGCGTGGCAAAATATATGGTACATACAGGAAACACACCTCCTGTAAAATCAATTATATAGAGAAAAAGCAAAGGGGAGGGTATGGTAAAATTCGGGTTGAGTGCCAATCCCATTGAAAAAGCCAGAGTTTGACAAAACATTATATTACCGGATGTCTTATGCGGTCATTTTGCCCTTGGCACTTTGTCGGAAACGTGTTTCAGAGATGCCGTTTTCAATGTGAATGTTAGGCAACACAAATTAAAAAATATATCATCAACACCCAAGAAATAAAATGGACATAGAAATCAACAACGGTATCATAATCAGATGTTGTTTTTGCTAAAATAGCACATTTTGATACGCATCGAATCATTTGTTGTGTTTCTTAAATCATATTTGTTGATTTATTTTTCGTACTTGTTTGGTATATAGTCAGGATCATGTTGGTATAATGTGCACATTACATGTGTTACATACACGTACACATTTTAATTTGCATTGAAATGTTTGCTCTTTGCGTCTTGGTCTTCGGAGGCTCGTGCCACGATTGCTACTTGTACATGTCGTAACACGGTGGGAGGACGAAAGTCTGCACGGGGAGCATACCAAGAAAATATGAAAATTACATTAAGCCATATCATTGTAACAGTCAAACAAAAATGCTTCGACAATATAAACATGTGTTACTTGAGAGAACATCATATGTAGTTATGATACCTTTTTTGGATTTCCATGTCAACAAATACATTTGTGGATTTTGTTATGTTTGACGATTTTCTTGTTCAACACATTTATCTAAAAAGCGACATCTTTAATATATGTGTTCGAGAACGTGCCAAGTGCAAAATGACCGCACGAAGTGGGAGAAAATATGATGTTGTTGTCAACGTCTTGACTTTACATAATATTCACAATCATCACTTAATTTTTAAAGCTCCGATCAGTTTCTCGTTTTCGCTGTCTAATTAAATCATTTTACAGGAGGTGTGTTTCCTGTATGTACAATACATCCAATATACCTCCAATGCATCCAACATTTTTTATACATTCCATACATTCTGTCATTAGATCATATATGTTGGGTTTCTTTTTATCATATCTGGCGTGCTGAACTTCTTTCTCCCACCGCATGTCCCATAAGGTGACCGATACGGATGATGTGTGGAAGTTTTGTCCTTCTCAGCGCGTGGCCAGTGCAGCCAAAGTATGCTCCAGTAGAAAGAAAGCTTCAAAGAACAAGGAGGAAGCGTTGGTGCATATGCACTGTTGGTTACATCCCCCGTCGCTCATAAGAAGTGCCCAATTGAATCATCCGATACTCATTATTTCCTTACGTTTTTTTTGCCCGACTCTGGATTTGTTTCTAAATTGCACTTATGGACCATTCCGAATACATTTTGAACACAGAGATATAGCCCTAAATGCACAAATTGGGTTTGAGACTCTGGAAAGAAGCGAAGAACATTTAGATTTTGACACACTCAATTTTTGTATCCAAACAAATCTTCTCACAGTAGGTAGGTAGGTAGGTGCCGGACTTGAGAGAACGCAACAACGATGTTCTGTGGTACGTGACTGTTTTTGTTGTTGTAGATATCCCAAGATATACGGACCAATAATCCATATGCTCACAATGTGTCCTCACTATCCCTTGAGGCCGGTCTTGATATTGGTGCATACCTTGGCAGCACCTACTTGGCACCACCAACGTCTTTGGATTGGAGTTCATTCGATGAGCTATTGAGCATGCATCGTTCGATGCGAGAGCGTGTGTTTTGTAGCTTTCCCTTGCCCACAGCACAGCTACTTTTTGTATTCCAGATTAAATTAATTCCATATTTCTCCATTTATGCCTTTCTGGGCCCACCCTGACCGTTTATGGTGTTTATGGGCATCATGCCGCTGGGCAGCCATCTCGTTCCAGTGTCACGCATGCCTGCCATTGGTAACTACGCCCCCCCCAAATTCATACGACGGCAGACTTCAACCTAAGAGGGTTGTTTAAATGTCTTCCTCAGGGACCCTTTTTTGACGTACATGTATTTGGCATTACTTTTTTTGTTGAAAAGTATGTAAATTCTAATAAATGTTTATTATGACACGTTGAAATGTCTTGATTGAGTCAAAACAATATCTGGTTATGATGCGATTTTTGAGTTTCATGTCAAATTTGATATCTTTGGATTTTACCAAATTTAATCAATCTTCTTTTGTCTAACATGTATGTCAAAAACGACATCTTTTAAATATGTTTCCGACAAAGTGCTAAGGGCAAAATGACCGCATGGGATGTACGGTAATATTGTGTTTTCGTGAAAATCTGGACTTTTCAATTGGATTTGCCATTAAAATCCCAAATTTTTCCTTACCCCCCCTTTTGCGTTTTCTCTGTCTAATTAATTCATTTTACAGGAGGTATGTTTCCTGTATATACAGTAACAATATATCCAATATATCCAATCTATTGTCCCAATATTTTGCGTTATTGTGCGCTTTTGTGCGCTATTATGCGCTATTATGTGTTATTATGCGCTATTTCGTTGTATTTCGTTTTATTTCGGCCAAGTTTGGTACCACAGAAGGGTCCCTGCGGAAGACATATAAGGTTGTTTTCCTAACATTTTTTAGGGTGTTGTATCAACTTTACATAAAATGACATGAACTTTTATAGATGTTAATTAGATGTACTTGTAAATCATTAGATCAACAAATTTCAATTACATGTTTTTTTTGTTTTTTACAACGTTGGTATGGCGCATGTCGCTTCTCAAAGATTTGTTTCACGAAAACGCGACATTTGTTTTGTCGGGTTTTTTATTTGTTTTTACCAAAAGGCCATTATTCCACATTTTTCTGAATTACAAAACATGCGCATTGAAATCGTGTGAAGATTGGGCAACAAATCAGCCCGTGAGCTCCGATCTGAGACCATTTCGTGCATTTTTGGATAATGTCAGTACAAAAACAACCCCCGCTTAAGTTGCATATAGGGTTCCAGGGTAAGGTCTTCCTAAGACCTTCCTAAGGTCTTCCTAAGGTCTTCCTAAGGTCTTCCATAGGTCTTCCATAGGTCTTCCTAAGGTCTTCCATAGGTCTTGCTAGGGAGATCTGGCCCTGGGTTCGAACCCTGGGCAGACCCGGACCGCCCTCGTCCTTGGGCCAGAGCCTTGGCCGTCCCGTACCCAGGTCCCTGGGCCCTGCCTTAGGGTCGCCGAGGGAAAATGTAATGTCTTGAGGCCACATGGGTCAGGGTGGGCCCTGCCCCGAGGCCCTGGACCTTGGGCCGGCCGGACCCAGGGCCATGGGATCGATGTCCAGCGTTTCAATGGATGCCCCGTGTTTCAATCGATGTCAAGTGTTGCATTCGTGTTTCAATGGATGTCCAGCGTTTCAATGGATGGGCCAGGATGGCATTGGGCTGCACATGATTTCAATAGCACCTGATTATTGTCTACACAAAACCTTGCGGCCGTTTGAATAGATGTGGTAGGTTACATTCGGTACCTCATGGAGGCTGTGGCTATATTCGAAGGCATCTGGATGTCCAGCGTTTCAATCAATGTTTAGTGTTTCAATAACGTTTCAATGGACGTCCAGTGTTTCTATCGATGTCCAGCGCTTCAAGGGATGTCCAGTGTTTCAATCGATGTACCGTGTTCTAATCGTGTTTCAATGGATGTCCAGCGTGTCAATGGATGGCATTTCGCTGCACATCATTTCAATAGGACTGACTATTGTCTACACAAAACGTTGCGGCCGTTTGAATACATGTGGTAGGTAACCTGGTTACATTTCGGTACCTCATGGAGGGTGTGGCTATATTCGGAGACGTGAAATCTAGATGTCCAGTGTTTCAATGAATGTTTGCTGTTTCAACAGCGTTTCAGTGGATGTGCAGTGTTTCTATC
>JACKZZ010006111.1_pt1 | contig 13920 bp, 12 predicted proteins | sample 8027871 | NCBI WGS metagenome assembly JACKZZ01 (sample SAMN15724774, study PRJNA655200) | protist metagenome | isolation source: fluorescence activated cell sorting (FACS) single amplified genomes of... | place: USA: West Boothbay Harbor, Gulf of Maine | collected 2000-07-19
ATGTAGTTATGAGGATGCCGGGTACTATTGACTAGACGAGTAGTGCAAGGTCTACATGACTAGTAAATACTGCGCGGGTCGTGTAAATACCGTCTAGGACGTATTAACAACTGCGCGAGTAGTTTAGATATGCTCCGCGAAGAATGTCGCAACTGCAAGGAGAATAGCTTCAATGCTCCACGAATACTAAACTATAATCTCCGACTTTCCGCTCTCATTGTGAAACAGAATGAGCGAATGTTATGAGGATGACGGGTACTATTCTTGACTAGACAAGTAATGCAAGGTCTACATGACTCTAGTAAATACTGCGCGGGTCGTGTAAATACCGTCTAGGACGTATTGACAACTGCACGAATAGTTTAGATGCTTCGCGACCTGAATCAATGTCGCCACCACGAGAATATAGCCTCAATGATCCACGAATACTAAGCACCCCGACTCCCTGCTCTTTCATAAATTGGGGGGAAAGATTAATACATGACACATGCATGGTCCGTCCTAGCTCGGCAACTTGGTTTAGGACGAGTCCTGGAGCCTAGGAAGATGGGTGGAAAAGTAGAAGAGATATACGAGGAAGGAGAAGAATGGAAGAATTTGGAAAGACATGCAAGAGTTGGGAAACTGCAGAGTGGCAGAAAAGGGGACGGGGATCGAGAAAACGCAAAAGGGGAGAAAACGCAAAAGGGGAGAAGAGAGAAAGGGAGAGGTGGTTCAACTTGAACTTTTCCATGCCACCAGGATGGTCCAAGCTTTCCATGACACCAGGGTTCTCCGGTGCGCGTGCTCGTTCTTGGCGCGTCTTGCAGTTTTTGCTGCAGAGCGCTATCCTGCGCAGTTCCGAGCTCGCAGGCCCGGGGCTCGCACGAGGCCCTCAAGACGCTCGCAGGCGATCGCAAGAGACTTCCAAAGGGTCGCAGGTGGTCGCCAGGTGGGGACAAGAGATCTCCAAGAGGTCTCCAGGAAAATGGAGGTTGCAAGAGGCCTCCAAGAGGTCTCGAAGAGGTTGCAAGAAGTCGCAACGGGCCACCAAAGGGCCGCAAGCGGCCTCCAAGAGGTCCGCGGCGCACGAGATCATCGCAAGAGAACTATTAAAAAACCCCAAGACAGCCAAATCCAGAAATTTCGACTCCAGAAAGTGCCAGTTGTGCCGCGGAGGAGTTGGCGGTGGTTTGTTTCCTCTTCCTCCGCCGCCTCCCTCCTCGGCACTTGCCGAGCCCAACCCACCTAGTTCTCGGGCTCTCCAAAAACGTCGCTGTGCCTCCAGCCCCCCGGGTTCGCGTTCTCGCGAACCCCCTCTGGGCTGTTTTTTTCATTCATATCGTATTGCTTTTGTGCATTATTTTTCCAATTCTTTCACCGAGAACGCATTGTTTTCTTTTCCTTTCCCAAATTATTTGCGGCAAGAAAACAAATTATTTGCGAACCTGAGCCAGCCAACCTGTGCTGTTGTCCATTTGAAATACTTTCGCTTTCGTCAGCAGGTCCCTTGGGAGATATTCTTCGGCAAAAATCCCATGCTCTTTATCCGTAGGCATATCAGTGCTGAAAATCAGGTGTACGAAGTGAAAGTGATCCGCAACTTTATCGAGAAACTCGTTGTTGTCGAAATCCTCCGCAATATCTGGGTCTGCACGTATCCATCCATGCAACTTGCTGAGATAGACAAGCTCCGCAACATCGCGCGTCAGATCCGCCAACCACGACTTGTACTCAGTAGGTGCGAATGCTAATGCACGTTGGAATTCTGTTTTTTTTTGGTACATCTTCATTGCACACCGACTCGCCATGACATTATTATTTTGTCCGAAAAAGCCCCGCTCCAAAGACCCATTGGAGCACAACTGCAGACTGCATTTCCATATGATTACATTCATATTTTTTTTTGTGCACATGAGCAAATCGCACCGACACGACGCCCAGTCCCTTTGTTAGCCTAAGCCCTGGCCCAGATCCATGCATGAAGCACAGAAAGGGTAGGGATACGTTCTTTTGTATTCTATTTACACGCTGTGCCAGATCGGAGAGAAAAAAAAAGGATCATTGTGAGATATCGGATGCTTGGATGATATTTCGGAGCAAATGCCGTGACGAGGGGGATATTCACAACCGATGAGAAGCGGAGAACAAGCGACGGAGTCCTGTGATGTAGGGATAACTGAAAGGGGACACGTGCGTCTGGGTCCAAGAAGTTTGGTTACACACCAAACTTTTTCATGTCGATCACGCGAATTTCTTTTATCAGGATTCGGGGGTGTCCTCTTGTGTGATTGTACCAAGCTCGATAGGCTGGGCCCCAACCCAGAATTTTTGAGATCGAATCTCCGGGGAATTCCCTATCCTCGTGAGCAGGGGGGTACGGGTGAGGGGCAAATTATAGGGCACTCAAAGGGGGATTGGCATCAGGCCCACAGATCGTCGTCGAAAAACCCGTCATAGTTTTCCTGCATCTGCGCGATGAAATCTTTCGCCATCCTTAGGAGCTCCTCGTCGTTGGGGGACACGGGCTCATCAGCCTCCTCCTCTGCGGTCGTTGCCGCATCCGCGACCAGCTCGTATAATTCGTCCATCTCGAAACCAGCCTCTTCGTCGCCGATGTCATCCCAGGCGGGGAGCTCACCGGACGCTGGCCCAGCACAGTTCGGATCAGCAAATGCTCGTTGGTTCTTCGCAATGGCCCGAATTTTTCGCATGTCCCCAGCATCATCGTAGTCCAGACAGGCAGTGAGGGCGATCTCAGTCGCCGCGTTCACGCCGCGGATCTTGGCTCTTAATGACGTCAAGTTGATCGTGTGCGGATAGGCGCCATTGGGTGCCAAATAATCATGCAAGTACACAATGCGCATGGCCCGAGTCCACGATCGCGGAATGTTCCCCCACTTGATCGAAACCCTCCTGTCGCATCGGCGGGGGCACAGCTCGCGAGCGATGGTGCCGACGTCCCGCGGCATCATCGCACGAAAAAGTGTCGGCGGGAACATGAAGGTGTCCTGCCAACGCGACTCGAGGGCGTGGTCGCGGAGAAGGCCTCCCGCGATTTTGTCCATTATTGAGTGCGGTGGAAAATCCCATAGCCAGAGGTGAGCGGGGAGGTACCATGCCCGAATCCGTGCAGTCGGACACCGATCCCGAATGCGTCGAACCGTGCGGAAATACGCGGTCACCTCGAACGATGCATCAGCAGATAACGGATCGTCGAGAGCCTCGAGAAACGAATTAGAGTCGGAAACGAGACTGAGGTGACCCGAAGATTCGACCCGATGCAGAAGATCCGCCGAGTCCGCAACTGTCATCAGCTGCTGAACAATCGTGTGTGCTTCGGCGCGCATGGACTGGGATGGGGCGTCGAAAACGACCCTCTGGATGAGTTCCAGATGTGGGACGAATTGCCTGATGGTGATGTCAGTCGCGACGGCACGTGGCGCCCCAGCGCGCACCAGCAACTCTCGAATGAGAGAAGCCGCAGCCATGGAGTGATGGTCCCCACTGGACCGCCGACAGATTCATATATATGGAGTGATGGTCCCCACTGGATCGGCACCCGACTTAGGGCGACGCCCCCATGGAGTCCTAACTTTGCCCCACCAGACTCTCGATCCCCAGGATACAAGCAACCCAAGCTTCCTAAGCTCCCCTCTATATCCACACAAACTCCAACTCCCTGCCCCCAGACAGGGTAAATATAACACCCGCTCTACCCGCGTCTATTTTCTTGTGCAATGCATTACATTATCTCGGCTCGCGCGGCCCCGTAGGCGGGGGGCTGCGCGACTATCTATTTTGAAACTTTGGCAAATGCGCTAGTTTCGCATGTCTGCCAGTTCTCCCGAGCGCAGTCTGCCAGGATAATGACAATCAGTGGCAGGCAACTCCGATCCCAAGGTGACAGGAGCGCTGGACACTGTGTTCAAGGGCCAAGAATTCAATTGTCGGAGCAAACGCACGACGATGACCCCCCCGAGTGGTTGCCATGTGACCGTGTTGGAGAAACTTTGCATGCGCATCAGGGCAGAATAAACTGGGTCACATGCCGCCCTGGCTGAGCGGAGACTTCTGCCATGGGCAAGACGGGCTGGCGACATGAGGGCAGGTGCGACACCGACTTGCGGAAGAGGGGCAATGCTCCTGCCCTGATGCCGATGGCTCAGCTGGAGGCGGAGAGTCCCCATGCCGAGATGAACCTGGACGTCGTCGTCGTCCGTCATCTCCAGCGCCAGTCCAGGATAGAAGCTCGTGTGCAGAAGCCTGGCAGTGGTATCAGCATCCATTGCAAAACAGATCTTCTCGCCACCGAGTTTGCCGGAAAAGAAGGAGCGGTTCTTCCCCTTGTGCGGTGCCCCCCTTTCCCTTCTAGCGATGGCAGGGCAGCTCGCAACGCTCCCGAACGGGGAGCCCAACCATCGCTCTGGCGAAGTGATCGACCTCAAAGTCAACTGCACAACGACTCGAAGTCGAATTGCATCATGCCAGGAAGTTCGCTGACTTTGAGCCAGCAGGGCATCTCTGACTTCGGGCAGCGGGCGGGAAAAATGACGGAGCTGAGAAGATGGGCATTGTGCTGATGCTTGATGAAGTTGCCTCTAGAAATGCGATGCAGGATGGTCGACGGCGAAGATCTTTCAGACGTCACGCACTTCCAGCCCCCACCAACTGCTGTTCTGCACAATCGACGCGCCTCCCGAACCGCCCCCCTCCTATCCATAGTGTCATCGTAGCCTTGAGCCAGAAAAAAAACACGGAACAAAATACAAAGAGGGGACACAAAATGACGTTGAGCGTCAAAAAAATGAACAACAACAGGCTGGCGGCGGGGGCGGAAGGAAGGCGGAGCACGAGACACGCAAAAATTGCACCAAGAAAACAAAGGTTGCACGATTTTTGCCAAGTGTGGCCGCTCTGCGGCACGGGGGAGACCGCCTCGATGTGCGCTCAGATGATGCACGAGTTGTGGCTGAGCGAGGCAGTCAAAATGACACCACTGTTCTGGAGCGCCCACGGCCCCCCTGCGCAAATCATGCACGCACCTACCCATTTTGTATTAATTATATTAATTCCGGCCCTTTAGGCTGGGATCTAAGTGGTACCTGGATAAAATGTTTTGAGATTCTGCGCGTCCCTTATTAAGGCTACTGCTTCCGCGGCAGTTTTGCCCTCTCCGGCAGCCTTCATGGTATTCGCGGGAAGTTTGACAGTGAACTTCCACTTTTCCCCATAAAGTTCCACAGCCTCTTCTATATCGCTGATACACTTCTCGAGCGACACGGGACCGCTCCACCTGAACGGATTCAAATGCGCCATCGCTTTGATGCCAAGGGGACCATCTGCTGCATTGGTATACATCCACTCACAATTTTTAATATTTCCGTCGACAAAACGATCTTCTGATCCTGTAATTTAATTTGTTTCTGTCTGCCATGCCAATGCACACAAACCAATGACTTGCACACACATCACATGTGATTGGACTCTTTCATTACTGCTTTGTGATTGCCCCTCAGTTGCTCGGAAACTAACTGAGACCGCTGCGCGACCGCCGATAGACAGCCGCCGGCCCACACGCGTTGAGAAAACTCAGAACCTCTCAAGATCTCCCGACCCTCTGGGAATCCGCAACTCCCGACCTCGCTGGACCTCTCAACACCTCCCAACTTCTCGCGGACCGCTCACGCCTCCTCGAGACTTCCTAAGATTTCTTGGGACCTCTGAAGATCTGTCGGGACATCTCATCTCGTCGACTCCCAAAAAAACGAGTAGCAGAAATTCGCACTCCGAGAGAGAAGTCGCTATTTTTAGTATCGAGGCCGCTCGAGAGACGGAGAGACCCGAGAGACCAAAACCCGATGCGGCCGTGAGAGGTCTTCAGAGACCTCTCGGGAAATCCGACCTCCCGTCTTCAAGATCCTCCTCGTCGGGCGTCTTTGTGCTCTGAAAAAAACCTTTTCAAAAATTCGGCCCAATCATGACCTCTCGTAACGCCTCGCTGCCCCGCACTTTTGCGCATCATCGCATTTCCGCTGATCTCCCTCCCTCTCGGCGTCTCCCTGACCTCGCGGGGATTCTTGGTAGAACTCTGATGGGGCGCCTCAGGACCTTTCAAATGCAGCGAAGAAAAGAACAACGCTGGATCAATTCCGCCCGAACTCACTCTCCCGGAGGGCTGGGCCCTGGCTCATCATATTTACATAGCAGAGAGTTTTGAAAAAATATCTATTTTTCCTCTAGTTCCACCGCTTTTTTTCCTCTGAGAATGTCTCCTGCTCCCTACAAACGTCTTGCAGCCTTTCGGAGACATCTAGAGGGTCGGAGAGGTGCGAGAGGTCCGAGCAGAGAAAACACCCTGAGGATTTGCAGAGGAATAATGTGTATTTTCCGGCTGCTTGCAGAAAGGGGACGTGAAAAAAACGCAGAGGTTAGAGAGGACGAAAGGTCGGAAGACGTTTCAAGACGATGAAAAAGAAGGAGCAACGTTTTAAGACGTCGCGGCAAGACCTCGACTTGCCAAACGCGAGACAAAGCCTAAGGGCGAGAGGACCGAAGACGGATGCGTGGCAAATCTGACATCGATCTTGGGAGCGTCTTTTGGCCGTCAAAAGTATCGCATCTGACCCAACAACAGCAAACAATAACGCTATGCCAAATTGCGGAACGCGTAGCTGTGCGTGTCCGCTGTGCAATGAAACATAAAAACCCTGGGCAGCTAGACAGGAAGAGGAAGAGGCAACAACGGTGCAAAAAAGATGGAAAACTATAGCGGCGGAGAAAAAAACATAAACCCCGGGACGCTTAAACACGAGGCGGAACAGGCAGCAAGGGTGCAAAAAAGATGGACAACTATAGCGGTGGGCAAAAAAACACTTAAAGACGATAAGAAAACATTGCAAACGCGATTCACGGAAATATGAGCTGCAAAAAAGATGCAAAAAAGTTGCAATTGAGGTGGAAAATTAAAAAGTTGCAAGTGACTCGAGGCGCAAAGAAGCTGGAATGCTATAGCGGAGAGAAGCAATGAGAAAAATGTGCAAGCGCTTTGCAGGAGAATACACAGGCTGCCGAGGTGCAAAAAAGGTGGAAAAGAGTTGCACCCGAAAACACGATATTTCCGTGTTTCCGAATGCAAAACTTTTTTTCAAAATTTCGCCCGAAACTATACAGGCGTTAGAGGTGCAAAAATGCACCCCGACCGCGAAGCCGGGTTCGTTATTACATGATATTAAATTAAATCATTAGCACAAAATTACTTCTGCGTGATACAGGGAACATGATGCCCTCCCACCCCAGCCGCATAGAGATACAAGCTCTGACCAAGCATGTTGACGTTCCCTGTCAGCGGATTTCTAGCCTTCTTTCGGACCTGTAGTCCAGCCAACAAAACCTCTGAAAAATCGAAAGAGCCCCCAACTTCTTTTGGACGTAGGACAGAGTGGGGGATCCTTCAAAGATTTCCAAGCAAGTTGCGCGCGCTCCCCCCACGATTGCATTGCCCAGAGGGAGACATCTGCCGGCACAGACAAAGAGATCCATCCCGTAAGACGCTGCGAGGAGGGGCCCCTGCCAGATCCGCGGCGGCCTTTGTTCTTCTTGACAACGTGTGGCCGAGCGCCGAGCCCGCCGCCAATCTCCGGCCACTAAGCAATCTCAGCATTGCCACTATGCTATCCCAGCTGAGCAACCGTCGCCCTTTGACCAGCGGCAGGGCTGTTACTATTACTTAAACTGTAATATAATACTCAAATATTTATTTTCGAATGTCTGTTCTTTTTGCGCAAATATGTCGGACAGTTTATCTTCATCCACAATCTTTTCTCTTCGGATGTGCCCTTGCTGCACTTCCCGAAAGTGGCCTACTTCATCATCCGAGATGTCGTCCTTGACATAATTCCCGTTAACAATCTTGTCCCTTCCATTGAACATGAGGAAAACAGTTTGCTCAGGCCCACCTGCATGTTCCAATGCGGAAACCGCAAATGACAGCCTAGACGGCCTATATTTCTTAGCCGAGTCCAATGCAACAAAGACGTCCGCCGAAAACAGGTTCGCTACAATGTTCGCGTCATCGAGTCCGCTCGCAATAACCTTCTCGACTGTATCGCTCCTACATAAATAGCTCATAGTGTGTGGTGATAATGCTCTGTGAGAAGATTCTCCATCAACATCGAAAATTGGAAGTTTCATTACCGTATAAACTGACTTAGCATCAATGGCATCATCACCACACACTCCGTCGGGACTGCCATCAACTGTACAATCCCACTTCATACCGATGGGCAATAGGTACTCTCCAGCCTCTAGGTACGTCTCATCGTCATGTCCCCCAATCTGTTGTGATTTGGTCATCTACTATATATACGGCACCCTAAGGGGAGACGCCCCCCGCCATATCGACTTTTTTATACCCGGGCTCAGGACGCCCCTGGGAGAGCCCTTCGACCCGCGCTCCAATGCCTGCGGAATGCCGGCACCTCCTCGAGCACCCGCGGCAATCAAACGCAACCTATACTATCGCCCCCTGGCAATCACGCAGCAGCAGCAGCGAAGACGCGTAGCAGCAGCAACGAAGACGCGTAGGAGCAGCAACGAAGACGCGTAGCAGAAGCAGAGACGGTAAGAAAGTAGCAGTGGCAAGAGGAGCGAGGGCGCGCAGCAGAAGCAACGAACACGCTCAACAACAACCCCGAGAAAGCAAAGCAGAAGCAAATACTGAGGACGCGACCACGCAGCAACGAAAACGCATAGCAACAACGCTCACGCTGACGCTTCTTGCGCTACACCCGGTCAACAGGATGTAGCGAAAAACAATGTGTAGCCTCAACGAAAACCGCGTGACCGCAATTTTTTTCTTCAATTTAGTATTAGTATCAGAGTCTGAGATCGCACTTCAACGACCTTCTTCACGTACTCCGTACAACTGTTCGCTGCGACCCCCGTGTTCCCGTAACAACAAGTATGAAGAAATATGCAACTTTTCTTGCGCTGCGTATAAATCGCGAAAATCGCTAAAACCGCTCGAAAAAAAGCCCAAGCAGAAACAGACACTCTACAAGGTCATCTGGTTGATGACGATGCCTCGCCGCACGCACGCTATGGAAAAAATCATGAAGTATGGGCCTAAAGATCAGACCATCACAGAAATTTATGTTGCCGCCGCACATCTGCATTGGCACATCTTGGTGAATGGACCATCTTCACATCTCATTATGGGCCGACAACAGACTACCATCCGTACGGCACCTGTGATCTTGTGCACAAGGCTAGAGTTAGGTGGTTGTCCCACCCGCATACTGATACTTTGAAAAACCGGGGAGCTGAACCAGAGGACATGAAATTCAAACCTAAATACCTAACTAACCACAACCTACATACACTAACCGACCCACACTCTACCTCTCCAGAGGAAAATTCAACGTACCAACTGGGAAACAACCAGGGACATCGATATATGAGAGAATACATCACCGCGCAGACATCTCGGATGCCCAGAAAAGACTACAATCCACTAGCGGAAACACGCAACATAACGGACAAACGGGGAACGGAATGATGTTGCACGGACCTGAAAAGAGTAGCAGAAGAGGGGATAGATACCCACCACCACTCCGGTCAGAGGACCCTGCAATCACTGCCCACGAGTGGTATCCGGCAATCAACAGGCACCCGAGCGAAGACACACCGAGACGAGAAACAGGCTCTTAGCGGGACCACCGGTGGAACTATGGACTGCACACTGAGCGTGAGCCCGACGCAGGCGAGGACGAGAACGCGATTGAAGTAGAAGGGGTCGCCTTCGGACCGACCAGGAGCAGACCCTTTTCGGAACACCGCTATCATCGCCGGAGCGAAGGGCATCGGCTGTGCACGAACCCATGCAAGCTGTAGATGCAACACGTAAGGGCTGCTCTACGGAAGACGCTGAGCTCGGTCACTTGCCCGACGCGGAACCTTGTAGGGTGTCATTAGAAAGACACCCCAGCTCTCAGGCCCAACGCACAAAGCGACAACAATATATCTAACCGGCACCCCGAGATGTACAACTGCTGAAAGAAACTATTTGTTGTTTTTTTTTTTGAGAGCATTTTGATGATTTGGCGACACATGACGACGTATTCGACTCTCTCCGAGCAGACCTGGTACAGCCGTGCTGCCAATGGAGGGCTGGTGGTGGTGTTGGGGACGGAAACCCAAACTGCTGCTGTGAGGCCACCCCGCAATGATGATGAAGTTGGAATGCACCACCAACCAGGACTGCTGCTGACAACGGCGCTCCCACCGACGCCTTGGAAAGGATTCCTTCATTGTTTACAATCGCGAGCTTGATCATGAGGTGTGTGTGACCTTGATTGCGAGAGCATGCGAATGGTTTAGAGGATCACAACACGAGAGACACCGACCGAGAAGAGAAGGAACACACCAACCAGGAAAGGAAAAGCGCCACAGACACACCCCACACCATCAAAAAACATACTTCAACGTTTACTTATGAGTCACTACTATTATTGTTTGTCGTCGAGCACCACCCACACCACTGCGTAACCAAACTGAATTGTCATCACTCTTCAATCAGCCGTACAGACCGTAGCCAGCTCGCCGAAACGTCCAACCACGTAAACAGGTAAAACCACGTAAACACCACGTCACCGTGCGTAACTCCCAGAAACTTGCCAACGCATAACCCAATCCAAATTCGTAACACCCATCGTAGGCCCAATTTTATGACTTTTGAAAAACTAAGCTTCAATCGAAACTTTTCATGAAGGAAAACTGATAGCATACGATAGTAAGACCAATTTACAAGTTTTGCATTTTTTGTTAGGATCAGAGGAGGAGATTGATCAGATCTCCTACAATATGCTTGAGCGCATGCCTGAACCCAGAAAAGGTGTCCGGACCGAGTTACTCTGCGCATATTGTCAGATCGCGTTTCTTCATTTTTGTGTTTTACAAACTGCAAAAAACGATATTTACACCCTTGAGCCAAAAGGAAAAAGTAGCGACTTATATCTGAACATGACGACCTGCAAAAGCACAATACTGGGTAATACTAGGAAATAAACGATTTACAGGGCGAACGAACATCCGTAGCGATTTACGCGGACGTTTGAGCGGTTTTCACGGACACATGGTCGTTTTGCTCGGTCCCCCCACACAGGGGCCCTGGCATCACATGGGTCGCCGGGCCGAGCACCCCGCCGCCAAACCGCTAGCAGCTACGAAGCAGGGGCGCGCCCACGCCCCTGTCTAGGTTCCAAAACACGCGCCGCTGACCTCGTCCCCCTGTAAGCAGCCTGCGCCTTGTCGCCAGAGACCAAGGGGCATACTATGGCCTTGCAAATTGAAATTCCATTCTCAATTTCCAAAATGTCAGGCTCTCTCCGAAGCGTTTGGGTGTGTGTGCGTGCGTCCGTGTGTGTTTCTCTGCAGGCCCAGGGCGACGCTCTCCGCATCGCCTCGTCCTTGTCCGTTGCGTGCGCCGGCTTTTCTGGCCATATGAGTCCGCACTAGATCTGCTATGGTTGCCCTCGGAATAGCCCTTTTCACACCTGGTGCTATTTCCTGGTGGGTGGAATCGGGGAGCGCCTCGCTGCCGGAGAGCTCCGGTTCACATTCTTGCTTCAACAATCCATTCCTGATAGCAGATGAGATATTGCACTTGCCATCACATTTCTCGTTTTGGCGATGGCCAAATTCAATCGCCGCTGCCCGCGGCCTAATCGGCGGGTACATCTGGGGGCGAGGGCGAGCGCCCAGAAACCCACACCAACAACAGGCGGAGGAGAACAAACACAAACACACACACACTTTGAGATGGTGCCGACAACGCTGCCAACGCTGCCCTGCCCACCCGTGAGGAGCAAACTGATTCCATTCCAGAGCTTCCCTCGATAAGTTCTCTTCCACACTTCGTGCCTGTGCTTTTTAGCTCCAGGGACCTGCCGCGTATTTTTTTTTTATTCTGAGGTTAGGTTAGGTTATGCCCGGCCTTGTCTCCCTACCCCCATGATTAGATCGAGGGCAGAGAGGGGTCCGAGGCCCAGATCGCTCCCGAACAAAGAATCGGGGCGCCGAGCGCCGCCGCAGTAGAAAGTATAAAATAGACATAGCTCACCGGTCTCTCTTTTCGTAGGGTAAGCATGGCCCCCAGTTGAGACTTAGCGGAGGATTTTTGGATAGAACCTGCGACCTCATCACCATAAAACTGCTGACCGATCTTGGGATACAGTGCCTCCATTTTCTTGACGAATTCTTGAGCTTGTTGTTCGGCACTCCTTTCCTCCAAGAAAGAGTTTCCTTTCTCAGGACCCTGCATCTGCGCGCCAATGACGTTGTCCTGGGTTCCAGCGATGTTTTTCTGGGACTTGACGACGTTCCCCTCCGCCGTAAGTGGGTACTCACGACTTTGTCCTCCGCTCACGCGTGCCGGCTCCCCTCGCAAGTGGCCTTCCACTCCCGGAGTCCCCAGCGCCACCGCGGTAGCGCCCGCCGCCACCGCCCTTTTCGCACAAGAACTTCCGCGAGGCATTTTTGCTTCAGAACACGCTGCCTTCGGTGGATGAAGAAAGCAACAGACTGATAATCCTTCAATCGATTCTAGAAATAGTAAATTCGTTTTCTCTATCTTGGCGTCACTGCTCGTCGTGAGACTTGCGGTGTTGCTGCTACGAATATATCGCGAAGATATATACAAAGCGGGTTGCAAACAGAAAGAGACTGATCCTGCGATTGGTGATATTTGCGTGTATGAAATAAGGAACTTCATATTTATGTGAGAACCATGCAAATCTGCGACTGGACCCAAGAACCATGAAATGTTCGACTCTACTCAGGATGACTATGAATGAACTATTTTTTGCGACGAAATGAACCACTGACGACAATGAACAATTTGGACGTCATGACCACGATCAGAGAGACTCTCTACGACTTCACGTGCACGAACAAACGAGCTGGAACTGCTGTGGGGATGTGAACTATCATCTGAGATCAGGAGAACAACAATGTCAATCATAAGCGAACGATGAGAGCAAGAACAAAGATGTATGTGGTGACAACGAAAAACACAACGAAGAAATGACAGCTTCTCTGCATCACCGTGCTACCATTTCAAACCATTTGCACCAAGACATTATATTTCGTCCAAAGAATACTTCATTCCAGAAAACACGACTATCCTTTATTCAACTTGCTATCAATTTTTCGCTACACACACACTAGTAGTCAATTTCTCGCCGCACGCACGACATGCAGCTGCCATTTCATCCTAAAAAACTGAGTCAAAAACGCTGCGCTGCAACAACTTGCTATTATTATCGTCAAAGAGAAACTCTCTCTCGCTAATAAATAATTTTTATTCTCGTCAAAGAAAAACTTGAGCCGAAACCAATCCTGCTATTTTTTTATTAGTACACTGAAGAACTGCGTGTTCGCAAAGTGCGCCACGCACATTGTTAATTTTCCACTATATCCACCCCGACTTTTCCACCAGCGTCTTGCTTGCGCGCGAGGATTTTTTTCCTGGACTTTTGCCAGCTCTGCCCGCAGTTCCTGTCCCCGCAGTCCCTGCATCATCGCCATCCTCGAGCACACCGCCTTCAGACACCACACCCAGGCTGGGCGGCTTCGCAGGACTGCTCACACATGTGGGAAACGCAGCAAGAAACGAGGATACGACGGGACTTTTTTCATCATCATTGGTACTCCTCCTCTTGCGATCCGCCCGCGCCACCGAACAATTATCGGCCTGCGCCACCGATATCGATCGTTCGGCCTTCGCCGCTCCCTGTCGCAGACTTCTGAAGATGCTGATGTCCGGGATGCTGCTTGGCACATCATTACTACTCCGCATGCTCTTCGCATCCAGGTCGGACCCGCAGAAGTCGAAAGCCTCCTTCATCGCCGCTTCGTCCAACACGCTCGTGTTCAGCGTGG
>JACKZZ010007192.1_pt1 | contig 13918 bp, 13 predicted proteins | sample 8027871 | NCBI WGS metagenome assembly JACKZZ01 (sample SAMN15724774, study PRJNA655200) | protist metagenome | isolation source: fluorescence activated cell sorting (FACS) single amplified genomes of... | place: USA: West Boothbay Harbor, Gulf of Maine | collected 2000-07-19
CACCTATACACTCTCGGCAACACACACAGTATACGTTTAACAAAAAAAATCTTTTTTTGACATCATCATCATCTGAGAGATAAGATATTAATAAAATGCCAAAGAAGTCTTCAAGACGCGCGCCAGGAATGATTTTCATCGGTGATAAGAGTACGAGTCTCGAAGTTGCTGCGAGAAGAAAGATCATAGAGGAAACTGAAAATCTCAAAGACGATAAGTAAGTTAGACGATATCGCTCGGTCGTATCTTTCGGAAAAAAAAATTCATCTGTTTAACTCACTCGCTCTCTCTCATACAACAACATTTTATAACAATAATAACGAATACAACAACGACAGAGAGGCCAAGCCGATTCTGATGGATGTTCGTGGATTCGAGTTCGATAACGTGGCGTTCACGTTCAAGACGAGCGCTCCGACTCACAGAACTTGTGAAGTCTCGATTACGGCTGACTGTATATCAGAGCTATTAAAATACGGAGGGCAAGCCATGTTGGAAGATGTATATGGGAGTTACGATCCAAGTACAGAGGACAACACTGTAACCATCAAGTTCGATTGCGACAAATTAGCAGAAGACGGAGGTAAGCTATCTCTCTTTCTCCAGGCACACATACACACAAACACACACACACACACAGAGGTCGTTGTTGATAAGGTTGCAAATTTAAAAAGAAATCTTTTCGGTGCACCGTTTGATTCTTGTTTTCACGCTTTGAAAACGGACGGAGTTAAACTCGGAGCAATTAGCTACGATTACAGAAAAGATGGTACTTTGTTTCTTTGTCCGGGTAACGGTAATGTGGCTGTTATTTTTCAACTATATTACAAAGATGATACCGATCAGGAGTTGGCAAAAATTCTTTTGAATGAGTTTACGGAAGTTCAACGATCGTAAGTCTTTTTTGCTCTCTTTTCCTTGGCAACACTGAACGCACACACACACACATCACCACAGCGTGAACGGATCCCCCGACGTGAAATGGTTTGAGGGAAAGGCACCACCTGCAGCCAAAGAAGTTCAAAGTGACATCCCGAACGAGAAGAATTCTTTTTTTCTTCAAATTCTCGTCACCAAGACTCATCTCAAGTCTGAGAAGCAACAGAAAAGAGTGACCAGTCTGTTGATCAACATTCGAACGTATATGTTGTATCACATGAAATGTACAAAGGCGTACGTAATGTCCAGAATGCGTACCAAGTACGAGGACTTGATCAAGAGTTTGAACAGATGCAAACCTTTGGACAGAAAGAAGATTGGTAAGAAATCAAGAGAGATTTAATAAACGTTTGGGTGCTGCTGTTGTTGTCGTTGTTGTTTGCTACGTTGTAGTTAGTATAATATAAATTTTTTTAAGGACATATCCAAGATTCATGTGTGTTGGGGGGCTAATAAAAGTAGAACGAGGAGAGGGGAAGTATGATGTGTTGTTCAATGTATGTATCTATTAGGTGGAGTATATACATACGTACGTGCATCTCATCTAGGTTTGGGCAATACGACGCCCTCGACGACGTCTCAGATATTTAGACGGGTTGGGGGTTGTATATCCGTTGTTTTGTGAGGAAGAAGAGGAAGAGGAGGAAGAAGAGACGTGTCTCGGTTCTTGCCTCTTAGACGAGGACATGAATGCTTTTTTTATGACAAGATGAAGAAATGCTTGAGTGAAACATCGAATGAAATTGATCCATACACCTCGAAAGAGTTTTGAAGAGATTCTAAGATTTTTCGTTGAGTGAGGTTCCAAGAAATACATTCGACGTAGTGTATCAATCGGATAGGTTGCGGAACCAGCAATGGATGTCATGATAAACTCAACTAAAAATCGTGTCGTAGTACTCTGTCCTCTCAAAACATCTTTCGTACCATCGTAGATCAGAAAACTAAGAATTCGATATATCGACATACCCAGAAATGACAACAATACTGAGATAAGAGTTGATCTGCTGAATATTCTCATCATCAAGCCTCTTCTCCCTGCCACAAATCTTGTTCTAGCACAATCGAAGTGCATGAGTACAGGAATGCTCAAACCTGCCCAGAGCATCGACGTGACAGTATGATTCAACAATTTGTTACGTCTGGGCCCTAGAATATCTGACGCAAAGTCTTTCACGTCTCTCTTAAATTTCAACGATAGTAAATGAGACGTGGCGTATCTAGCTGCAAGTATCAAAACACCCAAGTTAAAGACCGGTGTTCTAGCTGATGCTCTGACAAGTTGTGATGCGTTCATTCTTGACGACATCTGCGTTGTTAGTTTCATGTCTTCCAACGGTGAGACTAATACATGAGCTACGAGCTGTTTTGTCGTGAGTTGTTGTTTGAATATTGTGTAGACACAAAGAAAGATTTGTCAAATGCTTGAGAAACACAAGTAGTGATACACAAGATATATAAAACAATTTCATACTGCTTCATTGACAACAAACAATGGCATATCATGCGAGAGAGAGAGAGAGAGAGATTTGAAACATAATCGTAACCGTAATTGATTCGACCTAGATATGTCTTGAGTAACAAAAATAGTGATACAGAGAAGATATAAACACATTCTTAATGATGATGAAGAAAGGCGACGCTCTACATGTATCTTAAGGAGAATGAAAGAGACAGATAGAGATATATTTGAAACATACTCGTAACGTAATTGATTGGACTTCCGTCTTTAGAAACAAAAGTGGCGATACAGCAGATATAAAAGCATTCTTAATGATAATGAAGAAAGGGGACCCTCTACATGTATCTCATTAAGAGAGAGACATATTTGAAACATACTCGTAACGTAATTGATTGGACTTCCGTCTTTAGAAACAAAAGTGGCGATACAGCAGATATAAAAAACATTCTTAATGATAATGAAGAAAGGCGACCCTCTACATGTATCTTATTAAGAGAGAGAGATATTTGAAACATACTCGTAACGTAATTGATTGGACTTCCGTCTTTAGAAACAAAAGTGGCGATACAGCAGATATAAAAAACATTCTTAATGATAATGAAGAAAGGGGACGCTCTACATGTATCTTATTAAGAGAATGAAAGAGAGAGAGAGAGAGAGAAGGATTGACGTACGGCAGGAATCATATTTTTGACTTTTGAAAATGAAACTGTGACACTGTGACGATGTGACGTGCATAATGCATAGAAGAGAGAAGCCACCATGCCAATCATCACTCACTCCGATGTTCTCTCTCTCTCTGTCTTAAGATATATATATATATATGATAAGACCACCTCCCTTTACATAAAAATAAGAGTTCCATATATGTCAGAGTAAGTAGTATCTGTACGTCGTGTGTATTACTACTCTAACACACATTTCCGACATTTCCATCATCTCTCTACTCTGTATAATAAATAAGCTCTTCTTATGATGAGATACACCCATCATCATTCTAACACACACAACTCCCTCCCTCTCTCTCTCTCTCTCATTCAATACAACATACACATACTGCATATACATATAATAAGCTTACTATTTTCCTTTATTCTATCCTTCTTCATTACTTCCATACACACATCCATACATCCATCCATACATACATACATAAACTTCATACATACATCCATCCATCCATCCATCCATACATACATACATAATGCCAATCACTCCGATCTTCTCTCTCTCTCAAGATGAGACCTCTCTTTCGATACAAATAAGAGTTCCATATGTCAGAGTATCTGTACGTCACTACTAATCTATCTCTACTCCATATATATTCACAAACAAATACCCGTAGGATATGGATTTTCTGCTGGCGGACGACGTAAACTTCTCGTTTTACTGTAAACCATATTTGTTAAAGTTGAGGTTGCCAGGAGAGTGTGTGGATGATACGGTGACGCCAGCAAAGGCAACGTATGATCCGGATGAGAGTAAAGGGACGATCACAATCACGTTTCGGAAGAAAGTCCAGAACGAGGATTTCAGGGATATCGATATGATTACAAAACTCATGCAACCTCACGCGGTCAAAAACACATCATCATCATCATCATCATCTCAAAAAATCATAGAAATAGAATCTACAACATTTGTATCAGGACGAGGAGATAAAGAAGAAGAAGAAAGTAACAAAAATCATACAACACCTACAACGCTACCAACTCCGATCCTACCGATAACGACCCACGGATACGGATTTAACTCTAGACACACTCACATTCTTTCGAAAAATATCGGCATGGAGTTTCCTCAACTTACCAAATTCGACACTGCACCATCTGAGATTTCTCATGAGACACGACGATCTAGACGTATTCTAGAGGAGAATGAACATTTTGATGAGGATCGGTATATGTGTGATTTCGTGGATATAGAAAACAACGATCACACGGTTCAACATGCTTTGAAAATGAAATCACCTTGTCATGTCTCAAAACTTAAGAAGGACGATGATGAGACACTCCGTCGTTTAGCAAGGCATCCGAAACCTCTTATCTCGTCCATGATTGAGACAAGGCGTGTCATGTCTACACTTTGCGATATTCTATTTGCATATGCGTACGATCGAAGACTAACTGATGATGAATTTACTGTAGAGAGTGGATGGAATATTTGGAATCTTTCACCCTCTTTATGTTGGCTTGATCGTTTCGATTCACCTCAAGATGCATTGAGTGCGTGTCTTCATCGTTCTCTTGTGTTTCCGTACGCTCGGCTCTGGAAGCTTTCCATGTGTTGTATTCAAGATGTTCAAAATTTAGTCTCTCACGGTCGTCGTACGATTTTAAATATTTTGTTACGTGTGCGTAATATTTTCAAGCTTGATGAGCAGCGATATCTTTTGAATCGTATGTTTCTAGATGATTACGTTGTTTGGATTCAGTACGTTGATGAGAAAATGTTGAAAAGTCTCTCTGAGGAGTTACGTGTGTTGAGTTTTACAAAGAAATCAATTCGATGGGATTTAAAATGTTTGGAGGATTTTGTTTTGGATGCTGTACGTGAATATGAGGAAGTAGATGAGGAGTCAGGTACGGAGGAGGAGGAGGAGGTGGAGTCATCATCTGAAGAGGCGACATCATCGGAAGAGGAGGAAGACAAAGAACAAAATAGCACAATCAGAACCAGCATGCAATCACTCCATATCTCCCCCTCCTCTTCCTCATCATCAACAAACAACACAACAACAACAACAACAACAAAACCACCACTCATCCAAGTCATCGAATCTGCCGATAACGAATAAAACATATCAATCGTACTAACTAACAAAGTAACTTACGAACTACAATATTAAACCTAAACATCATAGAACAAACACACAATTTACTAACCACCACTACTATTACTACTACTACTACTACTACTCTACATTTCCATCACCAACTAAATGTTCACCATCTTGATTACTAATACTTGAACCACCACCACCACCCATAGCACTCTCCTCAACATTCTCATTATTACCCGTCTCAATACCGCGCATTGCAGCAAGTCGTGGATCTTCCTGTAGACGTTTGATCAAGGCTTCGTATTTTGACATTGCAGTATCTTCGTGTTTCTGAAGACGTTGCTCAAGAATTTGAATACGAAACATGGCATCCACACAAAACTTCTCGTACTCCTCGTCTGCACCTTGAGTTGCGTCACGACTTCTCTGAAATGCAGCTTGACGTTTTGCCAAAGCTTCGTTTTCTTTTTCCAATCTTCTTTGTATGATGTTTGCACGTTCCACAAGACGTTCCTTGAGTGCTTTGAGGCATAGTTCGTATGCTTGTTTAGCAACTTCTGTGGATACCACCACAATCTTGTCCTCAGATGATGATGATGATGATGATGATGTTATTGGAAGATATGGTGTAAGATAATCTGAAGCCACTTCATTTTCCTTGGAGTCGTTTGCACCATCCTCTTCGTATCCAAAGAGATGTGCTGCGCTCTTGTTTTTGTGCACTTCGATTTCTTTGCGTACCTGTAATGGGCGTTGGTGTTGAGTGAGTCAAGTATGTGTATGTGTGTGTGTGTATGAATATATGTAGGAGAGAGAGAGGGAAGAGAGTAAAAGAATTATCCACGCCATGTGAGAGATGTTCTCCAACAACAAACAGCTCATTTTAAAACGTACCGTACGAAACACGTTCGGAATGAGTTGAGGATTACGATTGTACTTGAATCGTTCATCTAAAATCTCTCTTGTTTCGTGTTTACTTTCTCGTACCTGTGTATATGTTTACATGTTTTGCATATGAACCCACCCACAAAAAAAAAAAAAAAAAAACGTACTGCTTGGTAACAAAGCCTCTCAGCCTTTTCTGCGACTAAACGTCTCGCTGCTTTTGCTGCACGCAATGTACGTTCCTGCAAGGACTCATTCTTGGACTCTTCAACAGCACCTTCATTTTCTTCCTCATTTTCAAGATCTTTCAAATATCGCCATACTTTTTGACGTATAGAATTCTTCTCGTAATGAAATCGTTCTACAATTGCGGGTTCAGTTTCCAGATTTGCACGTACGTAGTAAACACGTTTCGCAACACGTTCCTCATCATCATTTCCACACACAAACTTTTCTGCCATCTTGCGTATCACACTCTCGCCACCATTTAACGCACCAGGTAGTGTAAACACTGCATTTTCACGTTCAGCCTCTTCTTCCTCCTCCTCTTGCTCTTTTGCGCTGTTGTTGTTGTTGTTGTTGTTGCTAGTATGTTTAGACGATGATGAAGACAAGGTCACACTACGATATGCAAGATGATCATCACGGTTTCGAAAGATTTCCGTCATTTTCTTCCCAAACACATCATGTCGTTCCACCAAACCGTCCAGACGTGCTGCGTCGTAGAAAACAAGACGTATAGATACACCGTCACGAAGTTCCATCGTTTTGAGTTCAAACGGATGTCCCGAGTCGTACTCCTCAATTGTCACAGATTCTTCAAGTGTTTGACGTGTACGTGTACGAAGACGATCAGAACGTCTGACTGGATCAAATGTTTCATGTATCTGTGTGTGTGTGTGTTTGGTTGGTTGGTTGGTGTGGCAAGTATTTACATGTGTGTGCAAGAGAGAGAGAGAGAGAGAGAGAGAAGAGAGACTCTCCAACACATACAGAGACAGGTACGAGACGTGAGTGAGGATCCTCGAATCTTGTAAGACGTTGTTTCAAACCGAAAGGATGATTTGCGTAACGCTCTAGCTTAGCATCACGATAGACTGTTGTTTTTTTCGTACTGTTTGGACCAAACGGAGAGTTCAAAAGTTGTGACGGAAGTATCGTAAGAGGTAGAACCCATGATGGGGGTGGACGAGGATCTTCAAAACTTGGAATATCACCCGTTATCATACTTCCAGATCTACCTGGCATCATGATACCTGACAGGGCTCTAGTACCGGAATTTTGTCTTCCGCTAGATCTTGAACTTTTTGTTTTCGCGTATCTGTGTGTATGTGATGAGTTTGGGTGTGCATGTATACATATGAAATAAGAAGGCATGAAAAGAACATACGCAAACATTCGATGCCATCTTGTCGTGTCCTGAAGATCTGAAAACAAATCCTCGTCTTGTCTTAACGGATCTTGATTCAAAATCGAAGTCAAGACGTAGTAGTTGAGATGATTCCACATGGCTTCAATGTTCAAATAAGGACTCTCTTGAACACGATAGATATGTCCCGTAGTAGGTTCCACAAATACCGTCTCATCCTGCTCTCTTACACTGACACTTTCACGTACACAGACCCAAGCATGTACACGTTTTCCGGAAAGAGAATCTTTGGGTCTCTCTAAAGGTACAGAACGCATCATTGCTTCTCTACGAAGTCGTTCCTCTTTTTCTTGTTTCACACGCTTACGTTCAAGCGAAATCTCAAGTTTACTGTGAAAATCAAATCGATGTGCAAGTTTGTAGGTCGGTTTGTCTTTGTTTTCTTGTGATTTCTTGGACGATTCCGATTCCTCTGACGAGTCGTCGTCCGAAGACTGCTGTGACTCAGGTCTTGACTCATCACCAGGATATGACTCAAAACTCGTGTCTTGCATACATATCCATTGAGGTGCGTACCCAAACACCACATATGCATCAAATCCTGCTCCGAGGAGAAGGGAACACAAGACGTGAGCCGAGTCGAATATATGTCCGGTCTGAGTGTGAAGTGCTTTTCTAGGAGACTGTAATGTATCTGGAGTCCTCAAGGGGTTCGAAAGAGGTTCCACAACCATCATATCAGCCACAAGCTGCGCAATCTCGTTCAATTGATATGCTCCATGATCCAAAAGAGTGGGTCTTAGAGTGGTACACACGAACTTGGGAACGCCGTGCTCGTTCTTGGGTGTAAGCAAAAGATCTCTTCTTGAGGAGAACACTTCCTTAAACCGTTCATGAAACGGATACACTCTCTCTTTCAAACATCTCTCCTCCTTCTCTGAGTTCTTCAAGTAAGACGCAGGAGGAACACTCATTCTCTCTCTAAGTCACAGTTAAGAGAAACGGAATTTCACAATATTTCCTTGTATCTATACATGAGAATAATATAGTATACACTCGATCCTTGTATTTCCATTGCACACATGATAACAGTATACACTTCCTTGTGTACAATAACAAAATCTAATTATATAATAATACACTATGTATACTACTATAATTTTTATACACAGAAAGCTCAACTTTGGTTCGTCGTTGTTGTTGGTTTCGCGGTGTGTGTGTTCTTCTTCGTCGTATCTACTTTTTCTATCATCTCTCTATATATTTCTCATATTACATCTATAGGTGCGCGATTATTATGTATGTGTGTAATGTGGGCACACTATATGGGATACATATGATGCACGATAGTATACACTTCCTTGTATAGTATACGATTGTTGGCCGCCCCCGAATTTGTGACCCATACATACATAGTACTACTAATAATACTAAAAACACTGAAAATGACTGATTTAGATGCAAGAGAACAGGATTTCATGAAGTTGTTGGCTGCGGTACGTTTAGACCTCTCGATCTGCTCTCGATCAAGAGATCCGTAAGACTGAGCAGACTCGATCGTAACGAGTCCGAGTCGCGGCGGGTCGTTTTCGAAACTCTCATGTGTGTGTGTGTGTATGACGATATGTAGCTCGAAGGAAGCAATCTTTTAAGCACTCATTCACTCAATCTATATCTATTCCGAATCGTGTCCGTATCGATCGTAACGAATCCGCTAAGGTTGTGTCTGTCTCCTCTCGTAGTAGTAGTAGTAGTAGTACGAGTCAAAGGTTCACCTTCATATCAAACTCTCTCACATACATGTTACGAAACATTTCACACACGTATACATGTATTACTTACTCATCCATACAACAAACACAGGATGCTCACATCGGAACCAAGAACCTCGACAAGAGAATGAGCCAGTACGTGTACCGCAGAAGAAAGGACGGTATTCACATCATCAGACTTGATCAGACGATGGCAAAGCTTCAGCTCGCTGCTCGTATCATCGTTGCGGTAGAGAACCCCGCTGATGTTATTGCGCTCAGTGCAAGACCGTACGGAAAGAGATCTGTTTTGAAGTTCGCTACGTACACCGGATGTCAGACTCTTTCGGGAAGATACACTCCGGGTACCTTCACGAATCAGATCACGAAGAAGTTCAGAGAGCCGAGAGTTCTCATCGTCACCGACCCACGCATGGACTCCCAACCAGTAAAGGAGGCTTCGTACGTGAATGTACCCGTGATCGCTTTCTGTGACTCAGATGCTCCTCTTGACTTTGTGGACGTTGCGATCCCGATCAACAACAAGGGACGTAACTCGATCGGTCTTGCTTACTGGCTCCTTGCTCGTGAGGTTCTCAGACTTCGTGGAAGCATTCCTCGTGATACCGAGTGGGAAGTACCCGTGGATCTCTTCATGTACAAGGATCCCGAAGAAGTCGAAGCTGCAGAGGCTGCGAGAGCTGCTGCTGAGGAAGCTGCCAAGCAGAACGCCGCTGATGAGGAGTTGGCAGAAGACGGTGGTATCGGCGGTGAAGATGATGAGTGGACAGCACCCGCTGCTGCAACTCAGTTCCAGACCGGTGAGGACTGGGGATCTTCTACCCAGCAAGCTCCTGTAGCACCAACCACTACTACCCCGGCTCAGAACTGGGAGGCGACTGGATGGGACAACAATGAGGATGTTGGAGGTGCCACTGGTTGGTAAATTTTCTGTCGTGCATATGCGTCGTGTTCGTATAATTTTCTTTTTTAATACGAGTATAACAAATAAGCACTTCTACACCATTAACATCAAACTATTAAAATCGCCGTGTATGAACATAATAGATTTTTGTTTTGAAAGTTTTTTGTTACACAATGCCGGGTCAGGTTTCAGTTTTTTTTCTTTCTTTTTTGAGTTGTTTTTGAAACTCTTTTCGTCGTTGATATTCAAAAGAACATTCCTTGATTCTCTGATTCGCAACATAAATACACACTCACTTCCCTACTTACTTACTTCGTTGTTGCTTTATTTTTTCTTTTGAAGCCGAGAATCGTTATACTCATACAACAACAACAACAACAACAAATACACACTCACTTAACTCACTTCCCTACTACTTACTTACTTACTTCGTTGCCTTTTTTTTTTGAAGCCGAGAATCGTTATACACATACAACAACAACAACAACAACAAAATACACACTCACTTCCCTACTTACTTACTTCGTTGTTGCTTTATTTTTTCTTTTGAAGCCGAGAACCGTCATAAGCTTATTATGCTCATGCTCATACAACTGCGTCACACTGCGTCGGGTCGGGGTTTTCGGTTTCATTTTTTTTTTTTTTTTTGAGTTTTGTCACATCGTTGATATTCAAAAGAACATTCCTCGATTCTCAAAAGAACGTTCTTCGTTTTTGAGTTGGACCCGTCATCATCAATCACCTACAAAAAAAAAAAAAAAACTTTTTTTTCGTTTCAGTTGATATATATAGATTATGAGTCGTGTTCTCGTCGAATCGGCTGAAAAAAAGATATTGTCGTTGAATAATATTGAGCAGAAGGAGGTAGATGATGATGCAGCCGTAGGATCTCGTCGTACGATATGTATAGGTACGTATAAGGCTACTCCTTGTCTCTCTCTTGCTTATCATTAGAACTCATGTTATCGTGTAAAACTCAGGGGATCTTCATGGAAATATTAAGGAGACGAAGGAGTTGTATCAGAATCTCAGAAGTTTTCTCGGTGATCAGGCTTTGTCGGAGGCGTCTCTGGTGTTTCTAGGAGATTACGTAGATCGAGGGCCGGACTCTAAAGAGGTTCTTGAGTTTCTGATTCAACTATCAAAGAAACGTATGCCAGGAAAGACACATTTTATCGCTGGGTAATCTTCACATTTTTTTTTATTTTTTTGGTTTTATTGTCTCTTACACACGCACACACACACACAACTCAGTAATCATGACTTTGGAATGGCATGTTTCATAGGATGCACTCCCACGGATCAAGATGTGACACCAGCTCAATTGGATGGTACAAAAAATCCTGCTTACAAAACTGGATTCTATCCGTTTGACGTAAAGGAAGGCATGCATTATCAAGGTTCGTCAACGACTTTCTCTGTCCCTCTGACCCTCCCACTCCCACTCACTCACACACACACACACACAGGAAGGAGATGGGGAGGATCCATGTCGTACAGTGCAAACACGACGTACGCAAGTTACGGAGTAGATTACGAAGTCTCAGAGAAAGCCAGAAAGGATTTCATTCGTGCAATTCCGGACTCTCACAAAACATTTCTCAAATCTTTAAAATGGGTGCATGAGGAAAAGGTTTCGTTTCCTCCAGGTAAAATTATATGTACACATGCAGGACTGAATCCAACTATTTCATCAAGCTTACAACTCAAGGCACTTCATGCCAAAAATCTTTTCGATTCCTCCATTCATCCCAAGAACGATAAGTTTTTATGTCGTTTCGAACCGTTTCACGGACGTGAAAGCATGTTACCGATTCCACCTGATCTCAAGGGAAAGGCGATTTTGGTAAGCGGTCATCACGGATTCACATACGTAAAGGGTGATCGTTATGTAATAGATGTAAGTGGGGGTGTACCGTGTGCTCATACTCCAATTCAAGCATTGATCTTACCAGAGCGTGTTGTGGTGAGTAGCGGGGATGATGTCAAGACATACCTTGCGATTGACACCAAATGCCCTTTACACTCAATTCATGAGGAAGATCGATTACGCCCAGACGAGGAAGTGGTTCCACCTCCATTACCGTCTCACTTATCTAGAAAGCCTAGTTTTTAAAAAAGCATGCTATCTTACGAGTAATTATTTTAAGTGTTGCATCTCGAAATACATATACACAACCAACAATTGAACATTGAAGCCTTGTTTCTTTTCTTTTTATATCCATAATTCACGAGGAAGATCGAATACATGTATCGCCACACATACCCCATTATACCATTCCACTTTTCTAGAAGGTCTCTTTTTTTTTAAAGTTATTTTATGTCGAGTTAATACGAGTATATTATATATACGGCAGTTCACGTCACAAACCTACTTACTTTACTCACTCACCCACTCACTCACTCACTCACTCACCAACCCCATTTAACTTGCCAATTTCGCCTCTAAATCTTTGATGTATGACTTTAACGCCTCAATGTCTTTACCCAAACGATCGTCATACGCCTTTCTCGTGGCATCATGAGCCTGACGTTCAGAACGTATCTGATTCTCCAACTCCTCTGCCAATTCAGTCTCAGTGTCGATCTGATTTTTTAGCTCCTCGTATCGCTTCTTCAAGTACTCACGCTCATGTGCAGTTTCCTCCGTATCCACAATCTTTTCGTAGACACGCGTCGTAGTATTAGTACCACTACTTCTCTTTGCCTCATCAAGTTGAGATCCCAAGACATGAACTTCTGCTTCAAGTTTTTCAGTCTCTGATTTCGAGACCTTGAGCTCTTTCTGAAGATGTGCAATAATGTGATGAAGTTTTGTTGTTTCTTCCTGAGATGCCAATACTGCAGCATTTACAACTTCATGAAGTGTTGCCTCTTTTGCCATCACAAGTGATTCCTTCATTCTGGAAATCTCGTGATTTCGAATCTTTACATCTTCCTCTAAGCGATCGATCTCAACTCTCATCTCTCTCGCTTTCTCAAGCTTATGCTCCAACTCCTCAATCACATCATCCATCTCTTGCTCTTTCTGTTCGTACTGAGCCTGATCATTCACAAATTGTGCCTTTAAATCATTCTCCACACGCTTGATCTCCTCAACCTTGCGGTGATATCTCTCTCGTTCAATCACTACAAGACCTTTCGAGGCGTTTAGCTCTCTCTGAAGAGTCTCTACATCATCCGTCAAACGTTTCCTCTTCTCTCGCTCGAACGCGACCATATGCATGAGTTTTTGAACATCTCCAGCCATAGATTTGTGTTTCTCCTGAAGACGATCCAGCTCTAACGACTTCTCGAACGAGAGCTCCACCAAATTCGAATCCTCCGCTTCCAGACGTTCCGCCAACTTCTCATCCTCCTCTATATCTTTCCTGTACTGCTTGATCTCGTCCTTCACAGTCCACGTGTGTCCGTCGTGATGAATCAACTTCCCGTCCTTGGTGTAATGCACTCCTCTCTCCCTCAATCTCTTAAAATCATCTGCCTTTCTTCTTCTTGCAGCTTTCGAAGTCATATGATGTTGTTTCTTGATCTTTACCTTGGTCAGAAAATCGTGAGCTCTCTTGTGAACGTCCTCGCTCTGTCTAGCTGCCAGATTGCTCTGTCTACGTCTCTGATGCTCAGGAAACAACTTTCCCTTACGACGACTGTGAACAACACTCCAACCATTTCTATCACTCATATCTAAATATCTATCTGTACTATATATGATGTGTGTGGATACGTATACATATATGAAAGAATGTATAGGATGATCAGAAACAAAACAAAAAGATCCAAAAACGCTCATTTTGGCATATGGTGT
>JACKZZ010005393.1_pt1 | contig 13915 bp, 5 predicted proteins | sample 8027871 | NCBI WGS metagenome assembly JACKZZ01 (sample SAMN15724774, study PRJNA655200) | protist metagenome | isolation source: fluorescence activated cell sorting (FACS) single amplified genomes of... | place: USA: West Boothbay Harbor, Gulf of Maine | collected 2000-07-19
AACAAATGGCAATGAAGTCGGATTTGGTTTGGTTAATGAAGTTGAAAAAGCGTTGAAGATGAAAAAGAAATCCGATAAGTTCAATGCTCTCTTTGGTCTTACACATGCTCTCAAAACATTCGACTTCTGGCTTCACGACAATGAATGCGGTGGTGAAGGTGAAGAGTTAGATGACGGAGTGACAGCACTTGCCAAAGCATGGAAAACCATATTAAAACTTTCAAATGAGGATCTTGGAATTGATGAAGAATTTACGAGACCTGGTATTGAGTATCTCTTGAATTCCTTCGAGAAGTTCATCATTGCAGAAAGTCCTGTACCTTACGATTTCCTGTGGAAATAAATATAATATATGGAAGTGTCTTTTTGATGATTTTCTAACAAGAAAATATCTGTGAGGGAGATCATTGTATCTCCAAATAATAAGTATGCATATTTGTTCTAAATTTTATTTTTTATCTTTTTATGATCTTCTAAAGGCTCTAGTCAAACTCACTTTGTGAATTGTGTCAAACTTCATTTACATCTTGTAACGTAATGGGATGATTAAATGTTTGGAGAGTCGAAGGCACCGAAAAATTTCAAAAAAGAAAAAAGGCAAGGGGGCCAGCCGTCGGAATTTTCATTTTTCTTGTTTTCATCACCTATACTATTAAAACCATGCCTAGTTTAATATTGACTCGTGCCATTGATACAGTCAAAGATGCAATATCTGCTGACGTGTCAGGTAATTACCAAGTCTCTTTTCAGCTTTACAAAGACGCCATAGAATTGTTCCTCCATGCGCTGAAAGAGGAGGATGACAGCAAAAACAGGCAAGGCATTTCTGCACGAGTGGTAGAATACCTTGATCGTGCAGAGAAGATAAAGATCTTTATAAAGGAGGAAGAAGAAACAGATAATCCTTATGCTACGGTTACTACTACAGAAAAAGAGACAGAGGAAGAATCCAAGCAAGCTTCCTCATCTATATTTGATCAACATATTATGTTCGATTGTCCATGTTGTATGGATACACTAAACGTACCAGTCACTTTACCGTGTGGGCATACTGCTTGCAAATGTTGTTTACAAACATGGTTTCGAGATGCTAAAAATGACTGCCCTATTTGTCGTTCAAAAGTATCATCACAACAACAAAACGAACTCCATATTAATATAATATTAGAAGACATACTATCTATGATATATCCTGATTTAGTTGAGAAAAGAAGGTTAAAAATTATTGAAAAACAAAAGAATCATTTAGTCGCAGAGAGACAACGAATTCCGAATGACCTCATAACGTATAACGCTGATAAAGATTGCAGAGGCGGTGGTACTGGACGTGAGTATGTATCAAATTTAGGTCATGATGGAACTGAAAATTGGAATAAATGGTTTACAGGAACTTTGCATTCGTCTGCGACAGTAACCTTGGCGTTTCGTGAGCCACAAATGCTCCATCAATATACTCTATGTTCTGCGAATGATGTGCCAGCACGCGATCCTCGGTTTTGGGAGATGTGGGGAAGACCTTATGATGAATCTGATACCACTACAGATTCTGAAGATGATGATGAAAATAAATGGGTATTATTACATAAAGTTGATACTACTGATCGCGATTCAAGATTTTATGAAAGAGGCAAATCATTTACTTCAAGATGGCAATACCAGTCATTTGATATTCATCCAATAAACAATGAAGGAGAATATAATACAGATCAAATTAGTAATAAAAGATATAGTGCAATGAAATTTAAAGTACTTCCAGGTTACTATCCATTTGGAATACAACTGGGACATCTTCACGTATACCAGTTACCTGGGCCATACTGTGAAGATCTCCCCATCCTGCCATCTGTTCCAAATTCACACGAAGCTTAGCTTATAATATGTGTGAGATGTATGTTGCTAGTGTTTGTTCTGTGTAAATACTAAGAATGAATAAATGTAGTTCACAACCATTCAACAAGATTATAAATATACAAAAGCTATTCACTTTTCTGTTTCTTTTCTATAGAACTCTTTGTCAACTGCTTAGGGTTACTACTATTTATAAGATGGCGAGATAATAGTCCTAACGCCATGCCCCAACCACCAACTGACCACATCCCCCACGTATGTTGTGATTTACTATCCAGGGTCACATGCGACAATATAGAGCTGAATACAATAGATGTTAATGTTTTACCAAGTTTATGACCGCAGAATCTAACTAACTCTTTGCCTAATGTACGCTCCTTCAAATCTAATGGCATATATATCATCTCAATTGCTGATGTGAGAATAGAGTACTCAATTGTTTTCATAACACCAAAAGTGAATAGTACCGCAGTTAAACTACCTGCTTCGAATAATAAAATATGTGAAAAATTAGCAGCTAATATTATTGTTATAGGTATAACCACAAGGAATATAGGCAAGCTCTTAGTATTTAACCATCGTGGTAAGATCGAAATTTGCAACATGCATGCAAATATATTCACAAATGCAAAAAAATTACTGACAACTGAAACTTTATGCGTATCGTTTAGGACACTAGTCCTCAATGCACCATGAAACTCTAAATTCATTAAATTAGAACATGCTTGATGTAAGATAGCTTCTAGTAAAAGAAGTTGTAGAGTACGATTGTCACGGAGTAGAGTGTATGCATCCAATAATACCTGCAACCACGCCCGTTGGGGCATAACAGGTTTTTCATTTCGAGGGGCGGTACCGACACTGATGTGCTGTTTCCCTCTCCGACTCTTATATCTATGTTTACTTCTACTTCTGCTTCTGCTCTCCATTTTCTTATTAGTATTATCATCATAAGCTTCGCCAGATTTCTGCTCAGATTCTACCATGTTCTGTGTGTGTGCTGCACATTCATTGATGATCCAACTGCAACTTGATCCTATCATAGACACTATGAAGAGCCATATCATACTTTTCTTTGATACATAATACAATATACCGCTTCCGCATACTGATGCTAAACTGCACATACTACCAATAAGGACAACAAAATCTGCTTTCAGTCCGTCTGTACTTTCTTCATCCTCATCAACTAGCTTATCAACACATTCAGATAAAGATAATGAATTCGTCCGTTTACGTTTTGAACTCATAATAGATGCTAACCTTTTCGTTGATATGAGTGCGATAGTTTCTTCCTTACAAGCTTTTTTATGAAACATATCAAAATTATGAAGAACAAATGCCCATTGCTGCGTGGCCATCAATCCTACATAGCTTTCTCGAAAGATATAATATAAAATGATAATAGCTTTACCTAAACGACCGTGAAAGAATTCTTGATCGTAAAATTCATGATAATAAAACATGCCTGCCATGAATAATGATGTCAGTATGATTAGTACATGGGTTGCTCGTAGCGTATATCTCGGCCCTAAATGTTTCGAGGCAAGTGCGTATAGGTATAATATGAGTGCATTTACTGGTGTTCCTATTGATATTGTCCATGATAGTCCATTTTGAGCTAAACCAATATCTTTGCTGGATAGTAATGCTATACTTGCACTTCGAGCAGCTTCGTATCCAATGTAATGTATTGTCATGCTAAGTGGCATCAACCATTGTCTCCACTTATGTTGTTTAAATGAATATAGGAGTGGGAAAGTATCTCTTTCCAGCTGCTTCCGTGCACTATTACTTAATATGACAGATGATTGGTGCATTTTTGTACTGCCTGAGCTGATATGTCAGTACTTGCACTTGCAAGTAGGTAACCTGTGTTTTTGCTACTTCAACTTGGCTTCCAATCCAGATACTGTTGCGAAATAAATAAAATAATGATACTAGATTTTTAGCGTGATTTTGTCGTCAGCATTGTTTTTGTTTAGTACTCTTATAAACCTATAAACCTATAAAAAGGGAGGGGAAGCACCGTACACCGAGTTGACATTTGCGTTACAAATCTACTCTCTTCATTGTCACACACTACTACAATTACGCAATAAAAATGGCAGAAGACAACGGAGAAGGTATTTTTACAGCTTTGTCTTTGATATTCTTGTTCATCGTTGGGCTGGGGCTCGGTTCTACTACAACTATTGATGACTTCAAGAAAGCAGCTGCTAAACCCAAAGCTGTGGGACTAGGCTTTGCTAGTCAATATTTATTCATGCCTGTTAGTGCATATGTGTTATGTCAGATTTTTGATGTTGATTCAACAATTGCTATTGGTACCATTCTTGTGGGAGCCAGTCCTGGTGGAACAACCAGTAACATTTACACATATTGGAGTCATGGTGATGTAGCCTTAAGTATTACTATGAGTTTTCTCAGTACATGCGCTGCATTTTTTATGTTACCATTGTGGATTGTTATACTCGTGAAGGGTGCTTACGATTCTGACGTTGAAATAGCGTGGGGCAATATCATTGCAGGATGTCTCTTAATTCTTATACCGACTGTAGGTGGACTTTACATAAGACACAATAATACCGAAAAGAAGATAAGAGGTAAATTTATATGGCAATGGATTGAATTGGCCACTACAGTATTCGGTGTATTATTTTTAATCGCCGCTTTAACTTCAGCCCTAGTCATTTATGAGAACATAATTGGTGATATTCCTACTGAAGTCTGGGTGCTCGCACTTTTATTGCAACCACTCGGTTGTGCATTTGGATTTTTTTCAGCAAAATTATTATCAATGTCACCGAAAGATCAAAAAACTATTAGTTTAGAAACCGGAGTTCAAAATTTTACCCTCACCATTGCTGTGATCAACTTGACTTTTCAAGGGGAAGTGCTGGAAAAAGTGCTTATGTTCCCTCTTGCCTATGGATTATTGTACTTTAGTAATAGTGGTATATTAGTTGCTTTTTACAGATGGTACTTAACTACAGAGGATGACAATGAGGATGGAGGAGATGATCATGAAAAGGTTCCGTCTACTGACGTGGAAGCAGGTACGGACGGCGTGGTTGAAATTATTGCGGAAGGATGAAAAGGATCATGACTCATCAAGGAAACAACATTTCTAATATTAAATATGCATCATACGAGGAAAGTTTTTTGTGTTTATTAAGGTTGTGTTTATATAATATCTACAAAAAATGAATGTTGCACTCATTTCATTACCTATTCCACAGATTGTCATAGCTTCACCATGTCATATATATCAGTGAAACTCACATCACATACAACTTATATAGCTCTATGATTGCTTATCTACTACTACTCTTCACTAGCTTTATTGATCACTAGCTACTGATATCATACTATATCGTTTTTTTAGTGGTGACCACCTTTCATGTGAGCCTCTGGCATGACATCACCAATTGGAGCATCTTCAGGGATAGCATAAGCAACCTTTGACTTGCGTGGTGCATCAGGAACTTTCATTGCTTTATCAAACATATAATCAGCAATTAAATATGCACCAAATAATCCAACAGCGGTACCAAAATGAGGTAAAGGTTTCTTCCATAAACCAGAAAGTAAAGGATGTCTCCTCCATGCATCTTGCCCTTGTAGAACCATATTTAAAAAGCTTGTTGTTGACTGTATAAAGTGAATGAAAGAGGATAAGAAGAAGTTAGATATATGTAATAACAAACACAAGAATTTCACTGATCGATGGAGAAGTAAATGCCCTCGCCTCACGCACGTAATTGAGCAATTATTCTACCACTCTTCATTTCAATAGAAGACATATATATATGTACGATTATGCAACACAAACTTACCTTAGAATCTATATAACTGAGGTTTGATAGCTTTATTCTTAAGGTCGTACGGTTGGACCGACGAAAATGGGCAGCAAAAGTGAGAAGGTCATTAGAGAGGTCTTTTCCTTCCCATTCATCACCATCCTGATCTTAATCGACTCGCATATAAGCACTGCTACTTTTTTATGCAAATATTACCCAGTCTGACCTTCAACATTTACTACAGAGAGCTTTAATTTCCATTTTGTATTCAACCTCTTTCAGAGTACTTGCGTTAGAGAAGTACAATGGATGAGAAGAGGATACTGGACCAAGCTACATTAGCTTTCAAGCAAGGTGCAACTAATCATATAGAAGCACTCATAGCAGATATCAGTGACCCTTATTTCATGCAAGATCCTGTAGAAGTAGATACTACCCGTATGAAAAAGTTTCACAAAAAAGAATTAGTACAGCAAGCTGTAAATTATCGTGTACCTCAGCCTATTGATAAAAAGGCTTTAAGTACAAAATATGCAAAATTAAGTCAGAAGAAAATGAAAAATATATTATCAGAAGCTAAACAAGCTCGTGATGAGGTTAAAGGTGGTAAATCTGTTAAAATCGACCATGCTGCAGATTTAGAAAGAGAAATAGCTGAAATGGAAGCAGAAATAGATGAAAGGAATGTTAGATTATCTCAGGAAGCTCAAAGAGACCGTGAATATGACAATAATACTACCAGAACTGGTAGTGACATAGAATTACGGAAATATGCACAATTAAGCTCTTCTTCTCAATTAGGAGAGGATGATGAGTATATGCGTGAACCAAGTTCGGCAGAACAATTAAACATTATGGAAGGATTAGAATTTGATGAATATATGCGGTTGTATGACGGTGAAGATGAACCAGAGTCGCCGTACAGCAGACGAAAGACCTCCTTTGCAACGCTTTCTGGTCCTTTGACTTTGAATGATAAGACTACTAAAGGAACAGAAAAATCACGTAGTGGTAAAACAAGTCGTGATGGAAGACCTCAAACTGCTGGTGCAGAGACCTCATACAACAAAAGTGGTACCAATGCTACTAAGACTATGATAGGTCAAACCTACCATGACAGACATGGGAACGTGTGTCGTGGGGAGCTCATGGCACCAATTCAACATAAAAATCCATCAATTAAATATTTAAAAAAGCATAGTAAAAAGCGTGTAGAATCTAATAATGAATTATATTTTACTGTATTAGATGAAGCAACATTAATGCAAAATAAATTTATGCAATGTGTTAATGAGGCAAATTTATTTAGTAAAGAAATGAATAAAGGCAATGTATATCGTGTTGTTGAAAGAGACCCTGTAGAAGATGCCGCATGGGGCGCTATACTTGGCAGAGGCCACTCTAATACTGGATTAATCACCACAGAAGCGCGTAGAAAAGCAAAAGTGACAATACCAAAAGGCACGGGTCAACGCATTGCCAAAATGTGTGTTGAAGTGAGTCATCCTTCAAAAGATATAAGATATTTAGGTACAGACCATTTCTTTCGTGAGCATGGTAGATTGCAACATGAAATACAAAAAACTGTTGCTGTTGATAATAAAATTCGGGCACCTATGGTAAGTGCACAATCTTTAGATGAATATAACAATGAGGTTGGCGTTGCAGGTGCAACAAATAACGGTTTTTCTCCTGTGCATAGCCCATACAAAAGTACTCATCGTCAACCGTCAATGCGCGCTAATATGGATAGAGGTGGATCATCTAGTCCAACTAAAATTCCTGATGAAACTGTGACAGTACCTATCGCTGCTGCATTAGCTGCAAATGCAGCTTTGTCAGCAAAAGAAGTTGCTAAAAATACGAATAGTATGAATAATAAAGAGACTGAAAAAAAAGAATATTTACAATACAGAAAAGAAGTTCAAGAACAATTGTTGAATATACTTGGTATAATTGTTAGTAAAACAAGAAAAATTCAATCACAAATGGATTTTATCAAACAATCAGGATGGAACTGGCTTAGTTAAGCGAATAGATAGCAATCCGATAGAAGATTGTCATGGTAAGGATATGTGTGTATATACTGTTGAATGGTGTATGTTCTTTTGTTGTAACTGTTAAATACATTACTTGATACAAATATTCTCTATTATTTCATGTTATGTACGTGTACATCTTAATGCGCGTCGGTCGGTTGTCTATTTACCATTCTTGTTTTTCATAGCGGCCATACGCTCCTGTATGCGTTGTTTTGCTGCATCTTTACCTGCAGATGTACTTTGTGGTGATGATTTTGTATCAGATACTACAGGTGTCGTTGGTAGAGAAGCAGCGAAAGAATCGAACCCATCGAATGCTCCTCCAGTGGAAGTAGTCTCAGTTGCTTTTGCGGGTGATGCAAAAACATCATTTGTGGAATCAAATGTATCACATCCTGTATTAGATGCACCACTTGGAGCAAAGCCATCGAAGTCTGTGCTGCCACTTGGAGCAAATGCATCACCACCACTGAGAGCAAATGCATCACTAACACTCGGAGCAAATGCGTCAAACCCAGCACTACTGCTGGGAGCGTCAGTGCTAGCACTGAAAGCGCCTTCAAAATCAGGTGTGTTAGACTGAGTGTTATCTGTTGTGGTGGCGGAGAAACCGTCAAAGGCGTTGCTTGACGATACAGGTGCTGGTGCAGGTGCAGGTGCTGGGACATCATTTACACGAGTTTCCCAGCTCTCCAAAGCTCCACTCGAGTGTTCAGCAGCAAGCATCTCCCATTCTGATACACGCTTCTTGGGAACAGGTGCTGGTGCAGGAGTAGGCTTCTTAAAAGGATCATTATCTTCTCTCTCAGATTCCATAGTGACCTTTTTTTGTTCTGTTGGATCATCCATACTACCGAAGAGAAGAGCAATACCACTCTTTCTACCTGCAGCACCATGAGTGGGAACAGGTGCAGGTTTAGTATATGTAAATGTTTCAAATGGGACATGATCTTCGCCTTCAGAGAAGGTTGTTGCTGATGAAGATACAACTGCAACAGATGGAGCAATTTTAGCAGCAGATAAAGGTGCACGAGTTTCTTCTCTATCTTCCATTCGCTGGTAAAAGATGCCCCTTGGATTTAACACAGCTGAGCTTACTTTCCGACCATTTACACTGTACATAATATTCTCAATAGCACGTGCAACGGCTTCTACAACACCCCTACCATCACCACCATTAGTCTTTATTTGTTCTACTTTCTGTACGTAACCTACACATACTTCAGATACTGCTCGTAATACATTTGATAAACAATCCAATTTCTCTAATTGTGTGCCTAATACTGACATCAATGCCTTATTGACGGCAATACTTTCAATAACATCTTCAATATATGCAGGCAGTTTCACATCAATAAAGAATGAAGGTAATACTATTGCTGATTGACACATTTGTAAAGCTCCTGCAAGGTTATTGTGAGATGTGGGACTACCAGGCCTCGATGTAATGCTGTATATATCTTCAAAAAAACAACTTAATGCATTACTTACGATGTTTACTTCAAGGTCTGTAGCAGAAACCCATTTTGACAGAAGCTTATCAGGTGATAATTTCGCTGTTTTGTTTGCACTAGATTTAGGTTTTGAGCTTGTAGAATTACTTGTAGATTCCGCTCCTTTAACATTTTCACTGATATCATATGAACGTGGCCCTCTGGATGGTACCGCGCCTTGTACTCCACCACTGTATAATCCAAAAAAGCTACCACGTTTTTGTGATGAGCTTGCCTTAGCTTTAGGGCGACCAGTAGGTTCTTGTTGTGCAGGGGAAGCAGCTCTTTGACTAGGTGCTAGACGTGGACCGGGGCTACTTGCGATGTCTGAAAGTGACATGTTTAAACTCGGACTGCCTTGATTACCTGGAGATCCCGTAGCTGCTGATATTGCAGCAGCTAATGCGCCACCATTGAGACTTGCTCTGCGTGCTTCAGCAGACTTATTACTTCTTGGAATAATAACACCACCTTTACTACTTGAAGGTGACGGTGCTCTCACATTATTTGGTGAAGAATAACTCTGCTGTTGTTTTTGTGCAACGCGCATTGCTGGAGATTGTGCGCGAGTTTTGGGTGCAACTGCTGCAGATGCTGTTTCTGCTCCTGAAGATGGTTTTGTATATAACCCAAAGAAAGATCCTCTTTTTTGACTAGACATACCTGACTTTTGCCTTGCTTTGACTGTGTCACCACTAACATCAACTGGTGTTGGCTCTTCTTGTTGATAATGTTGATGGTGATAAGTAGGATGTGACTCCCAACGTGTTTGTGCGGTCTCACCTATATCTGCATCAGTTGAAGCAATCCAGGATGTGCGTCGACCATATGATGAAAGTGCTTGTCCTCCATTTCCCATACTCGTCATGCTTGCATCCCCACCCGCACCAAATGATGGGTGTAAAGTTGGTGATGATGACATAGATGATTGAACTGAATATGAAGGTGCTGGTGAGCGTGGACGTATGTTTGGTGATGCCAGCCTCTTTGTATGTGGATTTGGATCACAATCTGGCATATGAAACTGCGACATAGATAACTGAGCAGTGCTTTGCATATTTCTATTGGGATTAGATCTTGAACGTTGTCGTGGTTCCATCGGACTTGGTGCACGACGTGGTGCAGATGTCGGTCTTGTCGGTGCAGAAGTTGTAGGTGATTCTAATGGCTTCCCGCCACCAGGGTACAGTCCAAAAAATGAACCTCTTTTTTGTGAAGTAGTGCCAGCTTTTCTACCAAGTGCCTTTGGAGTGCTAACATCTGATTGTCCTTGGCGTTCTTGTTGTCTCATTACTGCGGCTACTGCCTGAGCCATACCTGGTCCATCAGCTTTAGAACCGAAACTAGCTCTTCGATTAATTTGTACTGCTTGTGCATCTCTTGCTTTTTCTACAGCAGCCCATTTACGTGCATGATCACCCATGCGCTTTGCATCGCGTTCTTGTTGAGATAACTGTGAAGTATTACTTGGAGAGGCACTTCGCTGTGTTCTTGGGGTGCTACTACGTGTAGGTCGCATAAAACTAGGTGATTGATCTCTTGTTCGATTAGGATATCTATTCACTGGTTCGGTTTGTACTTGTTGACGTGGTTGTTGGTGAAGAATAGAAGGAGAAGCAGATCGCGAATTACTGCTATTGACAGTGTCAGTAACCACTCTACTCATCTGCCTAGTCTGTCGGACTAATGATGCGTCTCTAAAATTTAATCTGGTTGGTGAATTTAATGTTGTACTACTCAAACGTGTCGATGGAGATGATGTTCTACCTGTACCGCTACCAGTATTATATTCAGCTTCCCTTTCTGCTGTTCTTCTATGAACATTACCCTTATGTACAGGCACATTATCTATTTCATGTAATGAAGGTAAAAATGACATTAACCTTGATTTCCACTCACGTACACGTTCCGTGACGGGATTTCCTACCATTGATAAACTTGAAATATTCGGACTCAGTGCCAGCATTCTTAAACTAAACGCAGATGATAATAAATTAAATGATATATCTAATATTTCTACTTTAGCAGGTAAATAATCAGCATGTTTGATAGAATTGTGACTGAGATTTAAAGCTAATATATGAGTGCATGGAATTAACCCATTCAATTCATTGATATCATTAAAACTTAAATCTAAACGTTGAACACTTATTGGCAAACAATTTGGTGGAATATTACCATGAAAGTGATTGCATGCAAGATCAAGTTCAACAAGGTTGGGTAAAGATATCAAACCCAAACCTTGCATATCCGTTAACCAATTTTTACGTAAATTTAATACGCGAATATTTGATAGAGTATCTTTCAACTGAAGTTGCAAAGCTCTGCCTGGTGTACATCCACCCATTGCATAACTATTATTACTCACAGCAGAACTCACATTCGTGTGTATGTCATCACCATTTTGAAGTAAATCCTTTTGTATTGCACTTCTCAATTCCCATCTTTTGAGTTCTCTATTGCTATAATTAATATGTGTATGATACCCGTCGGTATCACTCTCTGTTGATGGTACATCCGTATTTGCAGTACTATAATGATTTTTATCTTTACCACAAGATTTTGTTTCTTCTTCAGGTTCATTAATATCAGACACTGGTGTTGTTGATTCCACCCTTGCTCGTGCTCCTGGTGGTGTGCGGGCAGGTGTTGAGCTATTGCTTTGTCGCATTACTGAGGTACCATTTTTTTGATGAGTGCTGCGTTGAGGTGTAGACATTGTAGACTGATTATAGACACTCCTTGGTGGAGTACTGCTTCTGGTACCATTATGACTATTTGATTCGGATTTGATTTCTTCTGAACCGTTACTACCAGATGTTCCATGCATTAATAATTTTTGTATTTGTTGTTGTTGTTCTTTAAGCATAGATTCTTGTTTAGCAATTTGTAATTCCATTCTTTGCATTTGTTGTAATTCAAGGCGTAGTTGCTGAGCTGCATGATATTTATCTGCATCGATTTTATCATGCTCATTTTTATTATCATCAAATTCTTCTTCAGTTTGAAAGTTATCTGTACTAATTCCACGACTTGATAACACACTTGCTGGTGGTTCATCATAGGTAAATGGTTGTCTACTTTGATAAGCTAGTCGATTTTCAAGTTCTTTGACCTCTCTTCGTTGCTGCGCAGATGGAGATGGATGATGATGAAGCTTAATAGGTGTACCTGCGTGTGACTTTGGCAATGATTTGTGATGTGACCATTCTTCTTCTCTTTTTGCTTGTACGATATCATGTTGTTTTTTAAATACTTCATGTCTAGCTGATACAGCATCATGATGCGATAGTACACCTGGTTCATGAGAATTTCTCTGTGTATGCTCATCTTCATCATCAGGTGCTGTGAACAATTCCCTTATATTTGAATTGCTGTCTTCATGTACACGTTGTTCCCACGCTTCAGGTTGTGATGCAATATGACTAAAGTCTTCCATTCCTGGTAATAATTCTTTCGTATGATAAGCCTTGAGTGGAATATGGGCAGTTTTTTTATCCTGCTCATGTACAGAGACAGCTTTAACACTAATCATAGGACTTGTCGATTGCGATGCTTCCTCTACCGCCTTGTGAATTCTTTCTGGAGAATTCGGTGATGATGCTGCAAAATTATCTTCCATCACTTCCATAGCTTTTAGTGCTTCTTGAAGCTGCTCTTCTTCATCATCTTGCACAGAAGATGAGGAGGAGGAAGAATTTTTGGTATCATTATCATGAAAATTATCAAAATTAACGTTCTTCGATATATTATTCTGGGACGTAGCTTCAATATCGAACACTTCAGGTGGTGCTGTTGAAATATCAGTTGCTACATGTTGATGCTTCTGTCGTTCTTCAGCTGCTATAGCCTGTAATGCTTTTGATGGGGGTAACTTGGGGTCATGATGATGTACGACTGCAGGCGTTGGGGCGGAGGCTTCAAAATCAAATGGAAGTTTCGCTGTATTTCCTTCTTCGTTTCCATGAACAACTGCAGGAGTTGTGCTGAAGCCATCGAAGCCAGATGATGGCTCGGCAGGTGTTGCACTGAAGCCATCGAAGCCAGATGATGGCTCGGCAGGTGTTGCACTGAAGCCATCGAAGTTAGATGCGCCCGATTGAGCAACATCACTAGCAAAATCTCCACTCGGTGCATTATTAGCCGTTTCACTTAAATTAGTCGGTTCAAATGAACTAAAAGCAGATTGTGCATTAGACTGCTCGGTAGCTTCAAATTCATCAAAAGATGGCATATCTGACAGCTGCTCCACTTCGTTTTCATCATCTCCGTCTAATGTTGCTACTGCATCTTGTTGTTGCTGCTGCTGGAATGGTTGTGGTGATTTCTTTAGATGATGATAATTACTGCTTGTACTAGCCAGGGTACCAACACTAGAGTCATCCCCGCGCTCACTGTTACTACTACTCGACACTGGTTGTACCATAGGAACATCATATTTTCTATGTAAATCAATTAACATCTGCTCTTCACGACCAGCATATCTATGTAATAAATCTGGTAACTTCTCTAGTTGTTTTGGATTATGTTGTTGATAAAATGTTGTAATTTCTTTCACAAGACGCTTTGTTTTCTTACTCTGTCTACTTGGTGATGGTAGGCTATTTCCTCCTTTTTTACGACTGCTACTACTACCATTAGGAGAATGCTGAAGGCTACTATTAGCAGATTGTTGACTAACTGACTGCTGTTGCTGTTGTTGTGCCGAAGTCATTTTCTCATTTTCTAC